>Ga0228702_1001608_pt1 | contig 14017 bp, 12 predicted proteins | sample McNCre217_Aug_MG_2_FD_178018 | JGI IMG/M metagenome (GOLD analysis project Ga0228702, IMG submission 178018) | Freshwater microbial communities from McNutts Creek, Athens, Georgia, United States - 20-17_Aug_MG | ecosystem: Environmental > Aquatic > Freshwater > Creek | place: USA: Georgia... | reverse complement strand
AAACCGATTATACGCGGGCGCTGCTGGCCGCCGCATTCGGGGGCCGCGCATGAAGGTTCTGTTCGTTCATCAGAACTTTCCCGGCCAATTCCTGCACCTTGCCCCCGAACTTGCCAAACGCGGCCATGATTGTTTGGCGCTGACCGATGCCAAAAACACCCGCGCCTCGGCAATTCCGGTGGCACGCTACAAGCACGACGCGGTAGCGGTCGACCCCGGCGCAACCCGCTTGGGCCGCAATTACACCACGATGAGCGATCGCGGCGTTACCGTGGCCCGCGCCGCACTGGCGCTGCGGGCGAAGGGTTATGTGCCCGATGTGATCTTTGGGCATTCCGGCTGGGGCGAAACCCTGTTCTTGAAAGAGGTTTGGCCCGAAGCCAAGCTGATCGTCTATGCTGAATTCTACTATCACGGGCGTGGCGCCGATGTGGGCTTCGACCCCGAATTCGGCACCGCCAATTTCGATCAGGTGATGATCGCGCAGGGCCGCGCCGCCTATCTGGGGCAAGCCTTGGCGCATGCCGATGCCGGGCTGTCGCCGACCGAATGGCAGGCCTCTACCTACCCTGCCCCGCTGCGCCGGATGATCAGCGTGATCCATGACGGCGTTGATACTGCAGGTATGGCCCCCGACGCCGCCGCGCGGTTCACCCTGCCCACTGGTCAAATCCTGCGCCCCGGTGACGAGGTGCTGACCTTTGTGAACCGCAATCTGGAACCCTACCGCGGTTACCACACCTTCATGCGGGCGCTGCCTGCGGTGCTTGCGGCGCGACCACAGGCGCAGGTGGTGATCGTTGGTGGCGAAGAAGTGTCCTATGGCGCGGCGCCGAAGGGCGAAAAGGGCTGGAAACAGCGGTTCTTGGCCGAAGTGCAAGATCGGCTTGACCTAAGCCGCGTGCATTTCATGGGCAAAATCCCCTATCCCGATTTCGTCAGCCTGATGAAGGTCAGCCGCGCGCATGCCTACCTGACCTACCCTTTCGTTCTAAGCTGGTCGATGATCGAGGCGATGGCCGCAGGTTGTCACATCGTGGCCTCGGCCACCAAACCGGTGCAAGAGGCGATAGAGCACGGCAAGACCGGCACCTTGGTCGATTTCTTTGATGTGCCGGGCTGGTCCGCCGCGCTGACGCTAGCCTTGGCAGAACCCGAACGGTTCATGCCATTGCGCGCCGCCGCACGGCAAGCCGCGCTTGAGCGTTACGATCTGCGCGGCAACTGCCTGCCGCGCATGGTGGCTTTTGTGGAAAGCTTTGCGCCAACACCGGCTGCGGGCTAAACCGCTGCCGAGTGTTTCGCCTTGCCGTGGTCATAGGCATCAAACATCCGCGCCACCATCCGCGTCAGCGGCCGGCCGATTTGCGGAATGGTCAATCCGCTGTCGTCCAGCGTCACCATCCCGTCAAAAGCACTGGCGGCCGCCAGCAGCAACCCGTCAAGGCGTTCGGCGGTGACATCATAGTCACGCAAAATCTCGGCCCGGCTGACGTGAAAATCTGACATCAGGGCTTCGATGATGCGGCCACGCATCTTGTCTTCGCCGGCAAAGATATGGCCGCGATGGGTTGAAAAATGCCCGTCGCGGATGGCGCGGGTATGGTCGGCGGTGCCGCTGGCGTTCTGCGCATAGCCCTGCGGAAAGCGCGAGATCGACGAGGCGCCAAGACCGATCAGCACGGGCGAGGTGTCGTCGGTATAGCCTTGGAAATTGCGCCGCAACGTCCCGGCTTTGGCAGCCTTTGCCATGCCATCGGTCGGCTTGGCAAAGTGGTCGATGCCGATTTCGTCATAGCCATCGGCCAGAAACAGCAGCCGCGCCGTTTCAAACAGGCCAAGCCGTTCTTCGGGCGTCGGGATCGCATCCGACGGGATCATCTGCTGCCGACGGCTCATCCACGGCACATGCGCATAGCCATAAAGCGCCACGCGGTCCGGCGACAGCGCCAGCAGCTTTTGCACCGAATCGGTGATGCGGGCGTTGGTCTGATGCGGCAGGCCATACAGGATATCGGCGTTCAAACTGGCCACACCGCGCGCCCGAATCATCTCGGCCACATCGCGGGTAACCTCAAAGGGTTGCTCGCGACCAATTGTCGCTTGAATCTCTGGGTCGAAATCCTGCACCCCGATCGAGGCCCGGTTCATCCCCGCCGCCGCCAGCGCATCCAGCCGCGCCGCGTCAACTTCCATCGGGTCAATTTCAACCGAAAACTCGGCCCCCGGCCCCATCGGCACCACGGCAAAAATCGCCGCCGCCAATTCGGTGATCAGATCGGGCTGCAGCATGGTGGGCGTACCACCGCCCCAATGCAGCCGCGAAAGCCGCACTCCGGCCGGTAAATGTGCCTTTAGCAGCGCAATCTCGGCCTTTAGCACCTTGGCATAGGCGCGCACCGGATCGTCCGAAACCGTGCCCTGCGTGCGGCAGGCGCAGAACCAGCACAACCGGCGGCAGAACGGCACATGCAGGTAAAGCGAGATTTCAGACCGCGCCGGAACCGCCCTGATCCAGTCGACAAACAGCGCAGGATTAACCGTTTCGCCAAAATGCGGGGCGGTGGGGTAGCTGGTATAGCGGGGCACACGCGCGTCAAAAAGACCGAGCCGCGTCAGTTGCGAATGGACTGTCATGCGCGTAACTTGAAGGTGAGTCATAGGTTTCGCCTTGACCCAGATCAAATCGAAAGGCCGCGCATGTCACATCACGACCTGAAGCTTGGACATCCCAGCTGTGGCGATTGTCCAATCCGTCACAAGGCTGTCTGCGCGCGGTGCGAATCTGACGAATTGGCGCAACTTGATGCGATCAAATACTACCGCAGCTTTCAGGCGGGCCAGACCGTGATCTGGTCGGGCGACCGGATGGATTTTGTGGCCTCGGTGGTGACTGGCATCGCGACGCTGACCCAAACCATGGAAGATGGCCGCCGCCAAATGGTCGGCCTGCTGCTGCCCGCCGATTTTGTGGGCCGTCCGGGGCGTCCGACGGCGGCCTATGATGTCACCGCCACCACCGATCTGGTGATGTGCTGTTTCCGCAAAAAGCCGTTCGAAGAAATGATGGCCGCCACCCCGCATATCGCGCAGCGGTTGTTGGAAATGACGCTGGACGAACTGGATGCAGCCCGCGAATGGATGCTGCTGTTGGGCCGCAAGACTGCGCGCGAAAAGATCGCGTCGCTGCTGGCGATCATCGCGCGGCGCGATGCCTCGCTGAAAGCCTCGGCCTCGAAAGGTGGGGTCAAGTTTGACCTGCCGCTGACGCGCGAAGAAATGGCCGATTATCTTGGCCTGACCCTAGAAACCGTCAGCCGGCAGATGTCGGGTTTGAAACGCGATGGCGTGATCGAACTGGAAGGCAAGCGCCATGTGATCGTTGGCAATCTTGACCGTTTGCTGGAAGAAACCGGCGACGATTCCGATGGCGGCGCGCTCGTCTGAAACCGACACCAAGCGTTGACGCAGGTCAAGGCGCGCGGCGACCTGTCACAGTAGCCTCTACCAGACCGGAAAATCCGGATTGGCTAGGAGGATGTTATGACGAAGAAGATTCTTTGCCCGACGGACGGTACGCCTCATTCAATGCTGGCGGTGGCTGTGGCGGCGGAATTGGCGCTGAAATACGAGGCTGAACTGTCGATCTGCGTTGTCAACGTCGCACATGGCGGCGGGCGCGGCCCGCTGATCAATCATTGGAACGATGAAGAAGTCGCGAAAATTCTGGCCGACGCTGCGGCAGAGGCAAAACTGGCCGGCATCGCCTCGGTTCACACCGCCGAAGTCGTCGACCGCGAAGCTGCCTCTGGCATCGTCGGCTATGCCGAAACCCATCAGATTGATCACATCGTCATGGGCACAGGCGACAAACGCGGCCTGTCGCGGCTGGTTCTGGGGTCGGTTGCGGCCGATGTCGCTGGCCGCGCACATTGCTCGGTCACCGTCGCGCGCTGACGCAAGCGCACACCAAATCACCGCAATCGGGGCAGGCGCAGGCTTGCCCCTTTTTGCTGCCCACATCCTCTTGGCCCAAATATCCCCGCCGGAGGCTCCAACGCCGCCACACCAACTGCCGGTGCACATGGGCCGCCCGGCCTGAAATGACAAAGGGCGGGGAAACCCCCGCCCTTGGCAAAACTGACGCCTCTGGTTAGCGCGCGAAGCGCTTGTATTTCACCCGCTTGGGCTCAATGCTGTCCGGCCCCAGACGGCGCACCTTGTCTTCTTCATAGGCTTCGAAGTTGCCTTCGAACCATTCCACATGTGCGTCGCCTTCAAAGGCCAACATGTGGGTGCAAAGCCGGTCAAGGAAGAAACGGTCGTGGCTGATGATCACCGCGCAGCCAGCGAATTCTTCAATCGCCGATTCCAGCGCTTGCAGGGTTTCCACGTCCAAGTCGTTGGTCGGTTCGTCAAGCAGCAGCACGTTGCCACCCGAGCGCAGCAGTTTTGCCATGTGCACCCGGTTGCGTTCACCGCCCGACAACATGCCAACCTTCTTCTGCTGGTCGGTGCCCTTGAAGTTGAACGCGCCGGTATAGACGCGGCTGTTCATCTGCATGTCGCCCAGCTGGATGATCTCGGACCCACCCGACACTTCTTCCCAGACGGTCTTGTTGGGGTCCAGCGCGTCGCGCGACTGGTCAACATACGACAGTTGCACGGTATTGCCCAAGGTAACGCTGCCTTCATCCGGCGGCTCTTGCCCGGTCAGCATGCGGAACAGCGTCGATTTACCGGCGCCGTTCGGGCCGATCACGCCAACAATCGCACCCGGCGGGATGGTGAAGGTCAGATCTTCGATCAGAAGCTTGTCGCCCATGTGCTTTTTCAGACCGACCACTTCGATCACCTTGTTGCCAAGGCGTTCGCCGTTCGGAATGATGATCTGCGCGCTGGACGACCGTTCCAGCACGGTCTGACCGGCCATCTCGTTATAGCGCGAGATACGGGCCTTGGATTTCGCCTGACGTGCCTTTGCACCGGCACGGATCCATTCCAGTTCTTTTTCCAAGGCTTTCTGCTTGGATTTGTCTTCGCGGGCTTCTTGCTGCATCCGCTTGGCTTTCTGGTCCAGCCAAGCCGAATAGTTGCCCTCGTAAGGAATACCCCGGCCACGGTCGAGTTCCAGAATCCAGCTGGTGATGTCATCCAGGAAGTACCGGTCGTGGGTGACGATCAGGATGGTGCCTTTGTAATCGATCAGGTGCTTTTGCAGCCAGGCGATGGATTCGGCGTCAAGGTGGTTGGTCGGTTCGTCAAGCAGCAGCATGTCGGGCTTTTCAAGCAGCAGCTTGCACAGCGCGACGCGGCGGCGTTCGCCGCCCGACAGGGTGTTGACGTCGGCGTCATCGGGCGGGCAGCGCAGCGCGTCCATCGCCACGCCAACCGTGGCTTCCAGTTCCCACAGGTTTTCGGCGTCGATCTGGTCTTGCAGCTTGGCCATCTCGTCAGCGGTTTCGTCGCTGTAGTTCATCGCCAGTTCGTTATAGCGTTCCAGCACGGCGGTCTGCTTGGCCACGCCCAGCATGACGTTGCCTTTTACGTCCAGGTTCGGGTCCAGATAGGGCTCCTGCGACAGATAGCCGACTTTGGCGCCTTTGGCGGCCCAGGCTTCGCCCTTAAAATCGGTGTCCTGACCGGCCATGATGCGCAGCAGCGTCGATTTACCCGAACCGTTCACCCCGACAACGCCGATCTTGACGCCGGGCAAGAAGTTCAGGTGGATGTTCTCGAAACACTTCTTGCCGCCGGGATAGGTCTTAGAGACACCTTCCATGTGGTAGACATATTGATACGAGGCCATCTGATCGCTCCATCTTGGGTTGGGGGTTATGTAGCGATATTGCTGGACAAGGGCAACGCGCGCGGGGATGGTTGCGCCCGGTTTTAAGGGGGTAAAATGCGCGCAGGCTTCCCAATTGCAACGAACGGCATGGTCATTGGCCTGTTGGGCGGGTCTTTTGACCCGGCGCATGAGGGGCATGTGCATATTACCCGCGAAGCGATCAAGCGGATGGGGCTGGATCGGGTATGGTGGCTGGTCAGCCCCGGCAACCCGCTGAAGGCGCGGCAACCCGCCCCGATGCCGCAACGGCTGGCCCGGGCGCGCAGTGTGATGCCCGACCCGCGGGTGGTGATTTCAGATCTGGAAGCCCGGCTTGGCACAAGGGCAACCGCCGACACGCTGGATGCGCTGCGCAAGCTCTATCCGGGGGTGCATTTTGTCTGGCTGATGGGGGCCGACAATCTGGTGCAGTTTCATCGCTGGGGCCGTTGGCGCGATATTTTGCGCAGCGTGCCGGTGGGGGTTTTGGCCCGCCCCGGTGCGGGCGTGGCGGCGCGCACCAGTGTGGCGGCGCGGGCGTTTCAGGTGCACCAACTGAGTCGTGGCGAGAACCTGCGCAGCCACCGCGCCCCGGCTTGGTGCTTTGTGAACATTCCACTGAACGCGGCGTCCTCCAGTGCCATTCGGGCCAAGGGCGAATGGAAACGCTGACTTTGGCGTGAACGGTGGCATTTAGGGGGCTGTCTGCCCCCCACCGCGATTGCATCGCGGTCCCCCCAGAGGATATTTATGCCAATGTGAATGCAGGAGTTGCGCAATGTGGGTTGGCCGCAGATGGGTGTTGGGCGGGCTTCTGGCCGGGGCAGCCTTGCCCGCGTGGGCCGAAGCGCCTGCCACATCGCCGCATCCGCCGCAGCGCCCTGCCCTTGCGCCACAAGCCGGTGCCGCGCGGTTGGTGCAGGCGGCAAAGCTGACCGGGGCGGTTGGCTATTGCGTGGCCGATCTGGCCAGCGGCAAGGTGCTGGATGCCTTTGGCGCTGATGTGGCGCTGCCACCGGCATCGGTGACCAAGGCGGTGACCACGGTATTTGCCTTGGAAAAGCTGGGGCCGACGCATCGGTTTGCAACGCGGGTGATGCGGCGCGGGCCGCTGCAAGCGGGGCGGTTGGACGGCGATCTGATTTTGGCAGGCGGCGGCGATCCGACGTTTGACACCGACAAGATGGGGGATCTGGTGGCGGATTTGGCAAAAGCCGGTCTGCGCGAAGTGACCGGACGGTTTATCGCCTATGCAGGCGCGCTGCCGGAACGGGTGGCGATTTCCAACGATCAGCCGGATTTTGTGGGCTATAACCCGGCGATTTCGGGGTTGATGCTTAATTTCAACCGGGTGAACTTTGTCTGGAAGGCCGCGAATGGCGGCTATCAGCTGGCGATGAATGCCGAAGGCGCGCGCTTTGTGCCACCGGTGAGCATGGCGACAATGCGGGTGGTCGACCGCGAGCGGCCGCTGTTTGAATATCAGGCGGGCGATGGCCGCGATCATTGGTCGGTGGCGGCGGCGGCTTTGGGCAAGGAAGGCGGGCGCTGGTTGCCGGTGCGCCATCCGGGGGCCTATGTTGCCGAGGTGTTTCAGACCATGTGTGCGGCGCAGGGTATCAAACTGCCGACCGCCGAGGTGGTGTATAGCCTGCCCGCCGATGCCGAGGAAATTCTGCGCCATGAAAGCGAAGCCCTGCCCGACGTATTGCGCAAGATGCTGAAGTTTTCCACCAACCTGACCGCTGAGGCGGTGGGGCTTGCCGCATCGGGTGCGGGGTCTTTGGCGGGGTCGGCCGCGGTGATGACCGACTGGGCGCGGCGGCGTTTTGGCATTGCGGGGGTGTTTGGCGACCATTCCGGTTTGGGGCCGAAAACCCGGATTTCGGCTTTGGATATGATGCGGGTGATGATCGCGGCGCGCAAAACCCCCACCGGCGCGATGTTGATGGGGCTGATGAAAGAGCAGGGTCTGCCAAACGAGGCCGGCAAGGCGCAAGACAAGGCGGCGCTGCGGGTGCATGCCAAAAGTGGCACGATGAATTTCGTGTCGAACTTGGCCGGATACATCGCGGCCCCCGATGGTCGTGGCTTGGCCTTTGCCGTGTTCACCGGCGATTTGCCGCGCCGCGAGGCGGTGCCGATTGCCGAGCGCGAAAACCCCAAGGGCGATCACGCCTGGGTGGCGCGGGCGCGGCGGCTGCATGGCCAGTTACTGCACCGCTGGGGCGAACTTTACCTGTAAAACATGCGGCAAACGACCCTGCGGCAAGGTTTCGCTTGATCGAAACCGGGTCCGGTGCAACGCTTTCGTCAAGGTCATTTGACGAGGTATTTCATGCGCAAGGCGATGGGCATCGGCGTTTTTGTGCTGGGCGTGGCGGGCTTGGGCCTGTGGGGCAGCGCCCATACCGCAAATCAGATCGAGCATAGGGTGCGGGCGGCGGCGCAGCAGGCGGTTGCGGGGTCTGTGCATGGGGTGAAAGTGGCGGTTTCGGGCCGCGACATTCATCTGACCGGCATCGTCGATGGGCCAAAGGAACAGGCCAAGCTGCTGGCAGCATTGGATGCGGTGGCCGGACGGCGGGTGATTGACGCCGATATCACCGTGCTGCCGGTGACGGCACCGTTTACGTTAGACGTGGTGAAGGACGGCGGGCTTTCGGCACGCGGGTCGGTGCCAACCGAAGATCTGCGGGCGGCTTTGGGGTTGGGCGATGCGGCGGCGGGGTTGGTTTTGGCGGCAGGCGCACCGGCGGGCTGGGATAAGCTGGCGATGGCGGGGATTGCCGCCATGGCACCGCTTGGCAAAGCCACGCTGCACTTGTCTGACAGCACCTTGACGCTGACCGGAACCGCGCTGGGGCCAGAAGAGGCTGCAGCCGCGCGCAGTGCTTTGGCGGCGCTGCCTGCGGCGGCGGTGCAGGCCAATATCACCTTGCTGGATGATGGCACGCCAGCCAATTTCGCCATCGACTATCAGGCGGCGCGGGGGGCGGCCCTAAGCGGCAAGCTGCCGAACGGGATTGGGACCGCAGATCTGGCGCAGGTGTTGGGCTTGGCAGCGCTGGCAGGCACGGCGACGCAGGGGCTGCTGGGGGCTGTACAAAACGCCAGCGATTACAGTGCGTTGAAAGAATGGCTACCCAAGGTCGAAACCCTGCAGCTTACCGCCACCCCGACCGCGCGGCAGGTTGTGGCGACGGTGCAAGGAGATGTTGACGCCGCGGCACTGCAGGCCGCGCTGATGGCAGCGGGGTTTGATGCGACGGTGACGGTGGTTTCGCCGGACGGTGCCAATGGCGACCGCCGCACCAACGCGGCAAGCGGGCAAGAGCAGCGGTTCATGGGCGGCTATTGGCTGGCGGTGCCGCAGATCAAACCCGATGTTCCGCTGTGTCAAACCACGGCGGATGCCATGTTGGCCGCCCACACGATCAATTTCGTGTCGGGGTCGGATCAGTTGGATGCAGGGGCGGTGGCGGTGATCAATGATCTTGCGGCAGTTATGGCGGTTTGCGCCGAAGGGGCGGGCCTGCGCGCCGAAATCGGCGGCCATACCGACAGTTCCGGCGATGCCACGGCGAACCTTGGCCTAAGTCAGAAGCGGGCGGTGGCGGTGCGACGCGAATTGATCGCGCGCGGCGTTCCGGCAGCGGCGCTGCGCGCCGTTGGTCATGGCGCCGATGTTCCGGTTGCCGACAATGCCCGCGAAGACGGGCGGGCGAAAAACCGACGCACCACAATCACTTGGTCAAAATAACGCCCCCACGCGGCGGCATTTGAAGGAGGAAAGCGATGTTTCACAGATGGGGGTTTTTGCTGACCGAGATGTGGGGGCTGCTGATCCTGGCGGCTTTGGTCGGGCTGCTGGCAGGGTGGATCTTGTGGGGGCGGCGCGGCGCAGCAGGGGCGGCGGACGATGTGGCGCGGCTGCGCGCGGATCTGGCCGCCTGCACCGCGAAAAGCAGCGATCTTGCGGCGCAACTGGTCAGCGCCCAAAGCGAAAAGGCCGAAGCAGAGGCGCGGATGGCCTCGGCTATGGTTGCAGAAGCCGCCGCGACCGTCAGTGCCGCCCTGAGCCATGCTGCGGCCCCGGCGCCTTTGGCGGCAATGGCAGCCCCGGTTGCACCGCCCGCCGTTGCTCAAGCCGCAGGCGGGGTGGCAAAACCGCAAAGCCTGACAGCGGCGCGAGGCGGCAAGCCGGATGATCTGAAGCTGATCAAAGGCATCGGGCCAAAGCTGGAAATCCTGTGCAACCGGCTTGGCTTTTACCACTTTGATCAGATCGCGGCCTGGACGGCGGCGGAAATTGCCTGGGTGGATGACAATCTGGAAGGCTTCAAAGGTCGCGTCAGCCGCGACAATTGGGTTGGGCAGGCGCGGGTGCTGGCCAGCAGCAGTTAGCGCCGACCGTGGCGTTGGTGGAAAATGCGGATGCCTCCGGCGGGGATATTTAAGCCAAGAGGATGGGCCGCGCGCCTTTAGGGTTTCAAGTGACGCACCCGCGCGCCCCATTCGATAGCGGCGGCGTGCAGACGGTCGATTGAAAGTTCTTCGCGCACCTCTTCCAACATGCGCAGTTCAACTTCGCGCAGGTTGCCATCGGCGGCGGCCACGTCGCAGGCCAAGGCATAGGCGGTTTCGTTCAACCGTTCCGGCAGCGCATCGCGGATCAGGCCAAACAGCGCCTCTAGCCCGTCTTCTTCTTCGAACAGATCAAACACCGTCTGCGCGACAACGCGGATGCGGTCGGCGTCATAGCTGGCAAACACCGGCATATGGTTGACCGTGCGCTGGATCGCCACCAGTTCGGCCGTGCGCATCTGTTCATCCGACGCAGAGACAGCGATCATCACAGCAAGCAGCGCGTCTTGGGGCGACATAGAGGCGGGGGTGTGCGGCACGGCTTTGGCTCCTAATTGTTACGGCAGAGATTATTGACCTAAGCATGGCGCGGCAATAGAGGAAGGGGGCTGCGAAAACATGGGGTTTTCGCGTGTTGGAGACTGCCGCAATGACCGCTTTGCGCGATGCTGGGATGAAATCGAAAGCTTGGCCCTTTGAAGAGGCCCGCGCATTGCTGAAACGCTTTGACAAAAAGGCGCCGGAAAAGGGCTATGTGCTGTTTGAAACCGGCTATGGCCCGTCGGGTCTGCCGCATATCGGCACCTTTGGCGAAGTGGCCCGCACCACGATGATCCGCCGCGCATTTGAGGTGATTTCGGACATCCCGACCCGGTTGATCTGTTTTTCCGATGATGTCGACGGCATGCGCAAAGTGCCGGAAAACGTGCCGCAGCAAGACATGCTGCGCCTGCACATGCAGCAACCGCTGACCACCGTGCCCGACCCTTACGGCCTGTACGACAGCTTTGGCGCGCATAACAACGCCATGCTGCGGCGGTTTCTGGACACGTTCGGCTTTGAATATGAATTCATCAGCGCCACCGAATTCTACAAGTCGGGCCGTTTTGACGACACGCTCAAGCTTGCGACCGAACGCTATGACGCGATCATGAAGATCATGCTGGCGTCTTTGCGCGAAGAACGTCAGCAGACCTATTCGTGCTTCTTGCCGATCCACCCGGAAACCAAACGGGTGATGTATGTGCCGATGAAGAACGTCGATGCCGTCAACCACACCATAACCTTTGACGATGAAGATGGCCGCGAATGGACGCTTCCGGTCACCGGCGGCAATGTCAAACTGCAATGGAAGCCCGATTTCGGCGCACGCTGGGCGGCGCTGGATGTCGACTTTGAAATGTATGGCAAGGACCATTCGACCAATACCCCGATCTATGACGGCATCTGCGAAGTGTTGGGCGGCAAGAAGCCGAACCACATGACCTATGAGCTGTTCCTGGACGATCAGGGCCAGAAGATTTCGAAATCGAAGGGCAACGGGCTGACAATTGACGAATGGCTGACCTATGCTTCGTCGGAAAGCCTGTCTTACTTCATGTATCAAAAGCCGAAGACCGCAAAGCGGATGCATTTCGATGTGATCCCGCGCGCGGTGGACGAATATCATCAGCAGTTGCGCGCCTATCCGACGCAAGATGCCGATGCGCAGGTGAACAACCCGGTTTGGCACATTCACCAAGGCAAGCCGCCAGCGTCGAAAATGGTGGTGCCGTTCTCGATGCTGTTGAACCTTGCCAGCGTTTCGGCGGCGCAGGATGCCAAGGGGCTGTGGGGCTTTATCAAGCGCTACGCGCCCGATGCGTCGCCCGAAGGCAACCCCGATCTGGATGCTGCCGCTGGCTTTGCCGTGCGTTACTTTGCCGAAAAGATCGCGCCCACGCGGGTGTTCCGCCTGCCGAACGATCAGGAACGCGCCGCGATGCAAGATCTGCGCGCGCGGCTTGCGGCGTGGGATGGCGGCTTGGACGACGAAGCGCTGCAATCCATGGTGTTTGCCGTTGGCAAGGACCATGGCTTTGAGCCGCTGCGCGACTGGTTCAAGGCGCTTTATGAAGTGCTGCTGGGGGCATCCGACGGCCCGCGCTTTGGTGGTTTTGTGGCGCTTTATGGCGTTGAAGAATCCATCGCGCTGTTGGATCGCGGATTGAACGGCGAATTGGTCGCCTAAACCCATATCCCGATAAACACTGTCTAAGGGCCTCGGCGGCAACGTCGGGGCCTTTGCTTTGACACAGGCCGATTTCGCCCTAGTTCTTTCGCGGGGACGCTAAAAAGGAGGTTGCGATGCGACTGAACCTTGCCGTGTTGGGACTAAGCCTTGCGCTTGCAACAGGCGCCGTGGCGCAAGACGCGCCGATTCAAGACACCATCCGCAAACAACTGGACGCTTTTGCGGCGGATGATTTCGCGGCGGCGTGGACCTATGCCTCGCCCACCATCCACGGCATTTTCGGCACGGTGCCGAATTTCGAAGCCATGGTGAAGCAAGGCTATCCGATGGTCTGGCAGCATCGCGCGGTGCAGATGCTAGAGCTGCGCACGGTGGCCGGAAACCTGTGGCAGCGGGTGATGATCACCGATACCGCCGGGCGCACGCATCTGTTGGATTACATGATGGTCGAAACCCCAAACGGTTGGCAGATCAACGCGGTGCAATTGTTGCCCGCGCAGGGGCTTGGCGCGTAAGGGCGGCGAAACCGGCGCGCGTCACGCCTTTGGCCGATGCGCCTTGATGATCGCGGGGTCCGTTTCAATGCGGCCCGCGCCGATCAGGTCAAGGCAATAGGGCACGGCGGCAAAAACCGCCTCTAGGCTGGTGCCGATGGCATTGGGGCTGCCGGGCAATGTGATGATCAGGGTTTTGCCACGCACGCCCGCGCCTTGCCGCGATAGAATCGCGGTGGCCACCACGCGGCCGTTGGCGGCGCGCATGGCTTCGCCAAAACCGGCAAGCTCCATGCCGATCACATCGGCCATGGCTTCGGGGGTCTGATCGCGCGGGGCCGGGCCGGTGCCGCCGGTGGCAAGAATAAGGTCGGCCCGCCAAACATCGGCCAGATCGCACAGCTCTGCCGCCACCGCCTCGCGGCCATCGGGCGTGATGCGGCGCAGGATTTCTACCGGCGAGGTGATCACCCGCCGCAGCCAGTCTTCGCAAGCCGGGCCGCCCCGGTCTTCGTATTCGCCCTTCGCGGCGCGGTCGGACACGGTGAGAATTGCGATGCGGGCCATGGGAACCTCCGGCGTTTGCGCAGACCTTGCGCGGTTTTAGCGCAAGTTCAAGCCCTGCTTGCGGGCCCTGCTTGCGGGTGGGGCGCATTGCCCTATGCTTGGCCACATGCAAACGCTTCCTGACCATCTTGTCGCCCTCGGCTGGTCTGCCGATTTCGCCACCCAGGTCCTGCCAGAAGAGGCGGGGCTGTTGCCGGCGCGGCTGGTGTCACTGCACCGCGACCGCGTGCAAGCACTGACCGAGCACGGTCAGGTGGAACTTCTATGCCCGCCGAACCTGTCGGTGGCGGCCATGGCCGTGGGGGATTGGGTTTTGGCCGACGGTCCGCGCGTGGCGCGGGTGCTGGACCGTCACAGCCTGCTGCGCCGCCGCGCCGCCGGAACCGGCACCGAAACCCAGCTGATCGCCGCCAATGTTGACACGATGTTCGTGGTGTCTTCGTGCAACGCCGAATTCAACGAGGCGCGGTTGGAACGCTATCTGGTGTTGGCGCATGCGGCGGGCATCACGCCGGTGATTGTGCT
>Ga0228702_1001601_pt1 | contig 14037 bp, 16 predicted proteins | sample McNCre217_Aug_MG_2_FD_178018 | JGI IMG/M metagenome (GOLD analysis project Ga0228702, IMG submission 178018) | Freshwater microbial communities from McNutts Creek, Athens, Georgia, United States - 20-17_Aug_MG | ecosystem: Environmental > Aquatic > Freshwater > Creek | place: USA: Georgia... | reverse complement strand
CCGAAGCACACCAGCAGGGCGCTGCTGGAAATCAACTGGCCCGCTGTGCTCACCGACACCGACAGGGAGCTGACGATGTCGTTGAGCGTCCCGGCGGCCATCATGACGCCGGTGCCGATCACGACGTTGCCAAACATCATGGGCCAAAGAACCCGAGGCAGTCGCTCGCGCATGGGGGCGGTGGCGGAGGTGTTCAAAACTCAGCGCCTGACTTGCAGCGCGCCGGGGTTGACGATGTTGGTGGGGGTGCCCTTGATGAAATTCACCACGTTGTCAAAAGCCGCACCGAAGTACAGCTCGTAGCTGTCTTTCTCGACATAGCCAATGTGCGGTGTGCAAATGCAGTTTTCCAGACGCAGCAAGGCCGAGCCTTGCAAGATGGGCTCGGACTCGAACACATCGACGGCGGCCAGGCCCGGGCGACCCCGGTTCAAGGCACTGATGAGGGCATTGGCCTCGATCAGTTCAGCGCGGGATGTGTTGACAAACAGGGCCGTGGGTTTCATTCGCCCCAGATCGTCTGAAGTGATGATGCCGGTGGTCGTGTCGTTCAATCTAAGGTGGATGGACAGCACATCCGATTCTTCAAAAAAAGCTTCGCGGCTGACAGAAGCTTCGTAACCATCACGGGCTGCGCGCACACGTGATTCATCCGACCCCCAGACTTTGACGGTCATGCCAAAGGCTTTGCCATAACCGGCGACCAGCTGGCCAATCTTGCCGTAGCCCCAGATGCCCAGCGTTTTGCCTTTGAGCACGGTGCCCAGACCGAAATTGGTCGGCATGGCGCTGGACTTGAGGCCAGATTGTTGCCATGCGCCGTGTTTGAGGTTGCTGATGTATTGCGGCAAGCGACGTGAGGCCGCCATGATGAGAGCCCATGTCAACTCAGCGGGCGCCACCGGAGAGCCCACCCCTTCGGCCACGGCCACGCCGCGTTCGGTGCAGGCGGCCAGATCGATGTGGCTGCCCACGCGGCCGGTCTGGGCAATCAGCTTGAGTTTGGGCAGTTTTTCCACCAGGGCGCGGTTGATGTCGGTGCGGTCACGGTTGAGCACGATCACATCGGCGTCTTTCAGGCGCACCGACAGCTGGCCAATGCCTTTGACCGTGTTGGTGTAAACCTTGGCTGGAAATGCTTCAAGTTTGCTGGCGCAGTCCAGTTTGCGGACCGCATCCTGGTAGTCGTCGAGGATCACAATGTTCATCCCTGCATTGTGCCTTGAGCCGAAGCTGTTCTGAGGGGTTTGCATGAACAGCTTGTGAGATCTGGTGACACAAAACAGAACAAGAGTCTGCGATACCCTTTGCTGCAGTTTTGCGCCCCAGGGTCTGCGCGGGCCAAAACGATCAAGCCGGGTGTGCCAGCCCTGAGCGTTTTGGCCGCGGGTGGGTCAGTGGCGAGCCTGTGCTGCTTCCAGGGCCACGAGTCGGTCGAGTTCGGCGCAGACGTCGGCCATGCGACCGGAAATCACCATGCGACCGGCACAGTCGGAGCGCGGGCCGCTTTCGGCCACCCGCAGGACGCGCAAGGTGGGGGCCATGGCCGTGGATTTTTTGGCCATCAGCGAAGCGGCCATGGTTTGGCAGCTGGGGCGGCGCACCGTCCACACGGGGTGGATGCGACCTGCAGGACGCGGACGGGGTGCGGGGGCTGCACGGTGAAAAGAAGTCAGTCCTTGAAACAGACCCGACAGAGCAAGAAGAGCGATTCCCATGTGAAACCTTTCAAAAGCATGGAGGTTGGACACAGGCAGGATTGCTGGATAAGCCAATTGCATCAGGGCCGTTGGTGAAAACCGTCAGCGCCCGCCACCTGGTGCAATGGCCGTTGAAAAAGGGGCCTTACATCAGCAAGGTGTTGCGGATCAAACCCACGGCCAGCCCTTCGATGTCAAAAGGCTCTTCGGGGTTGACCACGATGGTTTTGTAATCGGGGTTTTCGGGCAACAGTTCGATGCCGTGTGCCGTTTTGCGCAAGCGCTTGACGGTGACTTCTTCGCCCAGTCGTGCCACAACGATTTGGCCGTTGCGCACATCCTTGGTGGATTTGACCGCCAGCAAGTCGCCGTCCATGATGCCCGCGTCGCGCATGGACATGCCGCGCACACGCAGCAAATAGTCGGGCTGTTCGCTGAACAGCGTGCTTTCGACTTGGTAGGTCCGGTCCACATGCTCTTGGGCGAGAATGGGCGAACCGGCGGCCACACGCCCGACCAGTGGCAAACTCAGCTGGCCCAGACCGGGCAGGGTGAGGCTGAACAGATCGGAGGGGGCGCGCAGACTGCTGCGTGAGCCGCCTTTGAGGCGAATGCCGCGGGAGGTGCCGCTGACCAGTTCGATCGCGCCTTTGCGGGCCAAGGCCTTGAGGTGCTCTTCGGCGGCGTTGGCCGATTTGAAGCCCAATACGTTGGCAATCTCTGCCCGAGTTGGCGGTGCACCGGTGTTGGCAATGGTGTTCTGGATCAGTTCCAGAATTTCCTGCTGACGGGGCGTGAGTTTGGGGCTGTCGATCATGGCGTCTTCCTTGAGAAGTTGGATGAAACTGTTTTTTCATCCAGTGACTGTATTTTTAACCAGTTTTTAGGGCTGTGCAAGTGGGTCAGACAAAAAAAATTGAAAAAGTTGTTGTTTTGGGCACAGGCGGCACCATCGCGGGCACGGCGGCCAGTTCGTCGGAGCAGGTCGCTTACACTGCGGCGCAGCTGGGCGTGGCGCAGCTGACGGCGGCATTGCCGGGGCTCGAGGCCGTGCTGGATGGGCGGCAGCTGGTGCTTGAGCAAGTGGCTCAACTCGACAGCAAAGACATGGACCACGCCACCTGGCAACTTTTGGCGCGTCGTTGCGCACATTGGTTGGCTCAGGCGGATGTGGGGGCCTTGGTGATCACACATGGCACCGACACCATTGAAGAAACTGCCTGGTTTTTGCAGTCGGTGTTGCAGCCGAGCAAGCCGGTGGTGATGGTGTGCGCCATGCGCCCGGCCAGCTCGGATGAGGCCGATGGTCCACAGAACTTGCTCGATGCCTTTGCCGTCAGCGCGCAGACTCTGGCCGCAGGTGTCAGTGTGGTGTGCTCAGGCGTGATTCACAGCGCCCGCGATGTGCAGAAGGTGCATCCTTACCGGTTGGATGCATTCAGCTCGGGTGATGCAGGGCCTTTGGGCGAGGTGTCTGCAGCTCAAGTGCACTGGACTTTGCCCAGTGGTGCGACCACAGCTGGCGGCGGCAAGCCCGATGAACAACTGCTGCAGCGCGTGACGCAGTCTGAGGTGAGTCAGTGGCCCGTGGTGGAGGTTGTGCTCAGCCATGCCGGGGCCAGTCGCCGTGTGGTGGATGCTTTGGTGGCATCCGGTGTGGCTGGCTTGGTGGTGGCCGGTTCCGGTAATGGCACGGTGCACCTGGCGGTGCAAGCGGCGCTGCTGGATGCGCAGCGCCGAGGCGTTCAAGTGCGCCGCAGCTCGCGTTGCCAAGAGGGGCGCATGGTGGGCAACAGCAGCCTCTGGGCCGATGTGGACGGCCTGACGCCCCTCAAAGCGCGCATCAGCTTGATGCTGGCCCTGCTGGCCGAGTCAGCGGATTGATTCTCCGACGGTACAGGGCAGCGCCATTGAAAAAGCCCGGCGAACCGGGCTATGCTGAGGGGCGTCGCTGAAGATCAGTCAGCCAGTGCTGCAAAAGCACGTGCAGTGATGTCTTCCACGCTGCCGGTGCCGCTGATGGCACGGTACTTGGGGGCTGCAGCCGCGTCAGCCTTGGCCCAGTTGGAGTAGTAGTCCACCAAGGGGCGGGTCTGGGCGCTGTACACATCCAGACGCTTCTTGACGGTTTCTTCCTGGTCGTCAGCGCGCTGCACCAAAGGCTCACCGGTCACGTCGTCCACACCTTCCACCTTGGGTGGGTTGAATTTGACGTGGTAAGTGCGACCCGAGGCGGGGTGCGAGCGGCGGCCGCTCATGCGTTCGATGATGGCGTCAAAAGGCACATCGATTTCGAGCACGTAGTCGAGCTTCACGCCGGCGGCCTTCATGGCGTCGGCTTGAGGGATGGTGCGTGGGAAGCCGTCAAACAAGAAGCCGTTGGCGCAATCGGCTTGGGCGATGCGCTCTTTGACCAGGTTGATGATCAGGTCGTCAGAGACCAGACCACCGGACTCCATGACGGCCTTGGCTTGCAGACCCAGGGGGGTACCCGCTTTGACAGCGGCGCGCAGCATGTCGCCGGTGGAGATTTGAGGGATGTTGTATTTCTGGCAAATGAAAGTGGCTTGTGTACCTTTGCCGGCGCCGGGTGCGCCCAACAGAATCAGTCTCATGGGAAGTCCTTGTAGCTTGAAATCGTGTCTGTCAGTCGCCTGACGTTTGTCTTTGAGAATATCACGCGAGTCCCCAAGCTGGCTTACGCCACCAGAAGGGCCCGAACGCGCGCCAGATCTTCGGGCGTGTCCACACCGGGGCCCGGGGCCTCATCGGTGATGTGCACGGCAATCGGGTGGCCGTGCCACATCGCGCGCAGCTGTTCCAGCGACTCCATCGTTTCGATGGGGGCAGGCGGCAGTTGGGGGAACAGACGCAAAAAGCCAGCCCGGTAGCCGTAAATGCCGACATGGCGCAGCGGCGCAGGGCTGGGCAGGCTCTTGAAGCCGCCAGGGACCTGGCCATCGCGCCACCACGGGATGGGGGCGCGGCTGAAATACAGGGCCATCTGGCGGGCGTCGAGCACCACTTTGACCACATTGGGGTTGGTGAACTCTTCGAGCTGGGCAATGGCGTGGGCGGCCGTGCTCATGCTGGCCTCAGGCCGTTGCGAGAGCAGGTCGGCCACGTCATTGATGAGGCCCGGATGAATCAAGGGCTCGTCGCCCTGCACATTCACCACCACCGCCTCGTCGGGCAGGCCCAGCAATTGACAGGCCTCGGCCAGGCGGTCGCTGCCGCTGACGTGGTCTTGCCGAGTCAGCAGGGCCTGAATGCCGTGGGTTTGGCAGGCTTGGACGATGCGCTCGTCATCGGCGGCCACCACCACTTGGCTGGCTTTGGAGAGCAGGGCGCGTTGGGCCACGCGCACCACCATGGGCAGGCCGGCGATGTCGGCCAGCGGCTTGTTGGGCAGGCGGCTCGAAGCCATGCGTGCCGGAATCACCACGGTGAACCCCGTGGGTGCAGAGGCTGTTGTCATGGTGTGGACTTAGAGAGGGGGGCGCTCGGCGGCCAGTTTGGCGATTTCTTCGTCGCTCAGGGGGCGGGCTTCGTTTTCCAGCAGGATTGGAATGCCATTGCGCACAGGGTAGGCCAATCGGGCGCTGCGAGACAGCAATTCTTGGCGCTCGCGGTCAAAGTTCAAAGGGCCCTTGGTGACCGGGCAGACCAGCAGTTCAAGCAGTTTGGTATCCATGTCCCGATGATAACGGCCCCCGAGGGAGCGTGCCGCCCGGGCGTCAGCGCTTGAGCCGCTGTGCCACCAGGGAATCGAGGGCTTGCCAGAAGGCCGCCTCGGGCGAGAGCACCAGCGGCACGGCCAGGGCTTGAGGTTCGTGTGGCCACAGCTTGGCCGCGTCTTTTTCGGTGCACAGCAAGGGATGGTCGCTGCCCGAGCTGGCCCAGTTGTTGTAATCGTGATGATCGGGCAAGGCGGTGGTCCGGTCCAGTTGCAAACCGGTTTGCCGCAGCATCTGGAAAAAAGCCTCGGGGCGGGCCAGGCCAGCCACGGCATCGACGGGTTGGTTTTTCAGGCTGGCCAGTGGCACCACTTGACCTTCCCGCGTCAAAGCATGGTCGGCCAGTTGGCGCGGTGCCTGAAAGCCGCCGCTCAGACCCGATGCGCCGGTGTGGACCAGCAAATCCACCGGGCGTGGCCAGGCTTCGCGCAGGGGGCCTGCGGGCAGCAGCCAGCCGTTGCCCACGCCGCGCTCGTCCATGACGCAAATTTCGATGTCGCGGGCCAGGGCCCAGTGCTGCAGACCATCGTCACAGACGATGACCTGCACATCGGGGTGGGCTTGCAGCAATTGCCGGCCTGCCTCTGCCCGCCGGGCACCGACCCAGACCGGTGCCCCGGTGCTTTGCCGGATCAGCAAGGGCTCGTCCCCCACGTCCAGCGGGGCGCTGTCCAGGGCCACAGCGCGGGTGTCGTGCGTGTGGCGGCCATGCCCGCGCGAGATCACGCCTACATGCAGACCCTGGGCCATCAGGTGCTTGACCAGGGCAATGGTCATGGGGGTTTTTCCCGCGCCACCGGCCACCACATTGCCGACCACCACCACCAGGGCGGGCAGTCGATCGGGTGTTGAACCGCTCAGGCGCAAGCGCTGCAGGGCCAACAACCCGCCATAAATGGCCGACAAAGGCCGCAAGGCCCAAGCCACCGGCCCACGGCGTGTCCAGACCTGTGGCAGGTGCTGGTGGAGCCAGGTGGACACGCCCATGCCTCAGGAGCCTGAAGACTCGGTGGACTGCGTGGCGAAGGTGATTTGTGACAGGCCGCTGCGGCGGGCCGCTTCCATGGCATTGACCACTGACTGGTGGCTGGCCATGGCGTCGGCACTGATCACCAAGGTGGTGTCTTTGCTCGCCATGGGGGTCAGCACGGCAGCCAGGGCACCCACGGAGCTGCCGCCAACGGGGGATTTGTTGATCGCGTACTGGCCTTGAGCGGTGACGCTCAGGACGATCTGTTTGGGCCGCTCGGTCTGTTTTTGGGCGTCCGCTGCGGGCAAGGTCATATTGATCTCGGTCAGACGCGACCAGCTGGTGGTCAGCATCAGGAAGATCACCACCACCAACAGCACGTCGATGAAGGGGATCAGGTTGATTTCAGGCTCCGGTGTGGTCCGGTTTTTTTTGAAATTCACAGGCGACTTTCTCTCAGCTGCGAAGTTGGGCCACGTGGCGTGCAAAGCGCTCGGCCGAGACTTCCAGGGCCAACAGGTGCCGATCGGCAACGCCGCGGAAATAACGCCAGAACATCAGAGCAGGAATGGCCACGATCAGGCCAAAAGCGGTGTTGTACAGGGCAATGGAAATGCCATGGGCCAACTGCGCGGGGTTGCTTCCAGAAGGGTTACTGGCGCCAAAAATCTCGATCATGCCGACCACTGTGCCCAAGAGCCCCAGCAGGGGGGCGACCGAGGCTATTGTTGCCAAGGCGGGCAAATAGCGCTCAAGGTGGTGAGCGGCAATGCGACCGGCCATTTCCATGCTGGATTTCACATCTTCATCGCTGGCCTGGGGATTTTTTTGCAGGCAACGCAGGCCGCTGGCCAGAATGGGGCCCAGCAGACCCGCGTTTTCGAGTTGTTGGAGGCTGTCTTCGCTGGCAACGCCACGTCGGGTGGCATCCATGGCTTGCTCCATCACTTTGGGCGGCAAGACTTTGTTCGTTTGCAACTGAAACAGGCGTTCAAGAATGAGCGCCACGGCCAAGATGGAGCACAGAATCAAAGGCCAAATGGGCCAACCTGCGGCTTGTATGATGGACAACAAAACAATTCCTTCCTGATGGATAACGGTCGCAAACGTTTGAGATTATGGACGAAGGGCGTGCGCACCCACAGTGCTCCGCGATGCATGCCCAGGGGGCCACTGTTTTCTGTGGATAACTTTGTGAAGAACTTGCCTGGAAACGCCTGTTTGAATACTTGAGTTTCCTGAGGTAACTTCGGGTTTTTTCTGATTGATCGAAAAATATTCAATAAAATCAAAGACTTGCATTTATGGTTAGATCTCGCGCAGGGACTTGGTGGCGCGAAACCCGCATCTGTCCAGCTTGTGGAGTACTTTTGCCCGCAGTGGTGCTGTTTAGGGCTTGAAATCACCTGACAACCTTGATGAAATCAGCATAAATGAACAATTTTGACGATTTGAAGCCGCGTGCGTGGACAGTTTCTGCGCTGTGCCGCGCCGTGGCTGACAGTCTGGATGCGCAGTTCAATCCTGTGGCGGTTCGCGGAGAGATTTCGGGCTTCTCGCGCGCTGCCAGCGGGCATTGCTACTTTTCGATCAAAGACGACACCGGGCAGATCCGTTGCGCCATGTTCCGACGCGCGGCCAGTTTGATGGATTTCTCGCCCCGCGATGGGGAGTTGGTGGAAGTGCGCGGGCGCTTGGGGGTTTACGAGGCACGGGGCGACCTTCAGCTGGTGGTCGAATCCATGGAGCGCGCAGGGCAGGGGGCCTTGTTTGAGCAGTTTTTGCGCCTCAAAGCCAAGCTCGAAGCTGAAGGGCTGTTTGACCCGGTTCACAAACGTGCGCTGCCCGCGCAGCCTCGCGCCATTGGCGTGGTCACGTCTTTGGGCGCGGCGGCCTGGCACGATGTGATGACCGCTTTGCAGCGCCGGGTGCCACACATTCCCGTGCTCATGGCCCCGGCCCTTGTACAAGGCGCAGGCGCGGCAGCCACCTTGGTGCAAGCCTTGCAGCACATGTATGACTTGACGGCGGAAGACAACCCCCTGACGCCTCCGGTGGATGTGATTTTGCTGGTGCGCGGTGGTGGCGCGATGGAAGACCTGTGGGCCTTCAACGATGAAAACCTGGCACGCGTGATCGCGCAAAGTCCGGTCCCTGTAGTGTGTGGTGTGGGGCATGAAACCGACTTCACCATCGCCGACTTTGTGGCCGATGTGCGCGCGCCCACCCCAACTGCCGCCGCCGAAATGGCCGCAACCGACCGGGGCGTGGCGCTCCAAGGCCTGTCTGAGCTTGAAAACCGTTTGAGCCGTGGCCTGTTGCGTCAGCAAGACCGGCACGCACAGCGTCTGGACAGTGTGGCCGCTCGCCTGAGTGTGGGCTTGGTGCGTCAACAAGAGCGTCAAAGTCAGCGCCTGGCCGCTGTCATGGCCCGCCTGAGCCGTCCACAAGCGCTGCTGGGTCAGCACAGCCAATGGCTGGACCGTTTGGCAGGCCGCCTGCAATCGGGGGCGCAAACCCAGCTGACGGATAGCTCACACAGGCTGGAGCGCTTCCAAGACCGTTTGGGCTTCAGCCTGGGGCAGCAAGTCGAGCAACGCGCACAACGTTTGGAGCGTGCAGCGCTGCGCCTGTCATCGGTGGACCCGCACCGCGTGCTGGAGCGTGGTTATGCCTGGCTCAGCGATGAAAACGGCCATGCCCTGACCAAGGCCAGTCAGTTTCAAGCTGGTCAAACCGTTCAGGCGACTTTGTCTGATGGTGTGGTGCCTTTGGTCGTGAAAGCTTAAGAAGCCAGCGCGTTCGGACGGGGTGGGGCCGGGGCGACGATTTCTGGTACCCCAGTATGAGGAGCCCCGGCCCCACCCCTTCCGAACGCACCGAAAACGCGACAGTGACCCTGAATACGGTAAGGGGCATTGAGCTCACCTAAAATGCATTAAATAATTTTTTAACCCGCAACAACAAAAGGATCCCATCATGGAACACACCTTGCCCGCATTGCCTTACGCGATCGACGCTCTGGCCCCTCACTACAGCCAGGAAACCCTCGAGTTCCACCACGGCAAGCACCACAACGCTTACGTCGTGAACCTGAACAACCTGCAAAAAGGCACCGAATTCGAGAGCATGAGCCTCGAAGAAATCATCAAGAAGTCCAGCGGTGGCATCTACAACAACTCGGCCCAGATCTGGAACCACACCTTCTTCTGGAACTGCATGAAGCCCAACGGCGGTGGTGAGCCCACAGGCGCATTGGCTGCAGCCATCAACGCCAAGTTCGGCAGCTACGCCGCTTTCAAAGAAGCCTTCGTCAAGAGCGCCGTGGGCAACTTCGGCTCCGGCTGGACCTGGTTGGTTAAAAAGGCCGACGGCTCGGTGGACATCGTCAACATGGGCGCTGCTGGCACCCCCCTGACCACTGGCGACACCGCCTTGCTGACTGTGGACGTGTGGGAACACGCCTACTACATCGACTACCGCAATCTGCGTCCCAAGTTCGTGGAAACCTTCCTGAACAACTTGGTGAACTGGTCGTTTGCTGAGAAGAATTTCGGCTGATCCCCTGTCGCTGATCACGCATCAGCCAGAATCACCCTATGGACAAACCCCTCTTCGGAGGGGTTTGTCGTTTCTGATGTGCACAATGCCTTCACAAAAAGGAGAGGCGTTTGAGTCCAGAAAAATTGAAAATCGCGACTTGGAATTGCAATGGCGCGTTGCGTCAGAAGTGGCCATTGGCGGAGGCGCTGGCCGCTGATCTTTTGGTGGTGCAGGAGTGCGAGGACCCTGCCCAATCGAAAGACGAAGCTTATCGGGCTTGGGCATCCAACTACAAATGGGTGGGGGCTAGCAAAAACAAGGGTCTGGGTGTGTTTGCCCGCCAAGGCTTGAGCTTGGAGTTGGTTCCACTGAAGTTGGAGCCTTTGGAGTTGTTTTTGCCGATCATGGTCGGTCAAGACGGTTTTGAATGGTCTTTACTGGCCACTTGGACCAAGAGAGCCAATTCCCCCACCTTTGGCTATATTGGGCAGTTGTGGAAGTTCTTGCAGAGCCACAGAGCGTTCCTGGCCCATCCGGCTGCATTGCTGCTGGGGGATCTCAACAGCAATTCCAAATGGGATGTGTGGGACCGTTGGTGGAACCACAGTGATGTTGTGAAAGAACTCAAAGGATTGGGTCTTCGCAGTCTCTACCACGAGCATTTTGATGAATTGCAAGGGTGTGAAACACGGCCGACCTTTTGCATGTACCGCAAACAGGATCGACCGTTTCACATTGATTACGCCTTTGCGGGACCCCATTGGGACCTTGAAAAGGTGGAAGTGGGTCAACTTGCATCTTGGCTAACCTACAGTGACCACATGCCATTGATGGCGGAGTTGGTCATCCGGCGTTGAGCCGGACAAGTCTGCGTCAGCGAATCATCATCCCGCCGTCTGCCACGATGGTTTGACCTGTCACGTACTGCCCGGCAGGGCTGGCCAAAAACACCGCCACGCCGCCAATGTCATCGGGCTCGCCCATGCGGCGCAGCGGGGTTTCGTTGTTGTACTTGGCGCTCAGCACGGGGTCTTCGTGCAGGGCTTTGGCAAAGTCGGTTTTGATCAAACCGGGGGCTACGCAGTTCACACGGATGTTGTCCGGACCCCATTCCACCGCCAAGTTGCGGGCCAGTTGCATGTCGGCGGCTTTGGAGATGTTGTAGGCCCCGATCACGGCCGAGCCGTGCAAACCACCAATGGACGAGACGATCACGATGGCGCCGTCCTTTTTGGCTTTCATGTCGGGATAGACCATGTTGCACAGCCAGGTGTTGGACAGCACGTTGTTGCGCATGACTTTGTCGAACACCTCATCGCTCATGCCGGTGGCCGGACCGTAATAAGGGTTGGTGGCGGCGTTGCACACCAAGATGTCGATGGGGCCCCAAGCTTGTCGGGTCTGCTCGATCAGGTTTTGCAGCTGCTCCTTGCTGGAGATGCTGGCGGCAATCGCCATCGCCTCACCGCCTGCGGCCTGGATCTCTTGGACCACCACTTCGCAGGCGTCTTGCTTGCGGCTGGATACCACCACTTTTGCGCCTTGTTTGGCGAGTTGGAGTGCTATTGATCTGCCAATGCCTCGGCTGGAGCCGGTGACGATGGCGACTTTGCCTTTGAGATTGAACAGTGACATGAAAGGGTCTCCTTGTTGACTGCTTGGCAGTCTGCACGTGTGCGGTGCCGGTGTCTGTCTTGCGGGTGTCAGGCGGATCTGATGCGCTGCGGCGTCTCGGTCACAATTTGGCTGATCGGAGCATGGGAAAAATCGACATGGAACAAATCGATGCAGTGGTGATCGGGGCCGGGGTGGTCGGCTTGGCGGTCGGGCGGGCATTGGCCCTCACAGGCCACGAAGTGATGGTGCTCGAATCGGAAAACGCCATCGGCACCGGCACCAGCTCGCGCAACAGCGAGGTCATCCACGCGGGCATTTATTACCCCGCTGGATCGCTCAAAGCGCGGCTGTGCGTTCAGGGCAAGGAGATGCTTTACGCCTATTGCGCCGAGCGGGGTGTGGCGCATCGGCGGCTGGGCAAGCTGATTGTGGCCACGAGCCCCGAGCAAGTTCAGGCGCTGGACGGCATCGTGGCCAAAGCCGCAGCCAACGGCGTGCACGACCTGCAAAAACTCACGGCTGCCGAGGCCAAGGCATTGGAGCCCGCATTGTCTTGCGAGGCGGCCTTGCTCTCGCCCAGCACGGGGGTGGTGGACAGCCACGGCCTCATGCTCGCTCTGCAAGGCGACATGGAAAACGCAGGCGGGCTGCTGGCGCTGGTCTCGCCCGTGCAGGACATCGGGCTGCAGCAAGGCACCCCCACGCACCCAATCTGTGTGCGCACGCAAGACGGCACCGAGTTGGCGTGCAAAGTGCTCGTCAACGCTGCAGGCCTGAACGCGGTGGCGATGGCCCGGTGCATGGATGGGCTGGATCCAACTTTGTTGCCGCAAGCACATTACGCCAAAGGCAACTACTTCACTCTGGCAGGCAAGGCACCGTTTTCACGGCTGATTTACCCCGTGCCCGAGAAAGCCGGTTTGGGCGTTCACCTCACCCTGGATTTGGGTGGCCAGGCCAAGTTCGGTCCGGACGTGCAATGGGTGGATAACCCCGATGACCTGCAAGTCGACCCGCGCCGTGGCGACGCCTTTTATGCCGAGGTCCGCAAGTACTGGCCTGCGCTGGCCGATGGCGCATTGCAGGCCGGTTATGCGGGCATGCGCCCCAAGATCAACGCCCCGCACGAAGCAGCAGCGGACTTCATGATCCAGGGGCCTGCTGAGCACGGCGTGCCGGGCTTGGTTAACTTGCTGGGCATCGAGTCGCCGGGCCTGACGAGTTCACTGGCCATTGCTGCGCATGTGCTGAGCCGGCTCTGAAATAAAAAAGGTCATGCTCTGGCATGGCCTTGGGTCATCTCAACAGGATGCCGATGATCAGTTCTCTTCAGAACCGATCAAGCGGTAGACCACGGCACCCAAGATCGCGCCGACAATGGGCGCAAGCCAGAACAGCCACAGCTGGGACACAGCCCAATCACCCACAAACAGCGCCACGCCGGTGCTGCGCGCAGGGTTCACGGAGGTGTTGGTGACTGGAATGCTGATCAGGTGGATCAAGGTCAAGCTAAGGCCGATGGCGACAGGGGCCAGGCCTTGTGGGGCACGCTTGTCGGTAGAGCCCAGGATCACCAGCAGGAACATCATGGTCATGACCACTTCAGTCACCAGCGCAGAGACCAGGCTGTAGCCGCCGGGTGAGTGTTCGCCAAAGCCGTTGGAGGCGAAACCACCGGCCAGATCAAAACCGGCTTTGCCACTGGCGATCAGGTACAGCAAACCGCCGGCTGCAATGCCACCCAGCACTTGCGACACGATGTAGGGCACCAAGTCTTTGCCGGGGAATCGACCGCCGGCCCACAAACCGATCGAGACGGCCGGGTTCAGGTGGCAGCCGGAGATGTGGCCTATGGCAAAAGCCATGGTCAGAACCGTCAAGCCAAAGGCCAGCGAAACGCCCAGCAGGCCGATGCCCACTTGCGGGAACGCGGCGGCAATCACCGCACTGCCGCAGCCGCCCAGGACCAGCCAAAAAGTTCCGAAAAATTCGGCACCGTATTTCTTCATGATGTACTCCCAGAAAATTGCTGCCAACGGATGTCGGCTGCGCGAGTCTAAGGTGTATATGAGTCATTTAGTGCTGCAAAAACACTCGGTAACACCTTTGCATGGCGCAAAAAGAGGCGGTCGCCGCCGCCTCTGTTTTCTGGGCGCGTCAGGGCTCAGCGTTTCATTTGCTGCAAGGCACTGGCCACTTCGGTCACCAACGCCGGACCTTTGTAGATGAGGCCGGTGTAAATCTGCACCACGTCCGCCCCGGCCTCGATCTTGGCGATCGCGTCGTGGCCGCTCAGGATGCCGCCCACGCCGATGATGGGGTAGTCTTTGCCCAAAGCGGCACGCAGCAACCGGATCACGCGGTTGCTGCCCTCAAAAACTGGCGCACCTGACAGTCCACCTGTTTCTTCGGCGTGCTGCAGGCCACTCACCGCGTCGCGGGCCAGGGTGGTGTTGGTGGCGATCACGCC
>Ga0228702_1001591_pt1 | contig 14103 bp, 14 predicted proteins | sample McNCre217_Aug_MG_2_FD_178018 | JGI IMG/M metagenome (GOLD analysis project Ga0228702, IMG submission 178018) | Freshwater microbial communities from McNutts Creek, Athens, Georgia, United States - 20-17_Aug_MG | ecosystem: Environmental > Aquatic > Freshwater > Creek | place: USA: Georgia... | reverse complement strand
GCAGATGCGCGAGGCACCTGCTGCCACCGATGGCGAGCTGGCGCTGGTCCACACACCGGCTTACATCCAGGGCGTGGCCACGGGCAGTCTGGATGCGGCCGTTCAGCGTGAGATTGGGTTTCCGTGGAGCCCGGCCATGGCCGAGCGGGCCAGGCACTCGGTGGGGGCCAGTGTGGCCGCTGCCCGTGATGCGCTGGTGCAAGGCGTTGCGGGCAACCTGGCTGGGGGCACCCACCACGCCTATGCTGACAAGGGCGGTGGCTTTTGTGTGTTCAATGACATTGCGGTCACGGCTCGCCTGATGCAGGCTGAAGCCTGGCGGTATCGGCGCTTGAAGATGAACGTGGCGGTGATCGATCTGGATGTGCACCAGGGCAACGGCACCGCCGCCATTTTTGCCCGTGACCCGAGTGTGTTCACCTTGTCGTTGCATGGCGAAAAGAATTTCCCGTTTCGCAAGGAGCCCAGTGATCTGGATGTGGGCTTGCCGGACGGCTGCACCGATGGACCTTATCTGGAGGCCCTGCATCAGGCCTTGCAAACGCTGCAAGACCGCTTTGACCCGCACCTGCTGATTTACCTGGCCGGGGCCGACCCGCACGAGGGCGACCGCCTGGGGCGTCTGAAATTGACCGCCGACGGCATGCAGACCCGTGACCGGGTGGTCATGGATTGGGCTTGGCAACGGCGCTTGCCGGTGGTGCTGTGCATGGGCGGTGGTTATGGGCACGACATCGAGACCACGGTGCAGGTGCAAACGCAGACTTGGGGCGTGGCTTTCGACCATTGGGCGCGTTGGCAACGCTGGCACAATCTCAAGCGATGAACACGCCTGCCAAACCCCAAGCCGAAGGTCGAGACGCCTACAAGGCATTTCGCGCCATCACCACCCGCTGGATGGACAACGATGTCTATGGGCACGTCAACAACGTCGTGTACTACAGCTGGTTCGACACCGCCGTGAACGCGACCTTGATCGAAAAAGGCGTGCTGGACATCCATGGCGGCAGCACCATTGGCTTGGTCATCGAGACGCAGTGCAACTATTTCGCGCCGCTGGCCTTTCCGCAGACCATCGAAGCGGGCATCCGCGTGGCCAAGCTGGGCACATCCAGCGTGCGCTACGAAGTGGGCCTGTTCGCGCAAGGCGAGCCCCTGACTGCCGCCAAAGGCCATTTTGTGCATGTGTACGTGGACCGCGAAACGCGCCGGCCTGTGCCCTTGCCCCTGCATTGAAAACCTATCTGGAGACCTTGACATGAGCATTCCGAACATCGACAAGCAAGTCAGCGCCCGCGTGAGCGACCCGGCCAGCGTGGATATCGCCATCCTGAGCCGTTTTTCGGCCCGGGCCTTTTTGCCCCAAGCGGTTGAGCGCAGCGTGCTCGAAGAGGTCTTGCAAGTCTCGGCCCGCGCCCCCAGCGGCACCAACACCCAGCCCTGGAAGGTCTATGTGCTGCAAGGCGCCAAGCGCGACGAGCTGGTGGCCAAGACCTGCGCGGCGCACGACGCCCTCAGCGCCAATCCGGCTTTGGCTTCGGAGTACGCCGAGTCTTACGACTACTACCCCGAAAAATGGGTCAGCCCCTTCATCGACCGCCGCCGTGAATGCGGTTTTGGCCTGTACGGCGTGCTGGGCATCGGCAAAGGCGATAAAGACCGCATGCACCAGCAGCATCAGATGAACTTCCGTTTCTTCGATGCACCCGTGGGCCTGATCTTCACGATTGACAAGGTCATGGGCCGGGGCAGCTTGCTGGACTACGGCATGTTTTTGCAGTCCATCATGCTGGCCGCCCGTGCGCGCGGCCTGCACACCTGCCCGCAAGCGGCCTGGAACAACTTCAGCAAAATCATCTTGCCCCATGTGGGCGCGGGTGAGAGTGAAATGGTGGTCTGCGGCATGGCGCTGGGCTATGCCGACGAGTCGGCCCTGGTCAACACCTTCCAGACCACACGCGTCAAGGCGCAGGACTTCACCCACTGGGTGGAATAAGTTGATCGTCTGAGAGCAAAGGGGCTGGTTTGGGTCTGGACGGTTTGGCGCTTCAACTGCTCAACGGGCTGAGCCACGCCACCACCTTGTTCTTGATGGCCTCCGGGCTGACGCTGATCTTTGGCGTCACCCGCATCGTGAATTTCGCGCACGGCAGTTTCTTCATGCTGGGGGCCTTGGTGTCGGCCCATGCCGTCACCCACTGGTGGCCCGCGCTGGGCGATTCGGCGCTGGGCTATGCCGGTGCCATGCTGCTGGGGGCGGCAGTGGCCAGCGGGGTTGGCGCATTGGCCGAGTTCACCTTGTTGCGCCGCATGCGCCAAGCCCCCGAGCTGTACCAGCTGGTGGCCACCTTTGGCCTGACCTTGGCGCTGCATGACGCGATGCGCTGGCTTTTCGGGCCCGATGAAGTGTTTGCGCCGCGCTTTCCGGGCCTCAAAGGGGCGGTGGCGCTGGGCGAAGCGTACTTTCCGTCCTGGCAGTTGTTCACGCTGGCGCTGGGACCCTTGGTTTGGTGGGCTTTGCACGCGCTGCTGACCCGCACGCTGTGGGGCAAGCAGGTCAAGGCCGCCACGCAAGACCGTGACATGCTCGATGCCTTGGGCGTGAACCCTGCGCCGCTGATGTTGGGCGTGGTCATGCTCGGCTGTGCATTGGCCGGTTTGGCGGGGGCCTTGCAGTTGCCGCGTGAACCGGCCAATTTGCAGATGGACGTGAGCGTGGTGGTGGAGACCTTTGTGGTCGTGGTCACCGGCGGTTTGGGCAGTGTGGGCGGGGCTTTTGCTGCGGCGGTGTTGATCGGCGTGATCCACGCGCTGGGTGTGGCCTGGGTGCCGCAAGCCACGCTGGTGCTGGTGTTTTTGACCATGGCGGTGGTGCTGGTCTGGCGGCCGCAGGGCCTGGGGGGGGCGGCTGTGGCCGTCACCCAGCGCGAGGCGGTACCTGTTTTTTCGCTGGCCCCGCAAGGCTTGGCCCGTTGGCTCACGCCGTTGCTGGTGACTGCCGTGCTGGGCTGGGCTTTGGGGCAGGGCGACTACAGCCGCAGCCTGAGCGAAGACCTGCTGGTCATGCTGCTTTTGGGCTTGAGCTTGCAGGTCATGATGGCGCTGGGCGGATTGGTCAGCTTTGGTCACGCGGCCTTTTTTGCGTTGGGCGCTTACGGCGCGGCCTTGGTGCACGTGCAGTGGGGCTGGGTTTTGGGGCCTGCGCTGTTGGCGGGCATCGCTTTGGCCATGATGGTCGCGGCGGTGTTTGGTTTGGTGCTGGTGCGCATGAGCGGGGTGTACCTGGCCATGCTGTCGCTGGCGCTGGCGCAGCTCATCTGGGCCGGGGCCAGCCAATGGGTGGGCCTGACGGGGGGTGACAACGGCCTGATTGGCTTGGCCCTGATCGCACCCGAGTCCCGCGCTGTGTTGGATGGCGCGCTCTTGGCCGGGGTGCTGGCGGCAGTGGCCATGCTGGGCCGCTGGAGCGTGTCCAGTCGGGGCGCGGCGTTGCAGGCCTTGCGCGATGCACCGCTCAGGGCGGCGGCCAGTGGCTTGCCGGTGCACCGTTTGCGTTACCAGGTGTTTGTGCTCAGCGCGGCTTTGGCCGGCTTGGCGGGCGGCTTGTGGGCCGCCATCAAGGGCGCGGTGTTCCCGTCGGTGGCCAGTGTGGGCACTTCGGTCGATGCGCTGCTGGTCATTTTGCTGGGCGGCGTGCACCAGTTGTGGGGCGCGCTGGTGGGCAGCGCCTTGCTGGTGTGGGGCGGGGCCGAGCTGGGGCAGGGCCTGGACTATTGGCGTGGCGTGCTGGGCCTGGTGATCATGGCGGTCATGGTGCTCTCGCCCAGTGGGGTGTTGGGCGGTTTGCAGTCTTGGTGGCTGTCCCGGCGGAGGCCTGCATGAGCCTGCGCGTTCAAGACCTGTTGCGCCATTACGGCGGTGTCAAAGCCCTCGACGGCGTGAGCTTCGAGGTGTTGCCCGGCCAGTGCGTGGCGCTGATCGGTCCCAACGGCGCGGGCAAGTCCACTTGTTTTGCCTGTCTGGCGGGGCAGCAAGTGCCCACGAGTGGCCGGGTTTTTTGGCAGAACCACGATGTGACTGCGCTGCCCCCCGCTCGTCGGCAGGCCCTGGGCATGGCCCGCACGTTTCAGGTGGCGCAAACCTTTGAAGCGCTCACGGCGCTGCAAAACCTGCAACTGGTTTTGTCGCGCGAGCAGTTGTCGTGGTGGGACCGCCTGGCAGGGCGCCATGCCGACCAGGCTTTGCAAGGGCTTGCCCAAGTGGGGCTGAAGGACCACGCCCAGACGGTGGTGGCCGATTTGCCCTATGGCGCCAAAAAGCGACTGGAATTGGCCATGGCCTTGGCGGGTTTACCAAGGGAGGGTGAGCGGGTGTTGCTCCTGGATGAGCCCGCCGCCGGACTGGCCCCGACCGAGCGGGCCGACATGATGGCGCTGGTGCGTCAGGTGGCCCATGAGGGCGTGACGGTGCTCTACACCGAACACAACATGGACGCCGTGTTTGGCGTGGCCGACCGCGTGCTGGTGCTCATGCAGGGGCGACTGGTGGCCGATGGCACACCCGATGCCGTGGCCCAAGACCCGCAGGTGCGCGAGCGTTACCTGGGGCTCGATTTCGCCCTGCCTGCAGAAACGAAAGGACCACGCGATGCTCGCGGTTGAAGGCCTGAACGCCTGGTGGGGCCACGCGCAGGCGCTGTTTGATGTCAGCTTGCAGGTGGGCGAGGGCGAACTCGTCGTGCTGCAGGGGCTCAACGGCGCAGGCAAATCCACCTTGCTGCAATCGCTGATCGGCATTGGCCCGCGAGTGCAGGGCCGCATGGTCTGGGACGGGCAAGCCATTCAGGCCTGGCCAGCGCACCGCCGTGCCCGTGCCGGATTGGGTTTTGTGGCCGAAGACCGGCGCCTGTTCACCAGCCTGTCGGTGCAAGACAACCTCTGGATCGCTGCGCAATCCGAAGGGCAGGGCACTCCCGCAGCGCGCATGCAGCGGGTGCTGGCTTTGTTCCCACAGCTCGAACCCATGCTGCAGCGCCCGGCCAGCCAGATGAGCGGTGGCGAACAGCAAATGCTGGCCTTGGCCCGTACCCTGATGACCGGCCCGCGCCTGCTCTTGCTGGACGAGCCTTGCGAAGGCATCGCGCCGGTGCTGGTGGCGGCCATGCGCGATGCGCTGCTGCAACTGGCCCGCGAAGGCGTGACCATGCTGGTGGCGGAGCAAAACCAGATATTGGCCCAGCGTGCCGACCGTGTGCTGGTGCTGACCAGTGGGCGACTTGCACCTGCGCCCTGACGCAGGCCAGAGCCATCACTTACACTGAGCCATACCCCGAGCGGACCCCAGCCGCCAGAGACAAAACATGATCATCACCAGCCTGCTTGACACCGACCTGTACAAATTCACCATGATGCAGGTCGTGCTGCACCAGTTTCCGGGGGCGCAGGTCGAGTACAAATTCAAGTGCCGCAACCCCGGTGTGGCCTTGGCGCCCTTTGTCAATGAGATCCGCCAGGAAATCCGTTCGCTGTGCAGCCTCAACTTCAAGGAGTCCGAGCTGCAATATTTGCGTTCCTTGCGCTTCATCAAGAGTGACTTTGTGGATTTTCTGGGCCTGTTCAAGCTCAATGAAAAATACATCCAGGTCACGCCCTTGCCCAGCGGCGAGATCGACATCACCATTCAGGGCCCGTGGTTGCACACCATCCTGTTTGAAATCCCGGTGTTGGCCATCGTCAACGAGGTGTTCTTTCGCAACACCCAAAAAGTGCCTGACCTGATGGAGGGCCGCCGCCGAGTGGACCAGAAGATTGCGCAACTGCAGGGCGCTGGGCTGGAGACGCTGAAGATCGCCGACTACGGCACGCGCCGCCGCTTCTCGCGGGCCTGGCATGAAGAGGTGCTGCGCGTGTTGTCCGCGCGTTTGGGCACCGGTCCCAAGGGCCAGTTTGCGGGCACCAGCAATGTGTATTACGCCTACCTGTTGGGCTTGACCCCTCTGGGCACCATGGCGCACGAATACCTGCAAGCCGCACAGGCTTTGGGTCCGCGTCTGCGCGACAGCCAGATTTTTGCTTTCGAGTCCTGGGCCAAGGAATACCGGGGTGATTTGGGCATTGCGCTGTCCGATGTGTATGGCTTCAACGCCTTCCTGCGCGACTTTGACCTGTTTTTCTGCAAGCTGTTCGACGGTGCCCGGCACGACAGCGGCGATCCGTTCAGCTGGGGCGAGCGCATGATCGCGCACTACCAGCACAACCGGGTCGATCCCCAAACCAAGACACTGATCTTCAGCGACAGCCTGACCATTCCACGCACCATCGAGCTGTACCAACAGTTCCGTGGCCGCTGCCAGCTGGCCTTTGGTGTGGGCACCAACCTGACCAACGATCTGGGCTATGAGCCTTTGCAGATCGTGATCAAGATGACCCGCTGCAACGGCCAGCCTGTCGCCAAGTTGTCGGACACACCCGGCAAAGGCATGTGCGATGACGAAAAATACCTGGCTTATCTGAAACAGGTTTTTGAAATCGAGCAAACGTCTTGAATGAATTGCGTGCCATGAATTACCTCAAGATCGTTTGGGTCTTCTGTCTGGCCTGGGTGGTCAATGCGGTGTCGCCTGCTTTGCTCCAGCACATCGCGCATTTGGGCGGCGCCGAAACCAGCATTGCTCAAACCTTGTGGTGCCTGAGTTTGTTTCTGGGCTTTGGCTGGGCTTGCAGCAAGGCGGCTGAAGGCACGGTTTTCCCCAGCTTCACCTTGCAGTTGCTGGCGGGCATTGTGTTGCACGATGCCTTGGCGCCGTTGTCGGTTCAAGTGACGCTGGCGGTGGTGGTGTGCACAGCCCTGGCGGCGATCATCCTCAAGGCGGGTGGCGACGAGGTGGACAGGCAGGCATTTTTGAAAATTGCTTACCCCACGGTGATGATCGCCGTGGTGGGTTATCTGGTGACCTTTTTTGTGACCTATGCCTTGCTGCTGGCGTTGGGGCTGGAAGGCAATATGGCCGCATTGCTGGCGGCCATCATGGGCTCGACCGATCCGGCCGCCTTGATCCCGACGCTCAAGCAGTTGACCATCAAGGCTGAGTACCGCCGCGTGTCGGACATGGCCGTGGCCGAGAGTGCGCTGAACGATGCGGTCGGTGCCATTTTCACGTCGGCGATCGTGGCGATGGTGATCGGCGGCGCCCAACTGGACAGTGTTCCAGGACTGGCGGGTGGTCTTTTCAGCAGCGCCAATCTGGCGCTTTTGGGGGAACAGTTCCTGTGGGGCACGGTGGCCGGCTTGGTGGGCTGGGCCTGCATGTATGCCTTTGAACGCTACAAGCGCTCACACCACGCCACGGGTGCAGACGAGCCCGTGTATGACTTTGCCATTGCGCTGGCGGGGCCCTTGGTCACTTTCATGTTCGCGCAGCTGATCCACGGCAATGGCTTTTTGGCCGCGTTCATCGCCGGTTTGCTGGGCAATTTCAACCGAGGCTCCAGGGCATTTCATGCCTTGATCCACAGCATGGAAACCAAAATCGAAAGTGTGGCCAAGCCCACCATCTTCATGATGGTGGGCCCCTTTGTGGCCTTGCCCGATCTGGCCAATACGGCAGGCTTGGGGCTGGGCGTGGCCTTGCTGTTCATGTTGGTGGCACGGCCCGTGGCGGTTTTGTTGTCCTTGTGGCCCACCGGCATGTCGATGAAAGAGAAACTCTTTTTGTGCGCTGTGCGCGAGACCGGCGTGATTCCGGTGGTGCTGGCCGTGATGACGGTGGCGCAATTGCCCCAGATGACCCAGCTCATGCCGCTGACGGCCTGGGTGGTGATCTGGACGTTGACCTTGTTGCCTGCGCTGACCCCTTGGTGGGCGCGCAAGCTGAACATTCTGGAATGAACCTGCGAGATGGACCCGATGAAACCCAAGATCTTGGTGGCCTGCCCGATATTCGATGATGTGCTGGCCCAACTGCGCGAACACTTTGAGGTGACAGACAACCAGGCCGATGCGTCCTGGACGCCCGATGTGTGGGCCGAGCGTTTGCAGCCCTTTGTTGGGGCGTTGACCACCGGTGCCAACCCTGTGAATGCCCAGGTGCTGGCCAGGAATCCGCAGTTGCGCATCGTGGCCAACATGGCGGTGGGCTACAACAACTTCGATGTGCCCGCCATGACAGCTGCGGGTGTGGTGGCGACCAACACGCCCGATGTGCTGACCGAGACCACGGCTGACTTCGGTTTTGCGCTGCTCATGGCCACGGCACGTCGCATGGCCGAAAGCGAGCATTTTCTGCGGGCCGGTTTGTGGAAAAGTTGGCGCTACGACATGTTCGCCGGTGCCGAAGTGCATGGCTCGACGCTGGGCATCATCGGCATGGGCCGCATCGGGCAGGGCATTGCCCGCCGCGCCGCGCATGGTTTTGGCATGAACGTGATTTACCACAACCGCTCGCGCCTGAGTGCCGAGCTGGAGGCCGATTGCAAGGCCCGTTATGTGGCCAAGGAAGAACTGCTCAAGACGGCAGACCATGTGATGCTGGTGGTGCCCTACAGCGCCGAGTCGCACCACACCATTGGCGCCGCCGAACTGGCGCAGATGAAGCCAAGCGCGACACTGGTGAACATTGCACGCGGCGGCATTGTGGACGATGCAGCCTTGGCCAAAGCCCTGGCGGCCCGTCAGATTGCGGCTGCAGGTCTGGACGTGTTCGAGGGCGAGCCTTCGGTGCATCCGGATTTGCTCAAGGTGCCCAATGTGGTGCTCACACCGCACATTGCCAGTGCCACCGTCAAGACGCGCCGTGCCATGGCCCAACTGGCGGCCGACAACCTCATTGGCTTTTTGACCCGGGGTCAGGCGGTGACCCCGCTCAACACCGTGACCGGACGCGCCGCATGAACGAGACCTGGCTGGTGATCGCGCTGGCGACATTGAATTTGATCTTGGTGGTGTGGCTTTTGCTGCGCAAGCCCGCGCCGTCAGAAGACAGTCCCGAGCGGCAAGCGCGCCAAGCCGAGCAAGCGGCCTGGCAACAGCAACAGTTTGAAGGCTTGCAAACCCAGACCGAACGCCTGGAGCGCGAGTTGCGCACCGAGATCAGCCAGTCGGGTGTGCAAGGGCGCCAAGAAGCCATGCAGACGCTGACGCTGTTCCAGCAATCGCTGCTGCAGCAAAGCGCGGAAGCCACACGCACACAAAACCAGCAGATCGACGCGCTGGCACAGCAGCTGGCCTTGCTGCAAAAAAGCCTGACCGACAGCCTGGCGCAGCAGGTCAATGCGCTGTCGGAGGCCAATGCCCGGCGCCTGACCGAGATGCGCGGCACCATGGAAACCCAGCTGGCCCAGCTGCAGCAAAGCAACGCCGCCAAGCTCGATGAAATGCGCCAGACCGTGGACGAGAAACTCCAGGCCACCTTGCAGGCCCGTTTGGGCGAGAGCTTCAAACAGGTGGCCGACCGCCTGGAGCAAGTGCACAAAGGCTTGGGCGAAATGCACCACCTGGCCCAAGGCGTGGGTGATCTCAAACACCTGCTGACCAACGTCAAGACCCGGGGCATGTTTGGCGAAGCGCAACTGGCCTCGCTTTTGGAGCAGGTGCTGACGCCCGAGCAATACGCGGTGCAAGTGGCCACCCGCCCCGGCGATAAAAACCGCGTGGACTTTGCGATCCGCTTGCCCGGACGCTCGGACAACGGCCAGCCGGTGTGGCTGCCCATTGACGCCAAGTTTCCCAACGAAGACTACGAGCGCTTGCTTGAAGCCCAAGGCCGCGCTGACCCGGTGCAGGCCGAGCTGTGCGCCAAAGCGCTGGAGGCACGCATCAAGCTCGAAGCGAAATCGATCGCTGACAAATACCTGGAGCCACCGCACACCACCGACTTTGCGGTCATGTTTTTGCCCACCGAAGGGCTGTACGCCGAAGTGCTGCGCCGCCCCGGCCTGATGGAGAGCCTGCAACGCGATCACCGCGTCACGCTGGCCGGCCCGACCAACCTGATGGCCATGCTCAACGCTTTGCAAATGGGCTTTCGCACACTGGCGCTCGAAAAGCGGTCCAGCGAAGTCTGGCAGGTGCTGGGCGCCGTCAAAACCGAGTTTGGCAAGTTTGGCGATGTGCTCGACAAGGTGCGCAACCAGACCCAGACCGTGCTCAACACCCTGGACCAGGCCCAGACCCGCAGCAATGTGATGAACCGGGCCTTGCGCCAGGTCGACGCCTTGCCCGAATCCGATGCGCAGGCCTTGTTGCCCGGTGGCGATGCCTGATCGGTGGCGCGCATGAAGCGCGAGCTTTCGCGCCTGATCGCCGGGCAAATCTTTTTGCACGCGTGCATGGCAGGCATGCGCATGGCGACACCCTTGCTGGCCTTGAAGCAAGGTTTCAGCGCCATGGCGGTGGGGGCTTTGTTGTCCTTGTTCGCCTTGACCCAGGTGTTTCTGGCTTTGCCTGCGGGCCGCTATGCCGACCGCAAAGGACTCAAGGCGCCGCTGTCCATCAGTGTGGCCATTGCGTTCACCGGGGCCAGTCTGGCGGTCATCTGGCCCCTTTTCCCGGTGTTGTGCCTGAGCGCACTGGCCACCGGCGGCGCCACAGGCATGGCGGTGATCGCCTTGCAGCGGCATGTGGGGCGCCTGGCCAATGGGCCGGAAGAGTTGAAGACGGCGTTCAGCTGGTTGTCGATCGGTCCGGCCATTTCCAATTTTCTGGGGCCGGTGCTGGCAGGTTTGATGATTGACTTCGCAGGCCCCGAGCGGGCGCACGAGACGGGCTTTCGCGCGGCGTTTTTGCTGATGGCCTTGTTGCCCTTGTGCACCTTGCTGTGCGTGCGCCATGTGCGAGAGAAAGTCAGTCCGCAGCTGGAGGCCGCCAAGACACCCAAACGGGTGCTCGATTTGCTTCATCAGCCTTTGATGCTGCGTTTGCTGGGTGTCAACTGGTTGCTTTCGTCCTGCTGGGACGTGCACACCTTTGTGGTGCCCCTGCTGGGCCATGAGCGGGGTTTGAGTGCTTCGGTGGTGGGCACCATCCTGGGCTCATTTGCGGTGGCTGCGGCCATCATCCGTGTTTGCTTGCCTTGGGTTTCACGCCATTTGCACGAGTACCAGATCATCACCACCTCCATGGTGTGCACGGCGGTCCTCTTTGGGGTGTACCCCTTCATGCCCACACCCTGGGCCATGGGGGCTTGTTCTGTTTTGCTGGGCTTGGTGCTGGGGGCTGTGCAGCCCATGATCATGAGCACTTTGCACCAGATCACACCCGAACACCGTCAGGGCGAAGCCCTGGGCCTGCGCCTGATGAGCATCAACGCCTCCAGCGTGCTGATGCCCATGCTGTTTGGCGCAGCCGGGGCCATCGCTGGCGTCGCGCCCGTGTTCTGGGTGGTGGGCACGGCGGTCGGGCTGGGGGCCAACTCGGCCATGAAACTTCGACCGCACGGTCACGCGTCTAAAAGAACTTGATCGGACTTGTCATGCCGGACTCGATCCGGCATCCATGTTTGAACTTCAGCGCCAGTCCGTGGTGACACGGGGTCTGGAGTCCTTTCTTGTCTTTTCAAGTCCCCGTCACATTCAGCTGATAGAACTCGCAAATGGCCTTCCATGCCTCTTCGGGGGTGTCCACGTAGCGAAACAATTGGAGGTCCTCGCGTGCGATGGTGCCTTCGTCCACCAGCACCTCCATGTTGATCAGGCGTGTCCAGTAATCGGTGCCAAACAGCAAGATGGGCACTTGCCGGGCCTTGCGCGTTTGCACCAGGGTCATCACCTCGAACAATTCATCCAGCGTGCCAAAGCCGCCCGGAAATGCCACCAACGCTTTGGCGCGCATCATGAAATGCATTTTGCGCAAGGCAAAGTAGTGGAACTTGAAGCTCAGCTGGGGGGTCACATAGGGGTTGGGGTGCTGCTCATGCGGCAAGGCGATGTTCAGGGCCACCGATGGCGCCCCCGCGTCCTGCGCCCCCCGGTTGGCTGCTTCCATGATGCCGGGGCCGCCGCCCGTGCAGATGAACAGTTTTTCGTCTTGCGGCATGCATGAGCATGCCTGCGCCACCAGGCGTGCGAATTGACGTGCATTTTCGTAATGTTGTGCGTTACGCACCTGCATCAGCGCCTGGGCCGTGGCGTCCGCCTGGCCGCTTTCATGGGCCGCCTGGAGCTGTGCCTGGGCTCGGGCCATGTCGGTGAAACGTGCACTGCCAAACACCACCACCGTGTGCTCGATGCCTGCTTCAACTTGGGCCAGATCGGGTTTGAGCATTTCCAGCTGAAACCGGATGCCGCGCGTTTCGGGGCGCAACAGGAACTCCGGATCGGCAAAGGCCAGGCGTTCAGCGTGGGGCTCAAGCCACGCGGCATCGTGAAAGTCGGTCTGGGTTTCAGCCCAGGCGTGCGGAATAGACGGAGCCTTGAGGTGTTGTGTCGATTGCATGGATGCCATTGTGCATCCGGCGCCGCGTCTGAAGGGGTCACGCGGCGCTGAAAAACCCATGAAAAAAGCCCCTTGCGGGGCTTTCTTGGAAGGTGCCGATCAAAGAGGATCAGACGCGCTTGCGGTATTCACCGGTGCGGGTGTCGATTTCGATCTTGTCGCCCTGGTTCACGAACAGGGGCACGGGCACTTCAAAGCCAGTAGCGATCTTGGCGGGCTTGAGCACCTTGCCGGAAGTGTCGCCTTTGACAGCGGGCTCGGTCCAGGTGATTTCGCGGGTCACGCTGGTGGGCAGTTCCACCGAGATGGCCTTGCCGTCGTAGAACACCACTTCAACTTCCATGCCGTCTTCGAGGTAGTTCAGGGCGTCGCCCATGTTCTCGGCTTCGACTTCGTACTGGTTGTACTCGGTGTCCATGCAGACGTACATGGGGTCCGCAAAGTAGGAGTAGGTGCAGTCTTTCTTGTCCAGAATGACCTGGTCCATCTTGTCATCGGCCTTGAACACCACTTCGGTGCCGAAGTTGGCGATCAGGCTTTTGAGCTTCATGCGCACTGTGGACGAGCCACGACCGCCACGCTGGTATTCGGTACGCAGGATGACCATGGGGTCTTTGCCGTGCATGATGACGTTGCCGGCGCGGAGTTCTTGAGCGATTTTCATAGAAATTGAGTCTGAAATGAAAAAGGGTGGCCTGAGGCCAAGCCCACTATTCTAACCTGTGGGCTTGACAGTGTCAGGACGATGGTCAGCTGGCTCAGTCCCGCGCTGTCAGGCCATGCGCGAGACCTCCGAGCACAATGCCGCCCAAAGCCCACAGGATGTCGGTGTTGCCCGTGCCCAGGGCCGCAATCGCGGGGCCGGGACAAACGCCTGAAAGTCCCCAGCCCACACCAAAAATGGCCGAACCTATGACCGTCTGGCGATTCCAGCTGGCGGGCTGGGTCAGGAACTGTCCACCCAGCAAAGGACGGGCGAACCAGCGCGGAAAGCCCTTGTAAGCCAGCATGGCCAGACCGGCCGCGCCGCCCATGACCAGCATCAGGCCCCAGTCCTTGAACTGCAAAAAGCCCAGGACCACCTCGGGTTGAATCATGGTCGCCAGCGACAGGCCAAAGCCAAACAGGGCGCCAGCCAGCAGGGTGATCAGTGCTTTGGGAAGGGTGAGGGTGTTCGGGTTCATGCCAGGCTCCAGGCGATCAGGTTGGCGGTCAAAAAGGCGGTGGCCATGAAAGTCAGCACCGCACCCAAAGAGGGCAGCTGCAGCGAGCCCAGCCCGCAAATGCCGTGGCCCGAGGTGCAGCCATTGCCCAGGCGTGCCCCGTAGCCGACCAGAAATCCACCCACCACCAGTTGCCACACAGGCACGCTGGTGTGCTGCGCCTGGCCGTCCGCCAGCGCAAAGCGCCAGACCAGCGCCCCCAGCACCACGCCCAGCGCATAAACCAGACGCCAGTTGCGGGAGTTGAGGAAGCGCTCTTGCTGAAAGAAGGCGCGCTTGAACATGAACGACCAGCTGCTGGAAAAGACGGTGCTCATGCCGCCAACCCAGCCGTTGAACAAATAAAGCAGCGCCACGCCAGCGCCAATCGTCAGGCCGCCCAGCAGGTAGTGCTGCCAGCCCAGGGGGAAGAGGGTGTTGATGAGGGTCATGGGGCGGGATTATCCCCGCA
>Ga0228702_1001584_pt1 | contig 14124 bp, 13 predicted proteins | sample McNCre217_Aug_MG_2_FD_178018 | JGI IMG/M metagenome (GOLD analysis project Ga0228702, IMG submission 178018) | Freshwater microbial communities from McNutts Creek, Athens, Georgia, United States - 20-17_Aug_MG | ecosystem: Environmental > Aquatic > Freshwater > Creek | place: USA: Georgia... | reverse complement strand
CAACCATTGGCTGCTGATCGCGGCATCCTGAGCCTGCTGCTGATCCGAGTCCATGATTTCTTTGGCATGTAGGGCAACTTGATCGACAGCTTTCAAATAGTTTTCGGCCAAAGGCTTCAACTCTTGGTCTACAGCAGACTGGATCTTTTGACCACTGGCTTGCCGTTTGACCAAGGCCACACGGGCATCCACATAAATCTTCCGGGTCTTGGCCACCTCGGTCATCAAGGCTTGGTTTTTCTCATCGACCGCCAAGGCCTCTAGCATTTTTTGGTCTTCATTGATCTGCTTGGAAGTGCCAGCCATGTCTTTTTGCAGCTGCTCAATCATCTCCACATCGGCAATCTTCATGGCCGTTGAAGTTCTAACCCAATTCATGCTCACTTGCAAAGACCAGCGTTGCGCCAATAAGCTGCGCTGCACGGCCTCGGTGGCCATGTCATGACTGATGTTTTTCAGATGATTGAGCTGATACACACTCACCGCACTGATCAATAAGGTGATCACCAATACGGAGGCAAACGCGGCAATCAACCGAGCGCCAATCTTCAATTTCTTCATATATTCAGTTCCCAAACTGCTTCAGACTGCTGCAGTCAATCATTCAGTAAATTTTCAACGGTATCAATCAGCTCAAGTGGACTGAATGGCTTGACCAAATAGGCGTCACAGCCCATTTTGAGACCATAAGCACGATCACTTTGCTGGCCTCTTGCTGTCAACAAAATCACTTTGGTTTTTGAAAGCAAATCGTCCTGTTTGATCTTTTCGCAAATCTGATACCCATCCAGCCCACCGGGCATCATGATGTCCAAAAGCACCAAACGAGGTCGAATGTTTTGGACCTGCCGCCAAGCATCGGGGCCGTTATCGGCTTCGTGCAAGGTGTAATCGCCAAACTCCAAGGTCATCATGATGAGTTGGCGAATATCTTCCTGATCTTCAGCGACCAATATGTGATGCGTCATTTTTTGGACTTTCTCATGCGTTCAAATAATTTGGCCATATCAGCAGCGTAAGCCTTGGCTTGCTGCATGTGCAAATCCGAATTCAATTTGATGGGAGCCCCCGTTGGCAGTTCAAACAACACAAATGCCCCCTTCAACTCATCATTTCGAACCTTCATTGTTCCGCCATGGAGCTCAATGATGTGCTGAGCCATCGCCATTCCCATACGGGGCGCCAACGGAGCCGCTTTGGTCGCAGATACAGCCGTGTGTGGGGCAGTTTCCGCAATGGCCTCACGCTCATTGAGCATCTCAGATACGACACCCATGCTGCGAACCATGACATTCAAAAAGCTGCCCGTTGTCATCAACGACAGTTGAATCTTGATCCGCTCCTTGTCTGAAACCCCTTCACGGGCAGCGAGGATGATGTAGTGCAAAACTTCATTCAACACACGTTGGATCAAGCGATGGTTGCCATAAATTTGCGGCAATTCACGATCTGTGCCATCAATCACGAAATCAATGCGGAACTTCTTTGCAACAGGTGCCAAGGTCTGGCAAGCCAATTCGGCAATTTCAGGCATGATGAGCAAATCATCAAAATGATGAAGCTCATCGCTGAAAGTTTTGGTCAAATCCACCAAACGATCCAGCCTCGCTTGCAGATCCTGCATAGAAGCTTGCGCCTCCGAAATTTGTGGATCACGCGAACCATCTCTTTGCAACAGCGCAGCCAGCTTGTTCGTCACATCCTGAATGTTTGACGACAAGTCTTGCCGTATGAGCTTGGCCATGCTGGAGATCTGGAATTCATCATCACCCGATCCGGATCTACTTTGCGACTCCTGAACAGTTGGCAAAAAAATCAAATCAGCGCCTGTTGGCGCTTTGAGAAATACCCCAGAGAACACCATGGACAAATCACCATTCGGGGTAATGTCCATCACTGCAGGAAATTTCAAATCCCCCATCAAGGCATTTTTGACAATCTCCTTGATCTCCGGGGTTTTCTTCAAATGTTGCGCAGGCTGTGATTCCAGCTTCAAAGCCGCCGTATTGGCGTACGAAACATCGCCTGCCACATTGAAGATCATCACAGGGGACGACAAATGGTCGAAAAGCAAAATCGTTGGATTTTTCTTGAGTGCGTCGGACATTTTCTTTGGGGACTTTTATTTGTAGATTTGCAAGGAATGAAACATTACTCAAGTATGGGTTTCAGTGCCAAATCCATCGCATGATGCAAGCGCAAAGGTGTGAAAGGCTTGTCCAAAAAGAGTTGCTCGCCCGCAAAAGCCAGGACATCTGGGTTCATTTTCACGCCTTTGTTGCGCAAAAGGATTCGCGGCAAACCTGAAAGCATCGGGGCGCTTTGAATCAAGTTCAAACCCGTAGCCCCTAAAAGCCCAGCTTCCATGATCAACAAATCAGGGGTGCACACCACCGACATCGAGATACCTTCATCCAATGTCGGCGCAACGTGCAATTCGTAGGCTGTGAATTCCAAGGCCATACGCACCAGCCTGACTGTGTCTGTGTGATCACCAATCATCAGGACAGTTGCACCCAAATTACACCTCACAGCGACATTTTTTCCAATGAGCTATTGTGAGCATAGACCAACGCATTCATCGCACCAATAGAGCCGTTTTATCCCCCCTGCTCTACGAAACAAGCAAAAAATTCACAGTCCAAACGAAGGATAATGGATTCATGAATCAGATGATTTGCTGCATCCACTTTATGTGCGTTTGAATAACTGCAAGTTGCCCCCAAGCATGAAATTTGATCAACTAATTAGTTACTTTAACCAATGCCATGATGCATATTGGTTATTTAATGACGATTATATTCTTATATTCGCAAACGGTGCAACACACACACTCACCGGATGGTCACCTGAAAAATTCAAGGGCAAGCATTGGCGCGAGTTAAATTCAAGCTTTCAACAAATTTGTGCCCCACATCAAACCGAGCTGTTCACTTGGGATTGCCCACCCGAACACCCCACATTTGCGTCCTTTCAGCTCATCAGTCCCAAGCCTCGAATGATTGGGCGTTATGTTCATCAGGTCGCCATCAGCAACAATTCAAACGTACAGGCCTGCGATGAAAGTCTGATTTATGTGATGACATTTCGCGACCTCACGAGGGAAATGAACCTGGAGGTGGCCAAGGCCAACTTTTTGTCCAACGCCGCCCACGAATTGCGCACGCCGATGTCCAGCGTCTTGGGATTCACAGAGCTGTTGCTCAACAACCCCTACAGTCAAGAACGCACACAAAGAACGCTGGGCATCATCCACCGGCAAGCTCAACGCACTGTGGACCTGATCAACGAGTTGCTGGACCTGAGCCGAATTGAATCACAGCGTGGCATGGATTTTCAACTGCAACGCTGCAATCTGCACACGCAAATCAAGACAGCCATCAGTGGCTTGCCCCCCCAACAAACTCAGCGCCTGATCCTGGTCGACGGGTCCAATGCTGCCGCTTGGGCCAGCATTGATGAAGCCAAATTCCAAATGGCTTTCCTGAACATTTTGAGCAATGCGATGAAATACTCGCCTGAGGATCAATCCGTCCAGGTTCGCCTTCTTGAACAAGCCGATGCGGAAGAAAATTGGATTGGCATCGAAGTTAAAGACCAAGGCGTTGGCATCAAGTCAGAAGACATGCCCAAACTGTTTACTCGCTTTTTCCGGGCGGAGCCCTCCAGCAATGTCACGGGTACGGGCTTGGGTTTGCATCTGGTCAAAGAAATCATGGAGCAACTGGGCGGAAAAGTCGAATTGCACAGCCAATATGGTGAAGGCACGCGCGTCACACTGTGGCTTCCTCAATCAAAATTTAATTAGATGAAAAAAATAAAAATTTTGATCATTGATGACTCCCGTTTACAGCGCAAGCTGATCAAGGAAGTTCTCGAAAACAGCAGCAAATTTTCATGTCAAGTCATTGAAGCAGCAGATGGCATTGAAGGATTGAGCTGTGCAACAGCCACCCAACCTGATGTGATCTTGTGTGACATCAACATGCCCCAGATGGACGGTTACACCTTCATCGAGATGTTCCGTAAAAACGCACACATCAGCCACGTGCCGATTGTGATGATCACATCTGTTTCCACGCGAGACGCATTGCGCAAAGCGATGGGCAGCGGTGCAGACGACTACCTGACGAAACCATTCACTGACGATGAATTGATCGAAGCGGTCACGGTGCAGCTTCATAAAACCGCACGCCAAACCGATCAAACCAAACGCAATCTGGATACGCTTCGAAAATCCATCATGACGGCCATGCCGCATGAATTGCGGACCCCATTGACTTCGATTCTGACCGGTTCGGAGTTGTTGATTGCCCAAAGCCACCGCATCAATCCAGAAAAATCACTGCAAATCCTCAAGGGCATTCACCGCGGTGCAAAGCGGCTCGAAACCACCATCACGCGCTACCTTGAATTGATCGATTTAAGGATCAATCCGACGCAAAAATCTGGACCACCTTTTGGATTCAATCAGGAGTGGTTGATTCAGGTGCTGCAAGATCCGTTGACGCAACAAATCCTGAACTCGACCGACACCAGTACCTCACAAGCTGATCAATTGGCCAGGCTTCAATTGGACATTGCGCCTGTGAATCTGCCTTGTGATCCCACCGACTTGATCAGAATCCTTCATGAGCTCGTCGGCAATGCATTTCGTTTCTCTCACCCTGAAACACCAATCAAGATCACAGGCGCAGCATCAACAGCCGGCTACACACTGAATATCGCCAACCAAGGCAATCCACTGCCAGAACATTTTTCAAGTTTGGGGGGTGACTTCATGCAATTTGGACGCCATGAAATGGAACAGCAGGGCATGGGATTGGGCCTTTCACTGGCCATTGCGTTGCTCGCCAGAAATCATGGCGAAATGCAATGGTGGCAAGTCGATGGTGCCCCCAATTTACTTCAGATCACCTGGCCAACCGCAGCCTCTGTGCTTTCCAGCCCACAGACCACCTGAATCAAATTGCCCAGACATTCTTCCCATGACCAACATTTTGAGAGCCAACTGAACCACCATGCAAAAAAGCAATGAGGCTTTGACCATGGACTCAATCCGTCTGATGACCCTGTTATCAGGCCGCATCCAATCAAGCCTGTCCAAATCCACGAAAGACATTCAGCAAGTCATGTCTTTGCTCGATCAAACCATTGATCAATTGATACAGCATTTTTTATCCATCAACATGGATCTACAGCAGCTGAAAAACCAGGTACCAGAACAAGGGGCAACTTCAGCACTGTCTCACTGTGAAAATGCCATTCAAAGCATCGTCACAGATTTGCAATTTCATGACATTGCTAACCAACTCTTGAATCGAGTTCAAGGTCGATTTTCATCCCTGCAAAATATGCTGAGCGCCATTGCAGCCGACTCAGCATTGATGACCACATCCACAGATCAAATCAACTTTACAGATTTGACGGCTTACTTAGAATGCATTGAACGGCTCATCGCAGACACTCAGTCACAGTCGCAAAACCCTGTTGCAGAAACCATCCGCCAAACACCGATGAGTGGTGGCGAAATCGAACTTTTTTAATCTAATGCTAAGGAGATACTATGAAGAAAATACTTGCCGTGGATGATTCAAGATCACTTCGCAACATGGTTGCCTTCAGCCTGAGATCAACAGGCTACCAAGTCACCGAAGCGGAAGATGGTGTCGAAGGCCTTGCGCTTGCCAAACAAGAGCAGTTTGATTTGGTCTTGACGGATCAAAACATGCCCAATATGGACGGTTTGACGCTGATCGGTCAACTGCGCACTTTGCCCAGCTATGCCAAAACGCCCATTTTGATGCTGACCACAGAGTCCAGTGATGAAATGAAATCCAAAGGCCGTGCCGCAGGTGCCAATGGGTGGTTGATCAAACCTTTCGATCCGCAGCGATTATTGGATGTGGTGAAAAAAGTCATCGGCTGACCATCACTTATTCGCACCCTACTGAATGCATTCATGTCCATTGATAAGAGTCAATTTTTCCAGCTGTTCTTCGAGGAAACCGAAGAATTGCTGGCCAGCTTAGAAAAGCTGCTGCTGTCCATAGACACCGAGAATCCCGACAAAGAAGAATTGAATGCGATTTTCAGGATCGCGCATTCCATCAAAGGCAATGCTGCCACTTTTGGGTTTACAGATCTGATTGACATCACCCATTTGATGGAGTCGATGCTGGACAACATGCGTCATGATGAAGACCGCATGTCAGAAACGCATCAAAAAGTCTTGCTGCAAGCGCGTGACATCTTGCAGATGCAACTCAATGGCCTGCGGTTTGACAGCCCAGTGGATGTCGAGCAAGTCGCCAACATCCGGATGATTCTGGAATCCATGGTCGACAAAGAGACTTTGACCGCGGCACCTGTGGTGCATTCGCCTTACAGCAAGTCAAGCAGCACAGATCCCGAAAAATACAGCAAACGCTACTTGATTGGACTGCCCGGCGTCTCGGAAGATGACATTCGCGCATTGATGCATGAACTGTCACTGTTAGGCCAACTGACCCCTATCCCTTCAGTGGATGGCTCTTACCAGTTTGAGCTGTTGACCAATGAAAGTGACGATGAAATTCTGTCCCTGTGTTCCTTCATTGTGAACCCCGACAGCATCAGCTTAAAAGAATCGCCATTGGCATCTCAAACCAATACCGCCGACGATTCAGCAGCAGTACAAACTGACACCACATCCGCAGAAGAAGACCTCGGTTACGGTTTTTTCGCCCCCCTGACCCCAGAAGAGATCTCAGCTCAAGCGACTCAAAAACAAGAAGTGCAAGAAAAAATCACTTCGGTCAGCAAAGAAATTGCCCCCAACAAAGTGGAAAGCTCCACCATCCGGGTGGGCATCGACAAGGTCGATCAATTGATCAACCTGGTGGGTGAGCTGGTCATCACTCAAGCCATGATTGCTCAGAGAGCGGAAACCTTGGATCCTGTGTTACATGAGAAATTGCTCATGGGGGTCAATCAGCTCAATCAAAATACACGAGATTTGCAAGAATCAGTTCTCTCCATTCGCATGATGCCCATGGACTTCGTGTTCTCACGCTTTCCTCGCATGGTTCACGAGCTCTCCAATGACCTGGGTAAAAAAGTCAATCTGCTGACCGAAGGAGATGCCACAGAACTGGACAAGGGCCTGATCGAAAAAATCATTGACCCCTTGACCCATCTGGTGCGCAACAGCATTGACCATGGCATCGAGAAACCCGAAGTGCGCGTTGCACAAGGCAAGCCCGCAGCTGGCAAGCTCAAACTCTCTGCCGCTCATGCGGGTAGTCACATCACCATCGAGATCAGTGACGATGGTGCTGGACTGAACCGCGCCAAGATTCTGGACAAAGCCCGCAGCAACGGCATGGATCTTTCAGAAGACATGAGCGACAACGATGTCTGGCAACTGATCTTCATGCCAGGATTCTCAACCGCCGAATCTGTGACCGCTGTCTCAGGTCGTGGCGTCGGCATGGATGTGGTCAAACGCAACATCAAAAATCTGGGCGGAAATATTTCTATTCACACCGCACCAGGCAACGGCACAAGCATCACCATTTCTTTGCCTCTGACCTTGGCCATACTGGAAGGCATGTCGGTCAAAGTAGGAGATGAGACTTACATCTTGCCTTTGAGCAACATCATTGAAAGTTTCCAACCTGCAGCAGCTGACATCAAGGACATCAGCGGCAGTGGCCAAGTCGTTCATGTGCGTGGAACTTATCTGCCTATCTTGCCCATGCACGAAATCTTCAACATACAGCCCAATGTGACCCACCCCTCAAAGGGCATTTTGGTCATTTTGACTTACGAAGGCAAGAAGGCTGCCCTGTTTGTTGACGAACTGATTGGGCAGCAACAAATTGTCGTCAAGAATTTAGAGTCGAATTACAAAAAAATCGACAACATCTCGGCAGCGACGATTTTGGGTGATGGGAGTGTCTCACTGATCGTAGACATCGCCAGCTTACTCAACAGCGACAAAATCGACCAGCAATATTTTTTCTAAACGATCAAAGACGACCGCATGATGCGGTCGTCACTTCTAACTTAACTGCTTTCGGCTCGGCCTGAAATCAGGCTTGCTTCATCTTTTCGAAGATTTTGGACAACTTCTCATCCAAAGTAGCTGATGTAAAGGGTTTCACGATATAACCACTGGCACCGGCTTGGGCCGCAGCAATGATGTTTTCTTTTTTAGCCTCAGCCGTCACCATCAGCACAGGCAAGCTGGAAAGGCTGTCATCTCCACGCACAGCTTGAAGCAACTGCAAGCCATCCATACCAGGCATGTTCCAGTCGGTGATGACAAAGTCAAACGACTCACGCTTGAGTTTCCCCAATGCAGATTGCCCATCCTCAGCTTCATCTACATTGCTGTAACCAAGCTCCTTCAACAGATTACGAATGATGCGACGCATCGTGGAAAAATCATCAACCACCAAAAATTTAAGATTTGGATTCATGGTTTCCCTTTCAAAGAGATATTCAGTTTATGTGAGTTAGATGAAGGTGGCAAAACGTCAGACGCGCAATGCCCTGGAGCCATCTCGGCTCAAACGGTCCATCACCATCTTGGCCAAATCCGGGAGTGAGCCGACTTCATGAACACCCCCCATTTCGTACGCCGCCTTGGGCATACCGTAAACAACGCAAGAGGCTTCATCTTGCGCAAAGTTGTACGCACCAGCTTGCTTCATAGCCAACATGCCCGCAGCACCATCTTTGCCCATGCCCGTCAAGATCACACCAATCGCATTCTTGCCAGCATTCACAGCCGCAGATTGGAACAACACATCCACGGAAGGACGGTGACGGTTCACCGGAGGGCTTTGATCAATCTGAGTCACGTAATTCGCACCACTGCGCGCCAGCGTCAGGTGCGAGTGCCCAGGTGCAATGTAAGCATGGCCAGGCAACACGCGCTCACCACCGGCTGACTCGATGACTCGAATTTTGCAAAGACTGTCAAGCCGCTTGGCAAAAGATGTCGTGAAACCTTCAGGCATATGCTGGGTAATCAATATGCCTGGGCAGTCTGCCGGCATCTGAACCAAAAAATCTTTAATGGCCTCGGTTCCGCCAGTGGAAGCACCAATCATGATCAACTTCTCACTGCTGAGCAAACGGTTACCCATCATGGGCAACCTGGCCGTCTGAACCTCTGGGCGAGGACCTGCCTTGAACTTCGACTGCAAACGATCCTTGACACTGTAAGCAGCCCTGATTTTTTCAGTCAGTGCTTCTGCATACTGCATCATGCCCGAGCGGATGGCCAATTTGGGTTTGGTGATGAAATCAATCGCACCCAACTCCAACGCACGCAAAGTGATCTCAGAACCACGCTCGGTCAAAGACGACACCATGACCACAGGCATGGGACGGAGCCGCATCAATTTCTCAAGAAAATCCAGCCCGTCCATGCGGGGCATTTCAACATCCAAGGTCAACACATCGGGATTGGTCTGCTTGATCAACTCACGCGCAAGCAGAGGATCGGGCGCAGTCCCGACCACCTCCATGTCTGGCTGCATGGAAATCATTTCGGTCAACACATTGCGCATCAGCGCAGAGTCATCGACGATCACAACTTTAATGGTCATAAAACTACTGACAAATCCATCAATTAAAACAGGTCAATGTCGCCTGCAGCAGGCGCCACCACCTTCAGTCGACGTTGGTAATCACGTTCGGATGTGAGCACTTGATCAGGCACATCTTGCTTGAGTTTCTTCACCAACACTTTACCGCTGTTCGGAAAAAAGCAAACCTTACGCGGGTAAATATCTTCCAAATCCTGAACCACGATTGGAATACGGTCAGTATTCAAATAATTCACAACGAATTTAGCATTACGACTTCCCACCGCGATCGATGTCATTCCCTTGATCACATTACCGCCACCAAAAACTTTGGCTTCCAAGTTTTCTCGGCGCGCACCCGCCTTGAACAAATCGTTGATCAAAACTTCCATCGCATAAGAACCATAACGCATGGACTCTGAAATTGGACTGTCGGGATCTGCGCCATCAGGCAAGAGAAAGTGATTCATGCCACCGATCCCTGAAACGCGGTCCCGCACACAGGCCGCCACACAAGAGCCCAGCACCGTCATGATCATCAAATTTTCGCGGGTATAAAAATATTCGCCGGGAAGCACACGCACCGCATCTGACTTGAAATTTCTGTCGAAATACCGATGGTGCGCCAAGTTGGTAGAACTGGAGGAAGACATCAATGGCCACCGTACTTGCTGGCAACGCTGCTGACATGCCCAGTCAATGCATAAACCGTCTTGCCTTGCAAAGTGAACAAATCCGTCACAAAAGACAAATTCTCAGAATGGCCTGCAAACAGCAAGCCACCCGAATTGATCAAAGGCGCAAAACGATTCAAGATTCCACGCTGCGTCGGTTTGTCGAAATAAATCATCACATTCCGACAAAAAATAGCGTCATAAGGGCCAGTTGCACACCAATTGTTGGCCAGCAAATTCAAGGGCTGGAACTTGATCAATTTACGTAACTCCGGGCGTACACGAACAAAGCCCTCGTGTTTACCCGTGCCACGCAAGAAATAGCGCCTCAGCAACTCGGGGCTCAAATCTCTGACACGATCCAACGCGTACATGCCATTGGCCGCTGTGGCCAGTACTTGTGTATCAATGTCTGTGGCTAAAATTTTCACTGGTGGATTCAACGACCCAAAAGCTTCGCAAGCCGTGATGGCAATCGAGTAAGGCTCTTCACCTGTGGAGCTCGCGCAACACCAGACCTCAGCACTGCCACTTTCCTTGCGGCAATTCTTGAGATGGTCAGCCAACAACGGGAAGTGATGAGACTCACGAAAGAACGACGTCAAATTCGTGGTCAAGGCATTTGTGAACATCTCCCACTCTTGGGAAGAATCCTGACTCTCCAGCGAAGCCAAGTAAGACTCAAAGCTGGACAAACCCAAAACCCGCAACCTGCGCGTCAAACGGCTGTAAACCATTTCTTGCTTGTTTTCACCCAACGCGATGCCCGCACGGTCGTAAATCATGCGACGAACCCGCTCAAAATCGCGTGCCGTGAAAACAAACTCTTTGTCGGCTACCGCCTCCTTCTGCATGCTCATGTTTTTTTCAAGCCTTCAAGCTCTACGCCGGCGATTAAAACTCAACCCAATCGTCATCACTGACAGCCGAAGATTTCACGACAGGCGCTTCTTTGGCAGGTGAGAATGATTTGACCTGCGTCTGCTTGGCAGCTGGCGTCAACTTGGCGGGCGTCAGCGCAGGACGGTTCGCCACTGCGGACTTGGCTGGTGTCAGCAATTTAGGAGCCGGGCTCGAAACCTTGGTCGGTGCAGTGCGCTCAGAAAATTTCGGTACTTTGACCTCAAGAACTGGAGCAGACACCGAAGCTGCGGCATAACCAGAAGTCCTGAACATGCTCACGACATTCTGCAGCTTGGTGGACTGGTCTTTCAAAGAACCCGCAGCCGCTGCCGCTTCTTCCACCAGCGCCGCATTTTGCTGCGTCATCTGATCCATCTGGGTGATGGCCTGATTGACCTGCTCGATGCCAGAGCTTTGCTCCAGGCTCGAAGCGGTGACTTCGCCCATGATGTCGGTGACGCGTTTCACACTGGTCACCACCTCCTGCATGGTGGCTCCCGTCGCATCCACCTGACGCGTACCCTCTTCCACCTTGCTGATCGAGTCACCAATCAAGGTCTTAATCTCTTTGGCTGCAATCGCACTGCGCTGCGCCAAATTGCGCACCTCGGTCGCGACCACCGCAAAACCACGGCCTTGCTCACCTGCACGGGCCGCTTCCACAGCAGCATTCAAAGCCAAGATGTTTGTTTGGAAAGCAATGCCATCAATCACGCCAATGATGTCCACGATCTTGCGAGCAGACGTGTTGATGGCTGTCATGGTGTCCACCACCTGCGCAACCTGCTGACCGCCGCGCGACACCACCTCTGACGCCTCATTGGCCAAGCCATTGGCCTGGCGTGCGTTGTCTGCGTTTTGACGGACGGTGGCCAACAACTCCTCCATGGAAGAACTGGTTTCCTCCAAGGCACTGGCCTGTCGTTCAGTACGCTCGGACAAATCCATGTTGCCCGCTGCGATTTGGCCTGAAGCGTTGACCACACTGTCAGCACCCGAGCGCACTTCAGAGACAATTTTCTGCAAACTGTCTTGCATGTTCGACACCGCATACACGATGCTGCCTTTGTCGACGCTCTGCAAATTCACGGAGGATGTCAAATCACCTTGAGCGATTGTTCCCACCAATTTAACCACTTCACCAGGTTCCCCCCCCAACTGACGCGTGATCGAACGGGCGGCCATCACCACCAAGCAACCACCCACAAAAGCCAAACCAAGCAAGACCAAAGAAATCGTCCACAAGAAGGTCTTCTGTGCAGCGACACGCTCAATGAGCAAATCACCCACCATTTCCATCGCTTCGTCAGCAATCGCATACTGATCATTGATGGACTTGGTCAACAGTGCAAAGTACTCGGACGCTGAGAAGTCCAGCTTGCTTGAATCCAAAACACGTTTTTGTGTGATGTCGGCAGCACCTTGCGAGCTGCTGACCATGCCTTTGAATTTTTCAGACATGCGTGCTTTGACCAACGCATTGTCAGCGAATGCTTTTTCAAAGTCGGTGGTCACACGCTCCAGACCCTGGCTGGTTTGACCGTGCAGCATCAGCAATGTGACATGGTTTCGCTCATCCACGCTGCCCGCTGCAAGCGCCGCAGAACCAATACCGCGTGTTCTGGCCAACGACTCGGTCACTGGCAGCACATCACTGGCCGCAATGATCAAGTGGTATGTATCTGCCACAGGATCCAGGGACAAAGTTGTTTCGTCCAAGATCAAACCATTGATCTTTTGAATGTGAGCCACCAAGGCAGAATGAGCCGCAAAACTGTCTGCAGGCGTGATTTTTTCTGCGCTCAGCTTGTCACGCAAGCTGACCCAATCCGTTTTGAATTTGTTCCACTCTGCCAAAGTGATGGGCAATTCCTTTTGCTCCAGCAAAGCGGTGAATTCTGCGTGCGCTTTGTCCAAACTGGCTTGAACTTGCTGTCGTTGCGCAATGGCGGCATTGTTCTTTTCCGCCACAGGTGGCGCGGTCTCCTGCGGCACTTCAACCACTTCACGCTTTTCAGCCTTGGCCTTGTCAGCCGATCGACGACTCTTTTTGGAAACTTCCTTTTCGACGTTATCGGTTTCCACAGGGCGCTTGGCTTTGCTGGCGGCGGGTGCAGACAACACGATCGCGGACAAGCCACGGTGCTGCTGGGTCAAACTCATGATCTTGTTCAGATCACGCACAGGCTGCACGCCGTGCAATTCTGCTTTTGCCGTGTCCAAGGCAGCTTGTTCCGACTTGAACAAGAAATACATGGGAACCAAAGTCATCACAACGGAGACAGCAGCAATCAAAGAAATGCGGCTGCTCACCTTGATTTGATTCATGAAACTCATAAGAAATCCTGTTCTATTTGTAGGAGCGGCTGCAGATCAAGCGACGGCAGAATCAATCAAGCCCATCTCAGCGCTCGACATCAATTTATCGATGTCGATCAAAATCAACATGCGGTCTTCGTGCGTGCCCAGACCCACCAAATATTCGGTGTTGAAGGCCGTGCCCATCTCTGGTGGCGGCTTGATCTGAGACTGCTCCAGAGTGATCACGTCCGACACGGTGTCCACCACCACGCCCATGATGCGACCGGCAATGTTCAAGATGATCACCACGGTCATCTCGTTGTACACAGGCGTGCCCAGATTGAAGCGGATACGCATGTCCACGATCGGCACAATGATGCCGCGCAGGTTCACCACACCTTTGATGAAATCAGGCGCATTGGCAATGCGCGTCACGGCTTCATAGCCACGGATTTCCTGCACCTTCAAAATATCAATGCAATACTCTTCCTGACCCAAAGTAAACGCCAAAAATTCTTGGCTCTTGCCGTTACCGGCTGCTTGTGCGCCTTGATCGTGGCCATGCGAACTTGTTTGCAACATGTTTACTCTCCGTTGATTCGTCAATTCATGTAAATCGGTCTTGGCCATCACATCGAGCTCGCGCCCGAAATCAGAAAAGCCAC
>Ga0228702_1001583_pt1 | contig 14132 bp, 13 predicted proteins | sample McNCre217_Aug_MG_2_FD_178018 | JGI IMG/M metagenome (GOLD analysis project Ga0228702, IMG submission 178018) | Freshwater microbial communities from McNutts Creek, Athens, Georgia, United States - 20-17_Aug_MG | ecosystem: Environmental > Aquatic > Freshwater > Creek | place: USA: Georgia... | reverse complement strand
CCCTTAGATTCACGATATTTGCGGATACCTTCGGCGCCGCCAACAACTGCCGCAGTCAACTCTTCGACCGTGGTGTCTTCCTTACGAACGTCCAAGATCTTGCGACCGTGGTTCATAACGATATGACGATCACAAACTTGGTAGGCGTGGTGCAGGTTGTGAGTGACGAGCACTGAACTGACACCCTCCCCCTTCAATTGACGTAGATAATCGAGGAGAGCCTCGGTAGCACGCACCGCAAGGGCTGAAGTCGGCTCATCGAGGATCAAGAGACTGCGCTTGAAGTGCACTGCGCGGGCAATAGCTACAGCCTGCGCCTGGCCACCAGAAAGTGAAGCAACCAACTGCTTTGGGGACTTGATGCCCTCGATGGTGACGACGCTGTCCAAGACCTGGGCGGTAATGGCATCCATGGCCTTCAACTTCATAAGACCGAGTTTGTTCGTGATTTCTCGGCCCATGAAGATGTTGCGAGTGATGCTCATTTGAGGCACGAGCGCAGAGTCCTGAAAGATGGTTTCAACGCCTAGCTCTTCGGTCTTCTCGCGATTAATTCCTTCGACCTTTTTGCCATCCCAGAAGAATTCGCCCTGGGTTGCATCAACAACACCCGACATGATTTTTACCAAAGTCGACTTGCCGGCACCGTTGTCACCGAGGAGGCCAACGACTTCACTTTTGCCGATGTCGAACGAGACATCGTTCAGGACTGTGTTCGGGCCGTACTTCTTCGTAATGCCCTTGACGCTTAGTAGTGGAGTACTCATCGTGCTTTACCTTCCATGAGCTTGTTGAAAATCGAAGCGATAACGATGGTTACGCCGACAAATAGGGTGATGTAGAAGCCAGGAGCGCGACCGAGCAAAAGACCGTTGCGAATCAGCTCGATAAGAGCCGCTCCAACGATGATGCCGATTACAGATCCACGACCACCATTTAGTGAGGTTCCGCCGACTACGGCAGCAGCGATGGCAAAAAGAGTGAAGTCTTGAGTTGCCGAACCACCAGGCTGCATGGATGAGGTGCGAACTGCAATCAGGATCGAGGCAAAACCTACAAGGCCGCCGAAGATTGCAAATGCTACGAGTTTGATTTTCTTCGGGTTGATTGAGATTGCCTCGGCTGCAGATTCATTGCCACCCACTGCGAACATGTGGTTGCCGAGCTTGTGACGGTGCAAGAAGAAGTATGCAATCACGCCGATGATGATGAGCCAAACCAGCTGCGAGCGGAACGAACCGAAGTCCTGCGCAAACAGGAAGACCATAGTTGCGTCGCGAGAAGTAGTCAGGATTGCTGGGGTGGTTCCGTTTACGAAAATCGACGCACCCGCCCAGAAGAAGCTCATGCCAAGCGTTGCAATGAACGATGGGATCTTCGTGAAAACAACAATAGAACCATTCACCAGAGCGATTAGCACACCGCTGGCAATGCCTGCCAGAATGCCAACCCAAACCCCCGCCGATTCCGCAACCTTGATGAACACGATTGCATTGAAGGTGATTGCAGGGCCGAGCGAGAGATCAAACTCACCCGCAATCATCAATATTCCGGCGGCTAGACCGAGAATGGCCAGGACCGGGATGCTTTGCGAGATTACACCTGACAGGTTGTTCGGGTTAAGGAATGCGAAGCCAGTTGGAGAGATAAGGCTCGCGGTCACATAGCCGAGCAAGAGAACAACCAGCACAATGCTGATCTCGAGCGAGCCACGACCACGGACGAACTGAAGATTCTCTTTGAAGCGGCCAATAAAAGTAGTTGGTTGCTTATCCGATAGACGACGCACCTGGGTGATCGCCTCGGTAGCTTGCGGGGCAGACAGCACTGGGCCTTTATCTGCCGATTGATTGTTTGACATGCTTCATTCCTTCTTACGCACAGCATCGTTGCATGTGGGCAGTTTGTTGTTTTTGGGAGTGGAGCCGACCTACCGGTCGACCCCACCCCCGAGGTGTTGCTATTTGGAGTACTTTGAAACGTTTGGAGCAGTTTTTACCAGCGAATTCCCTGAAGGTCCTTCGCTTCGATGTTTGCAACGTTGTCCTTGGTGATAAGGCCGTTACCACCAGAGTTGATGTTCGCTGCAGAGAAACCGAAGTCAAGGCTAAGAACACCCTGCATTACAGCCTGGAAGCCCTGAACATAACCCTGCTGGTCAGCAGTAGCTAGGTCAACGCCATCCTTTAGTGCCTGGATGATTGCAGGAGCGGTGTCGAAACCAATGATCTTGGTAGTGGTGTTGTTTGCAGCCTTTAGAGCAGCTGGAAGGTTGCGGTGAGGGGTGCCACCGACTGGAACCATGAACTTCACGTCTGGGTTAGCCACTAGGTAGGTAGTTAGAGCGTCAAGTGCTGGAGCGTCGTCGCCACCGGTGCGTAGCCATTCCTTCTGAGGAAGAACGTTAACTCCGGCCTTCTTTAGAACGTCGTAAACACCGCCACCACGCTGAAGTGCGTAAGGCTGGTCTGGCTCTTCAGCAGTGATTTCTACCTTGTCGCCCTTCTTTACGGCGCCTGAGTCAAGTAGCTTCTGAGCGACGATGGTACCGACGGTGTAGAAGTCCTGGCCAACGAAACCTGAGACACAGTCGCCAGCTTCGGCAGGTGCGGGAACGTTGAATGCGATAACGGTGATGCCGGCCTTGTGTGCCTGGCATGCAACGTCAACCCACGCCTTGCCCTCGTTGAAAGGCATGAGGATTAGTGCAGGCTTGGTTGCAATAGCGGTCTGAACTAGGTTCACCATTGCAGCTGAGTCACCCTCTGCAGTCTGGTGAGTGAAAGTTAGGTTACCTAGCTTTGCTGCGTCTTCGCCACCCTTTAGGATCTGAGCCCAGAAAGCGTCGCCGGCTGGGTTGTAGTAGGTGAAGAAATAAGCGTTGCGGTTTTCTGCACGCTTACCGAAACCGCTGTCTAGACCAGCGGTGCTTGCTTTGGTGTCTGCTGCTGGAGCACTGCATCCTGCAAATGACAGAGTTGCTGCTACGGCGATAGCCAGAGCTGCAACGCTCTTCTTGTTGAATAGCTTCACTTCGTTGTGTCCTTCTGTTAGTTGGATGTTGGAGATTGATTGCTGGTTAGTAATCGAACCCAAGACGAACTTAGCGCGAAGCAGAAGGCTTTGTTATAACAAAATAGGGATTTTTGATAACGGATTAGTAAAGATTTACTAGCACGTGCTAGTGACTGTAGCCCTTCACTTAGGGCTTTTGCAGACTAATTGAGCATTGTGCGCGGTTGGCACGTGCTAGTCCTAACGAGGAGTTTAGAGCTGGTGAGGAACGTCTCTGAAAGGTATTTGTCACCCTTGATTCGCGCGGCAAGATCATCCACAGCAGCCTTTGCAAGTTCTTCTGGGTCCTGGCGCACAGTCGTCAAATTCAAAAAAGGTAGCTGGGCAACGGTGTCGTCATAGCCAATGACAGAAACGTCCTCGGGGACACGTATGCCCTCCTGAAGAAATCGATGGATCAAGCCGAAAGCGCTCTGATCGTTGTTACAGACGATCGCGGTTGGCAGGTTTTCGACGGCGAGAATTTTGTCAGCCGCGCGAGCACCACCGTCTTCAGCAAAGTCACCCGACACGCTGACAATAGTCTTTTTCAGCTTGGCCTTGTCCATCGCCGACTCATAACCTTCGAGACGGTATTCGTTATCGAGCATGTCCTTGGCGCTCACATAGGCGATCGATTTGTGCCCTAGGCCGATCAGGTATTCGACGGCCTCAAAAACTCCGGCTTCACCGTGAGAGGAGACAACGCCTGCGCGCACGCCACTCAACCTTCTGCCAAGACTTACCAACGGAATCGTGCGTGCAAGTTTCTGAAGGCGCGTGACACTCAGAGTCGAGGCAATCAGGATCAGGCCATCGCAACGGTGCCCAATGACCTCATCGATTGCCTCTTGATCAGTTCGGTCGCTCGAGATGGCACTAATCACTACCTGAAAACCCTGCTCCCCCGCATATTTATAGATTGCTGGGATGATTTCGTTTGTCGAACGTTCAGAAGCATGGAAAACGACGCCAATGTAACGCGAGCCATCACGGCGAAGGGATTGGGCCGCGAGATTTGGTCGGTAACCAAGTTCCTTAGCGGCGGCGCGAATCTTTGCTTCTGTCTCGGCGCCTACGCCGGGAGCATCGCGAAAGACGAGGCCGACAAGCTGGCGAGAAACACCGACGCGTTCAGCGACGTCAGCCATGGTTGGCTGGCGTTGGTCGGTGCGGTCTTTGGATTCCTTCTTTGCCATGTACCCATCCTAGAAAGAGAAAGTGGGCCACCGCATCGGTGACCCACTAAAAGAGCGCTTGTTACTTCAGCGCAGCGATGCGCTTCTCCATCTCTTCACGCTGATAAATGGCTACAGCGCGGGCATTCTCGTTCTCAGCGAAGACGCTTGAGCACATAATGCTGTTCGGGTTGTCAAGGAAGCCGATTGACTTTAGGCCGCCAAAGAATTCATCCCAGTTCACATCGCCGTCACCCATCTTGAGGTGCTGGTGCACGCGAACCGCGTTGCCAGGAGGGTTAGTGATGTAACGAAGACCGTGTGAGGCGTTGTGATCCATGGTGTCAGAGACGTGAACGATGCCGATGCGGTCTCCAACGGTGCTCATGATCTCAAGCGGCTGGTTGCCCATGTGGAAGGTGTGCGAGGCAACGTAAACCATGCCGAAGTTCTTCGAGTTGATGCCACGGATGACTCGCCAGGCAGCCAGACCGTTCTCGACGAAGTCATCTGGGTGCGGGTCGATGAAGACCTTGATGCCTTCCTTCTCGATGAGTGGAACCAGCTCTTCCATCGAGCGATAGAAAGCGCGTTCTGACTCCTCGGCGCGCTCTGGGCGGCCGTTGAACTCGGTTCCGATGGTGTCAACGCCAAGTTCTGCTGTGATTCGAATGACGCGCTTCCAGTAACGTACGGCGGCCTCGCGGGCATCTTCATCCGGGCCTGACCAGCGAAGCACTGGCAGGGTCGAAGCAATCTCGATGCCGGCGTCCTTGACAGCCTTCTTCATCTTCTTCACCAGGTCGTCATCGGCCTTCGGGTGATTGAAGAATGGAATCAGGTCTGCATGCGGGGTCATCTGCAGATATTTGTAACCCAGGTCAGCAGCCAGGGCCGGGAATTCGAGCAGCGAGTGAGTGCTGTGGAACGGGGTTGGGTCTAGTGCGATTTTCACCATTTGACTGATCTTTCTTTAGTTCGTGCGCTCGACGGCGCCCTTGCCGATGAGTAGCTTCTGGGCCTTCTTGGCCTTTTCGTAGCCGACGTATGCCTTCTGGGTGCTCTCAAGTTCTGAGACTGGCATGACTGGGACATCCCACCAACCTTCTCCGTCAGGGGCATAAATCAGCGGGTCGTTGTTGATGTGAATCAAAACCGGACCACCGATGTGTGCCTTGGCGGCCTTTACGGCAGCCTTTAGGTCGGTGATTGAGTTCGGGCCTGGCTCGACACGGATTACCTTCACGCCGTAGCTTTCGGCATTGGCAGCAAGATTGATGGGCAGAACATCTCCGGTCTCGTGGTTGTTTCCAGATTCATCGCGGAAGCGATACTTGGTGCCATAACGCTGCGAGCCGACATCCTCTGAAAGGTGACCGATCGAGGCGTAGCCGTGGTTCTGAATCAATACTGTGATGAACTTGAGTCGTTCAGCAACCGCGGTCACAAGCTCGGTGTGCATCATCAGGTATGAACCGTCGCCGACCATAACGATCGCATCGCGAGTCTTGTCGGCACGGGCAACACCCAGACCAGCAGCGATCTCATAACCCATGCAAGAGAACGCATATTCGACGTGGTAGCCGAGGTCATCGCGCACTCGCCAGAGCTTGTGAAGGTCACCCGGCAACGAACCAGCTGCGCAGATCACGACATCGCGAGGATCTGATGATTCTTGAACCGCACCAATGATCTCTGGCTGGCCCGGCAATTCTCGACGCTGGTCTTCGAACGATGCGTCGACGGCAGCATCCCAGATCGCCTTCTGGTTGGCATAGTGAGCCTCGAACTCGACGGCAACGCGATAGCCGGCTAGTTCTTCGGTCAGCTCAACAATCGACTCACGTGCATCGGCAACCACTGGGATGGCCGAACCGTGCTTGAATGCGTCGAAAGAAGCGACGTTGATGTTGATGAACTTAACGTTTGGGTTCTGGAAGGCGGTGCGGCTCGCGGTAGTGAAGTCGCTGTAACGGGTTCCGATGCCGATGATTACGTCTGCTTCGGCAGCGATTCGATTCGCGGCACTGGTTCCGGTGGCACCAACAGCACCAAGATTCTGTGCGTGATCCCAGACCAATGAACCAACGCCAGCCTGAGACATTCCAACAGGGATTCCGGTAAGTTCTACGAAGTTCTTTAGCGCTTGGTTGGCATCCGAATAAATGACACCGCCACCGGCAATGATCATCGGACGCTTTGCACCCCGGATTGCCTTGGCAACCTCGGCCATGATTCCGCGGTCAGGGCGTGGGCGACGAATGTGCCACTCGCGGTCGGCCAAGAACTCCTCAGGAACATCGATCTCTTCGGCCTGAACATCTTCCGGAAGCGAAATGGTGACGGCGCCGGTTTCAACCGGGTCGGTTAGAACGCGCATGGCGCCGAGCAAAGCCGAATAGATCTGCTCTGGTCGTGTCACGCGGTCAAAGAAACGCGAAAGCGGCTTGAAGGCGTCGTTGACGGTGAGGCTCGCGTCGTTTGGCTGCTCGAGCTGCTGAAGAACTGGGTCGGCAACGCGGTTTGCGAAGGTGTCTGATGGCAACAAAAGAACCGGAAGGCGGTTGGTGGTTGCAACGGCCGCTGCGGTCAGCATGTTCGCAGCACCAGGGCCAACCGATGCAGCACAGGCATAGGTTGAGCGGCGACGAGTCATGCGAGAGAAAGCAATCGACTCGTGGCCCATCGCCTGCTCATTGCGAGCCTGGTGATAAGGCATAGCCTTTGGGTCAGTAACCGAAAGCTGCTTCAGCGCCTGGCCGATTCCGGCAACATTGCCGTGGCCGAAGATGCCAAACATGCCCTCGATGGTGCGCACACGGATGTCGCCATCCACGGTGTACTGGTGGGCTAGGAATTCAACGATTGCCTGGCTGACAGACATTCTGCGAGTTGCCATTTTGATACTTTCTTGTGCTTAGGCGGTGTAAGGAAGTCTTGGGTCTGCGTCTTGGTGGTGCCAGGTTTCGCGAATCCAGGCGTGATTTGGGTCATCCGTGATGTTCCAAGCGCGATCTGGGTCTGGCCCTGCCATGACATTGAAGAAGTAGAGGTCGTAGCCCGGCGCAGCCATTGCCGGTCCGTGCCAGCCGTGAGGAACCAAACCAACATCGCCCGAGCGGACCTCTTCGAGCAGTTCGTATGGGCGCTCATCCGAGGCATAACCGCGAAGATAGCCGACTGCATCTGACTGCAGGGGCGGGGTTACACCGCGGGTTACGGCCGTCTCGAAGTAGTAAATCTCTTCGAGGTTCGATTCGACGCCCGGGATGTAGGTGTCGTGCTTGTGAGCCGGAACGCCAGACCAGTTGCCGGCCGGAACGATAACCTCAACCACGATGAAACGATCAGCATCTAGGTGTTCTGGAACACCGAAGTTGTGCACCTGGCGACTCTCGCGACCCGCGCCGCGAACAAAGACCGGCACTTCTGATGCCTTGATGTACTTGACCGGCTTGGAATTCTTGGCCGGCGCTTCGCCAATCGAAACGCGGCCATCGCCGGAAATCTTGATTTCGGTCTCGAGCGGCAGATAGATCAGGTCAGCAGTTCCGTGGAAAACCGATTCGCGACCAGTCAGAAACTGACTCTTGAACTCCGACTCCCCCGCCGCACGATATTCCACGGTCAAACCCTTGCCCTCTAGAGGGAAGATGATTCGCTCTAGATTGTCAGCTGGGATGTGAAAGTGTCGACCTTCGCCAAGCGTGCCAACGCGCAGCCCGGTGTGTTGCCAACCCTCGATTGCAGAGTCGACGAGCACATCCCAGCCATCCTGGCTGAGTTCACCGTTTTTGAAAAACCACGTCATTGGATTCGCTGCCTTTTGCCTAGTCTTTGCCTCAGAGCTTAGTTCTGAGGGAATCCTAGGTTAATGCCGCCGTGGCTTGGGTCTAGCCAACGGCTAGTGATCGCCTTGCCGCGGGTGAAGAAGTGAACGCCTTCGACGCCGTGGGCCTTGGTGTCACCGAACAACGAGTTCTTCCAACCGCCGAATGAGTAGTAAGCAACCGGAACCGGGATTGGCACGTTGATGCCGATCATGCCAACTTCGATTTCGTTCTGGAAGCGACGGGCTGCGCCACCGTCGTTGGTGAAGATTGCGGTTCCGTTGCCGAATGCGCCAGAGTTGATTAGTTCAACACCCTCCTCATAGGTCTTGACGCGAACGATCGAGAGCACAGGGCCGAAGATCTCTTCGGTGTAGACCTTTGAGCTGGTTGAAACCTTGTCAATCAGGGTTGGGCCAAGCCAGAAGCCATTTGCGTCGCCGTCAACGGTGATTCCGCGGCCGTCTACGACCACATCGGCACCATCCTGCTCAGCAATTTCGATGTATGAGGCAACCTTGTCGCGGTGAACCTTGGTGACCAGTGGGCCCATGTCGCAGTTGCGACGGCCGTCGCCGATCTTCAGGGTGTTCATGCGAGTGACGATCTTCTCGATTAGGTCGTCTGCAACTGGTTCAACTGCAACAACCACCGAAATCGCCATGCAGCGCTCACCAGCAGAGCCGAAACCGGCGTTGATTGCCGAGTCTGCGACTAGGTCGAGGTCGGCGTCTGGCAAGACCAACATGTGGTTCTTAGCTCCACCAAGGGCCTGAACGCGCTTGCCGTGCTTCGAGCCAAGCTCGTAGACATACTGGGCAATTGGAGTCGAGCCAACGAATGAGATTGCCTTTACATCCGGGTGGGTTAGCAAGCCGTCGACCGACTCCTTGTCACCGTTTAGAACGTTGAAAACACCATCAGGGAGGCCGGCTTCCTTTAGAAGCTTTGCCATCCAGATAGCAGCAGTTGGGTCCTTCTCAGACGGCTTCAAAATGACGGTGTTTCCGGCGGCAAGTGCGATTGGGAAGAACCACATCGGCACCATTGCAGGGAAGTTGAATGGGCTGATGATGCCGACTACACCTAGAGCCTGGCGGGTTGAGTAGACATCGACACCGGTCGAGACGTTCTCGCTGTAGAAGCCCTTTAGAAGGTGAGGCATGCCGGTGGCAAACTCCACCACTTCTTGACCGCGGGTGATCTCGCCAAGTGCGTCTGACAAAACCTTGCCGTGCTCGCTGGTGATGATTTCGGCCAGCTCTGGCTTCTTGCGGTTTAGTAGCTCGCGGAAGTTGAACATGATCGCCTGGCGCTTAGCCAACGACAGGTCACGCCAAGCCGGGAAAGCCTTGCTTGCCGAAGCGATTACTCGCTCGATTTCGCTCTCGTTTGCGAGAGCAACGTGCTTGGTGACAACTCCAAGAGCTGGGTCGTAAACATCTGCCACGCGGCCAGAGTTGCTGGCAACTTCGGCGTTATCGATCCAGTGGCCAACTACAGGTAGATTGCTGCTCATAATTTGTTTTCCTTTGTCTAAATCTTTAGCCGTGAACTAGCTTCACTGCGGTGTCAATGGCAGCCGAAACGTTGCCATCCTGTGGGTAGAGGAGGCTGCGGCCAACAACTAGGCCGCGCACTCCAGGAAGCTCAAGGGCCTTGCCCCATGATGCATAGATCTCACTCGGGTCACCAACTGGGTCGCCACCGAGAAGAAGGGTCGGCATGGTGGTTGCTTCCATCACGCGAGCCATGTTCTCAACCACTGGCAACTTCATCCAGGTATAAGCTGATGAGTTTCCGAGGCCGTTGGCGATGTTGATTGAATCGATGACTGCGTCGGTGCTTAGGTCGTTCTTGATCTTTCCGTCGACCCACTCACTCATGAATGGCTCGAGCATGATTGGCAACTTCGCAGCAGCTGCTTGGCTAACCGCTTCGTGGCTGTAAGACAGCATGTTTGCGGTGCCGGCATCGCCGAGATTGACACGGTTTAGCATCTTGGCAAAGTCGAGCTTGTCGCGAACGATTCCGTTGATGTCATAACCGGTGATGCGGTCATCCATCTCAAACGAAGCGCCGCGCAGGCCTCCGCGGTTTAGTGAACCAACCACGATCTTGCCTTCTAGGCAACCTAGCAAAGCAAGGTCATCGATGATGTCTGGGGTGCCGAGCACTCCATCCACGCCTGGGCGTGAAAGTGCGGTTGCTAGGCGTTCGATAAGCTCATAGCGGTTTGCCATGGCACGCGGGTTGTCGCGCACTGCAACAGCATTGCGAGCCGGGTGATCGGCAGCGACGATGAAAAGGCGGCCATCCCCCTGGATTACATCGCGACGGCTGCGTGTGGCATAAATCTCGGCGAGTTTTTCAGGGTGAGCAGCGCGAGTCTCGCGAAGCTTGGCAAAGTCCAGCGACATTACTTCATCCCCTTCAAGATCTCTTCGACCTCTTCGAAGGTTGGCATGGCGGTTGAGCACTCGAGGCGGCTTGCCACGATAGCGCCAGCGACGTTTGCGAACTTCAGAATGCGCTCAAGCGGCCACTCCTGAAGCAGTCCATAGCAGAACGCTCCACCGAAACTGTCACCAGCACCGAGGCCGTTGATGACATCGACGAAGTATGGCGGAACTTCTACGGTTTCGGTGCGGGTCTTGGCAAGAACACCCTTTGGACCCTGCTTGACGACGGCCAGTTCAAGGCCACGTTCTAGAAGAGCATCAGCGGCGCGCATTGGCTCGGTCTCACCAACGGCAACCTGACATTCTTCCTTGTTGCCGATCGCGATAGTGACCTTCTCGAGCGCACGTGATACCTGTTCGGTTGCTAGTTCTGGCGAATTCCAGAACATTGGGCGATAGTCCAAATCAAGGATGGTGTGGTCCTTGCGGCCGCGAGCATCCCAGGCAACGTGGTGAGCGGTGCGGCTCGGCTCCTGGCTTAGACCGGTCACGGTTGACCAGTACACCTTGGCGTGCAAGATCGCGTCTAGGTCGAGCTCGTGCTGGTTGATGACAAGGTCTGGAGCCTTTGGCTCGCGATAGAAGTAAAGCGGAAAGTCATCTGGCGGGAAGATCTCACAGAAAACCACCGGGGTAGGCAGGCCATCCACCGGGGTGACGAACTCGTCGCTAACACCGAGACGGCGGAGCTCCTTGTGGATGTAGTTTCCGAATGGGTCATTGCCAGTGCGAGTGATCACAGCAGACTTCAAACCATACTTGGCGGCGGCAATGGCAACGTTGGTGGCACTGCCACCCAGGAACTTGCCGAATGAGGTCACGTCTTCGAGACCCACGCCGACCTGAAGCGGATAGATGTCAACACCGACGCGACCAATGGTGATCACGTCGAATGGAGCGGTACGGTTTGTCATACTTTGTCCTAACATACTTACAAACAAACTCTATAACCCAAGTTTGTTAGATGCAAGCCAGTTGGACCTTCTCGGCGTTTCGTTATCTAAACGGTAAAAAAGTGCCAGCCGAGCCACCACCAGACCACCATTACGGCGAGTCTGGTGTTGCGATGATGCATGATCCGGGCGATCAAGTCGCCGAATGGTGCAACGATATCGGGGCGAAGTCTGCCTAGCAACCAGAGCACCACTCCAGCTGCAATGACGCCTAGGTACTCCCACTCTGGAATCGATAGACTCACTTCTTTCTCCAAATCTGAAGTAGTCCGACGCCAATCAACATCCATAGCGCCAAGAAGATGCCACGCCCGTATGGCGATTCGAGAACCGGGTTAACAATTACCGAGATGGTCGGATAGGTTTTGTCGTCTTTAAAGGCATTGGCCCAGATGTAGGCAAACAGCTCGCTGACACACATGATCACAGCAAGAGCCAGCCAGGTCCAGCGCGTGCGGTTCATTACTTTTGTCGAGGATGGCTTCGGCCCGTGGTCACGGTAGTACACCAGCGAAAGTGCAATCGGAGCGAGCGTAAGCAGAAGAACGATGTCCTGCCAGCCGCCTCGTTCGGAGAAAAAGAGGACCGAACTTGCCAGCGCGATCACCAACAGAACTGTCCAGCGCTTGAAACGCGGCCGTTCAGGCATCGACCATTTGATCCAGTGTTTCCAGTCGGCGATCAGGACTAGGCTACCCACGCTGAAAATCAACGCGTCACCTAATGCGCCGCGCATTACGTGAAAAATGACGACATAAATCATTGGCGGTAGCCACGGGTTCATACCGGCAAGAAGTCGCTTCACATCCCAAGCCTAAAGCCAAACTAAACTGAAACAATGCTTAGCGTCAGCGTGGTCATTCTGACCCAGGGAACCCGAAACGAAGATCTGCACCACATTTGGGCGGACGTTCTTGGGCAAACCGTCAAGCCAAAGAACATAGTCACCGTGGTGAACTGCGAGTCGGTTGACTTGGGCGTTGTGCCTGCCGGCATCACAGTCGTGGAGACTGGTGTGAACCTTGGCATTCCTGCTGGGCGCAACTATGGCGTGCGAGGTTTAGCCGCGACCCCGGGTCAAGAATCAGACCTAATCCTCTTCATTGACGATGACGCATATATTCTGGGCTCAGATTTCATCGAGCGTGCGATAAAGATCTTCGAGGCAAATGAAAAGCTCGGCTTGGTCCAGCCAAAGGTGGTCACCCGCATCGGTCAGAGCGATGAAACCCAGGAATCTGGCCCTCGCTATTGGATTCCTCGCGCCAACAAAACACCAACGTTTGAAACTTTCCCGGCGTTTTCTGTTTGGGAGGGAGCAACCGTGATTCGCTGGAACTGCTTCATCGAATCTAACGGTTGGGCCGAGCCTATTTTCTACGCTCACGAGGGCACCGACCTTGCTTGGCGCGTTTGGAACACCGGTTTCGAAACTCGGTACGAACCTCGACTTGTAGTTAGCCACCCGCCGGTCGGCCCGGAGCGCCATGACAAGAGCATCTGGTTCGGCATGCGAAACAAGGTTGTTATGGCCCGCCGCAACTTGCCGTTCCCGTTCCTGGTGATTTATCCACTGGCCTGGTTTGCACTCGACTTCGTGAAGATCATGATTGGCAAGATCCCTCACCCATCGGGTAAGTATGCGATCAAGACCCAGCTTCGTGAGCTTTTCAAAGGCTTGTTTGCCGGAATCCGCATGGACTTGAGCGATCAGGGCCATGTATTCGATGCCGCGGCCGTGCGTCGCAAACTGAGCTGGAGGACCATCGGCGTGATGACCAAACATGGTCGCCCGCCACTGATCTAAAAGGCTTGCGCCAGTCTCACTTCGATAAGGCGCTTCACCAATTCGCGCGGCAGGCATTCATCCGTGCTGAAGTGCAGCGAACCCTTAGTTAGTTCATAACCTTCAAGCTCATCGGGCATTGCCTTGAACACCTGCCCGCTAAACGGGAAGTATGAATTGTGATTCTTGTATGCGTCGAACCCTGCGATGCCCTTGCCATTCAACTTGAAACAAGGGATGTTGTAGGCGATGCACTCTTCGGCCTCAGGAATGAACTCGAGGATTAGCTTTCGAAGTTCGAGCAAAACTGATCGCTGCGGCTCAGCCACACCGGCAAGAAAGTCGTCGATGACTGTCAAAATGAAGAGGCCCTGAGATTAGCGCCAAGCGGCGAGGATCAAACCCATTGCGGTCAGGCTGACGATGTCCTGGCCGATTTCAAGTAGCCAAACTCGGAAGCCCTGGCCGCCGAATAGACGGTGCGAGATCGATGAGGCCGCTCCGATGCCGAAGCCAAGGAATGCGCCGGCGATGCCACCGTTTATGACACCGAAGTTTGGGTCAACCTTGAATGCAAGGTCAATAAAGATCGCTAGCGAAATTGCCTGGATGAACGCGGCCGCAAAGGTAGAGCCGAAGATGGCGACCATGTTTGAACCACCGGCGGCATCTTCAGGACGCTTGCCCTGCAGCTTCCACCAGACTGGGAAGAAAGTCTTCGGGCCAAACCAAACGGCTCCGATGATGATGCCAGCAACGCCTGCGACTGCGATGGCAGCCCAATTCAATTCAGTGAAAATCATGCCTAAACTCTACGCCGATTTGCCGGCGAAACGAGTGGAATTTCGCGTTGGAATTTAGCTTCGTGG
>Ga0228702_1001582_pt1 | contig 14132 bp, 9 predicted proteins | sample McNCre217_Aug_MG_2_FD_178018 | JGI IMG/M metagenome (GOLD analysis project Ga0228702, IMG submission 178018) | Freshwater microbial communities from McNutts Creek, Athens, Georgia, United States - 20-17_Aug_MG | ecosystem: Environmental > Aquatic > Freshwater > Creek | place: USA: Georgia... | reverse complement strand
AAGGTAATTCAACAGTGAAATTGCAGGGGGCGTAAGTGGCTATTGATTCTCCATTACTTGCTTTCGGAGTCGACAGTATTCCGAAGTACGGTTACCTCAATGATTCTGTATTTGGGGGCTCACTCACCAATAAAGGTCTTTTCCTAATTGCCCTAACCTATGGTTTCAAAAACAAGAAACTAGTTGCCGATTATAAAAAATCTACGACCGGGCCGAGAACTGAGTTGGAAGAGCAGGATTTCGCTTTGATGTCCGCAATTCAACTCGCACACACGTCCGACCCCAATTCACTCAAGGACATCAAAGGCCGAAACGAGCTTGCACAACAATTCGCAGAAGGTGGCATTCGCGCCCTTTACGAATGGCTTATGGACCAAAATCGCAGGGATCCCAAAGGCGACTTCATTGGCCTAGTCCTAAGCGAACTTAGCTTAGATTCGCAAAACTAAGGTCACAGGTTGCCCAGAAGTTTTTTCGGTGGAGAGCGTACATACTCTGAACTGTCAGAGGCGGTATCTTCAGCTGATCCATCTGTCCGCTGGGCCTCGCTACTAGAGCTGGGGGGACGGAGTGAGCCTTGGGCCAGAGAGCTAATTGCAAGTTGCCTTGCGGATGTTGACGCAAATGTAGCAAGAACTGCGCATGAAGAGCTTGGACTTGAATTTGCAAGTCGAGAATCAACGGTTCCGCACACTGTCCAATCGATTTCAAGCGAGCAAAATTTTGACTTTTCAGAAATTCTTGAAACAGCCCTTGCCTCAATAACATGGTCAATGCAGAGCTCTCCAATGGCTTTGGAGCTCCAACTTCGAAAAATAGCCAAAGATTCAGAGAACCTGGTTTCAAGCACCGCTACTCCATTTCCGCAAGCGGACAAACTTGAGAGAGTTTTGCAATTGGTCTATTTGCTTGGAACCGGGGAGAGTGAAATCCAATCACTCGTTCATGTCTTAGACATTGATGAAAGACAGGTCCAATATTACCTTGCTGCCGCCAGGTATTTAGGTCTGGTGTTTGAGTCTGGGGGAAATCTTGAAATCCCCTATGAATCGCAAAAGCTATTCAATGATGTTGAGTCGAAGCCCTTAGAGGTTTTTTTCGAAATCGCAAAATCCATATTGAAGGTCCCCTCGATAGCTAGCACTTTCCTCAGGTGGGATTCAAGGAGTTCTTCGATAGATAGACATATATCCCTAGAGGCTCTGAGGGATTCCGATGCGGGTTCTAACTTAAGTGAGTCCACGCTAAGAAGGCGGTCAAGGACTGTTTATTCGTGGGCCTGGTGGGTGCGCAGGAATCTCAACATCATGCAGGAAAATTGGGCGGCTAGCGAATCGTTCTGCCAGGTGCCGTTACCAAACTTCGAAAGGGCCCTGAGTACGCTTGAGCGTCTGGGCGAGCGCGAAGTTGAGACCTTTTGCCGCAACAATGTTATTTTTCAACTACGTTCTGCCAAGACTCTTGACGAGGTCGGCCTGCAGTTCGGAATCTCGAGAGAGCGCGTCCGGCAAATTGAAAAAGACATTGTCGAGAGAGTATGGGACGACATTGAGCAGGAGACACAGTGGGACTGGAAAGCCGACCTATTGAGGCACTTAGGGGAGAACCTCGCAATTGATTCCGCAGATCTGATTTACGAAATCTCACCCGGCAAATTTGGAGAAGCTATTTGTCACACTCTCCTCTCACGCTTGGGATGTTCTCAGGTTGGCAAAACGAGAAGATTTTGGACCCTAGATGAGGCCCGGCTACGTGACCAAATAGAGTTTATTAAATCCCTCACTCCTCTGACTTTGGGTGAGTGGATAGATCTGATTAATGAAAGTGGCCTAAGTTCGGAATTCGTACTTCAAGAGACCGAAGAATTCAAAATTATTGATGGTATTGTCATCGATTCGAAGAGACGCCGCGAACAGATTGTTCAATTTCACTTGAACAGAATGGGGACAGCGGACGAACAATCCCTAGCAGCGCTATGCGGCGAACCCCCAAGCCGCGCTTTTGCTGAGGCATTGCGTCGGAATCGTCTCTTCACAAAGAACCACAACAGCGGACATTGGCGACTGGCTGATGCTCAAGAAGAGGGCAATACAAGCAAATTCTCTTCGGTTTATGAGGCCGTAATTCATCTTTTGGAATCGCATGGACCATTGACTAAGGCTGAGCTTCAGGCTTCCATGGAAGATACATATCCCGTTTCGTACTCAAGAGTTTCTCAGGCACTGGACCACTACAAAATAGGCAAATTGGGTGATGGGAGGGTTGCGCTTATTTCACAGGGTGGCTCACGCTCTGAAGAAAAAGAGCCCAACAAGCCTGGGCATGGACTCTGGTTTGAAGATGGGGAAATTTTCGTTCACAAATATGTTGATGACGACGTTTTTCGCGGCTCCGGTTTTATTTTACCTAGGTGGCTACAGTGGAGATTCGGGCTTAAGGCGACCCCGGAGTCTGCAATTTTCGCCAAATCTGGAAATTCCGAAAAGGAGTTTGTCATTACTCGTCGAGGAGGGCAAGCTTATGCAAGCTCCGTCAAGGAGTCACTGCGCCCAAATAATGTCGATAAAGGATGCACCATTGCGATTGTGCTAAACCCAGAATCCAAGACCTGGCGCCTACTGCACAGTCACGAAAACTGCCATTAGTTGCGTGGTAGTTCCGTTTAGATTCCGTTTACTGGACGGAAACGGACAGAATTGGGCATATCTGCAAAGGGTGGCTTGACTAATAAAATACTGGGGTAAAGTGCCATATTGGCTCCAGGTCAGGCCCATGCAACATAACTACGGATCAGAAGGTTAGCCCTGCGAGCTACCCGAACCACCGCGAGTGCGACGACGCTGACGGTTGCGGTTGCCGGCGCTTGGGGTTTTGTGCTCGTGATCTCCGTGGGTTTCGGCCGTACCGGTAGGGGCGCCATCGCCACTGCCAGCAGCGTGCGGCATGGAGCCACCGCGGGAGCGGTTGCGGTCGCCACGCTGGTGCCCCGGGCCACTATTGCCATCGCGTGAGTGTCCGCCGGCATGCTTTCCATTGCGGCTTGAAGAAGAACCGGCACCTTCAACCTTGGTGGTTGCTCTGATGCGTCCTTTGGTTCCCTCAGGAATGTTCAGGTCAACAAACAGGTGCTTGCTGCTGCTGTAAGTCTCTAGCGGGTCTGGCTGGCCAAACTCCAAAGCGGTGTTGATGTGGGTCCAGCGAGTGATGTCTTCCCAGTCCACAAAGGTAACGGCAACACCGGTGCGGCCTGCACGGCCGGTACGACCAACTCGGTGCAGGTATGCCTTCTCGTCTTCTGGTACGGAGTAGTTGATTACGTGGGTTACGTCGTCAACATCGATGCCTCGGGCGGCAACCTCGGTTGCAACAAGGATGTCCTTCTTGCCGGCACGGAACGCGGCCATGCTGCGCTCGCGAGCTTCTTGGGTCATGTCGCCGTGCAAGGCGGTGGCGTTGAAGCCGCGGTCAACCAGTTCTTCGCTCAGCTTGCTGGCTGCGCGCTTGGTCTTCACAAAGATAACGGTCTTGCCGCGACCTTCGGCCTGCAGAATGCGGCCAACCACTTCATCCTTGTCTAGGTTGTGAGCGCGGTAAACAAACTGCTTGATGTCTGCTTTAGTGTGGCCTTCATCGGGGTCGTTGGTGCGAATGTGCACGGCCTTGTTCTGGTACTTGCGAGCCATGGTCACAATGGCGCCAGGCATGGTGGCGCTGAACAGCATGGTCTGGCGGGAGTCTGGGGTGTAGGCAAACAGGCGCTCGATGTCTGGCAAGAAGCCAAGGTCAAGCATTTCGTCGGCCTCGTCGAGCACCATGATCTGAATCTTGCTGAGGTCGAGCTTCTTCTGCTTGCTTAGGTCAATGAGGCGGCCAGGGGTTCCAACCAGAATCTGGGCGCCGGCTTCAATCTCAGCAATCTGACCCTCGTATGCCTTGCCACCATAGATGGCTGCAACGGTAGTTGGGCGGTTGCTGGTTGCCAGCACTAGGTCTTCTGCAACCTGGATGCAAAGCTCGCGGGTTGGAACCACAACGAGTGCCTTTACTCCAGGTTCTGGCGCCATGCCAAGCTGCTGAATAAGAGGTAGTCCAAAACCAAGGGTCTTACCGGTTCCGGTCTTTGCTTGGCCAATGATGTCCTGGCCGGAAAGCGCTACTGGAATACAGGCTTCTTGGATTGGGAACGGCTCTGTGATGCCTTTGCCGTTAAGGGCTTCAACAATGTCCGCGTCTATGCCAAGTTCTTGAAAAGTCATTTAGTTATGCGCTCCTTGCGCGTGCGCGCCGGTTTGTTTGGTCGCGCGGCGCGAAGAGATACCCCTCTAGTCTAGCGGGCAGGCATTTTGGGCTGGCTTTGGAGTTTCTGTGAATAACACGGCTGGGGCGGCGGTCTGTAACATAGAAGGCGTGTTCGAGTGGATTAAAGGTCTGAAGAAGCGTGGCCCAAAACTGGCGCTTCCCGCACGCGATGAGCGAGCCGCCCGCAACCAGGGCGAGGTAGACCTGAGCCCGTTCACCCCCGAACCAAAGGTTTTCTTGGGGCAGTTGGCTTATCTGGAGCTTGCCAGCTTTGAGATCATGACCGCCGAACTAAAGTTTGCCCCCACCACACTGGCCAAGACTCAGCTGAGCGAGGCCGCAACCAAGAGCTTTGACAAGTACCGTGCGCTCAGCAAGCGCATCACCGGGCTGGGTATGGATGCCACCGATGTGATGGATCCGTTCACCGAGCGAATTGATCTATTCCACAGCCGCACCAAGGGCCTCGACTGGTACGAGAACGTACTCAAGTTGTATTTGGCAATGGGTTTGCTGGAGGACTTTTATCGCAGACTGGCAGTTGGTCTGCCCGGTGAGTTGCGCATCGATGTTGAAAAGGCGCTCAACGACCGCACCATTGAGAAGTTTGCCAAGACTGTTTTGGTTGATGCCATGAAGCAGGACGCTCAGTTGAGCAGCCGTTTGGCGCTGTGGGGCCGCCGCATCATGGGCGATGTGATTTTGGAGCTGCGCGCATCGGTGCCGGCTGCGGAGTACTCCGACCTTGAGCCGCTGATTGCGGAACTGAACGGCCCGCACTCGCTGCGCATGGATGCGATTGGGCTTACGGCCTAGGCGCGAGCTGTATTTCATCGCTGCATAAATTTTGTGAAGTAAAGAACCCGCCAGTTCAAGTTGAACGAGCGGGTTCTTTTACGTTTGGAAAGTTAGATTTTGCCTGCGATGCGGCGGCGCTCGAATTCCTTAGCGCCAAAGCCCATGCCCAGTGGCATGGCAATCATCACGAGGGCCCAGATCCAGCCGTTGGTGTCTGGAATGCCGGCCCAGAGGAGCACGGTCCACACGATTGCGCCGGTTGCCATGGCTAGAGCGCCTGGGATTAGCGAGCCGTATTCTTCGCTCTTGCCCAGTACGTATGGGGCAACGCTGGCCAAAATGGCTGCGTAGGCAACAATGAAAAGTACTTCTATAAACGGGGTCATTAGGCGATGAATCCTACTCTGCGGGTCTCTTCCGCTCCGATTTCAACGTAAGCCAAGGCCTCGGTTGGAACCACAAATAGGCGGCCCTTGTCGTCGCTCAGTTTGATGGTCTTAGCGCCGCTTTCTAGGGCTGCTGCAACCTGTGCTTCAACCTCTTTTGCGGTGGAGTTCGACTCAAACGAAAGCTCGCGTGGGGTGTTGCGGATGCCGATTCGGATTTCCATGGTGACCTTTCTTTCTGTGACTAGATTACCTAAGGTTTGGCGGGGATTTCGCGCTCCGCAGAAATGTAGGTGGTGGGCGGTAGTCTGGGCGCATGACCCAGCCAAAGTTCATTGCAACCCAGCGTTCCGGCCTCAAGAATGTGGCGGGTTCGGCCTTGGCGTCTGGCATTAAATCTCACATCGATGGGCTGTCTGCGGATGCCGTGTTTGAGGTTTACGGCACTCCTGGTTCGGGCAAGACTTCGGCGTTGGTTTTGCGGTTCCAGCAGTTGGCGCAAGAAGTGGATCGTTCGCAAATTTTGGTTTTGGCTGCCACCCGCGATTCTGCGGCAACCCTGCGAGACGTTTTGGCGCTTGAAATGGGTGGGGCAAGTCTGGGGCCGTTAGCGCGCACCGTTAGCTCGGTTGCTTTTGCTGTGGCACGTCACCAGGCCTTGGGGGCAGGGTTGAAGGCGCCGGAACTTATCTCTGGTGCAGAGCAAGACGCAATCTTTGTGCGGTTGTTAGCCGAACACGAGGCTAATGGCGATTTGTCGCTGTGGCCAAAACACATCGATGCGGTAACGCGCGGGCTCAAGGGTTTCCGCGCCGAGTTGCGCGACCTTATTTCCGCTTGCCAGGAACTTGGGTTGGACTCGCAGGCGCTGGCGCGGTTGGCTGGACCTTCAGGAACGGTAAAGCAGGAGTGGGCTGCATGTGCCGTGTTGTTTGAAGCATATGAAAAGTTGCTGGCAACGCCCGAATACGCCCACAAGTTTGACTCTCCAAGTTTGATCAACCACGCCATCTCGCTGCTCGAGTCTGGGCAGGCGGGGGAGTTGCACAACTTCGCGGCCGTGCTAATCGACGACGCCCAGGAAATCACTCCGTCGGCCGCTCGGTTTATTCAGGCAATCGTCAGTTCATCGCGCGCTGGTTTGGGCATTTTTGCCGATCCAGACGCGGCAACCCTTGGGTTCCGCGGAGCCAACCCGGCGCTGGCTGGGCAGTTGGTGCAGCGGGTTGCCGTCAGCCGTGGTACTCAGGTGAAGAAGATTGTGCTGGGTCACACCGGGGGCAGTCGTCCAGCCGGCATCAACCACGCTCTTTCACGTTTGGCTAAGCAGATTCACGCTGAAGGCGCGGGTGCCCAGCGCGCTGGGTTGTCTGGTGACTCGGCACCTCTGCCGGTGCAGGTTTTTCAAGACCCTCAGGCCGAAATCGCCTGGCTTGCTCTGCAGCTTCGCCAGCTTCACCTTCTTCAAGGTGTGGCTTGGGAAGACATTGCGGTGGTAGGTCGAACCCGAGAGGTGCTAGACACGCTTGAGCGTGAACTCGCGGCTCAGGATGTGCCGGTTCGAATCGTTGGAGCACAGAGCGCGCTTCGCGACGAGTTTGCCGCGCGTGAACTTTTGCTTCTTGCCCAACTTGCTTGCGCGAATGCTGCTGCACCAGTTGATGGCTCAGGCAACACAGTCCTAGATGGCCCAACCGCCGAGGCACTGTTGCTCTCGCCATATGCCGGCTTTGACTCGGTGACCATGCGTCGCCTTCGCCGCGAACTTCGTCAAGACGAAATGGCCGCAGGCGGTAATGAGTCTGGAATCCTTCGCAACACAGACGACCTGCTGGTTGAACTATTCGAAAACCTTGCAGCTGCCACAACTCTGCGGGGTCCAGAGGCACGCAAACTTCGCAAGTTCCTCAAAATTCTTCAGGTTGCAACTGAGATTGCGGCGGATCCGATGCAGTCCATCGAGGATCTGCTTTGGCACCTTTGGAACGCCTCTGACCTTGCAGACGAATGGGAAGCCAACGCACGCGGAGTGGGCGAGGTTGCCGTGCAGGCTAACCGCAACCTAGACGCTGTGGTGGCGCTGTTTGCTGCCGCAAACCGCTACGTTGAGCGCAACCCGGGTGCGCCAAAGCAGGCGTTCATCGCGGCGCAGCTAGACCAAGCGGTGCCTGAGGACTCGCTGTCTTTCAGCCACAACGCTCGCGGAACCGTGAGCCTTTTGACTCCCGCCGGGCTCGTGGGTCGTCGCTTCCACACCGTGGCAGCGCCTCAGCTAATCGAGGGCGTGTGGCCGAACCTCAAGCCGCGTTCCACGCTGCTCGGTGCGGCCGTTCTCACCGCAACTGTTGAGGGCACGCTCACCCCGGATGGACTGCCGCAACGCACCGAGTTGGCCGACGAAACCCGAATGTTCTTCAAGACCATAGGAGCCGCCAACAACAACGTTTTGGTTTCAAGCTTCGACAGCGAAGAGGAACTGGTTTCGCAACTTCTAGCGGTGGTTGGCGGAAAAATTCCGGACACCACCGAGTTCAAGGGAGACACCCTCACACTTCGCGGCACTGCAGCGCTTCGCCGCCGTCAACTGGCCACAGAAACCGACCCAGCAAAACGCGGGTCAATCGCGGCGGATCTGGCCCGCCTGGCACACGCCGGTGTTGCCGGTGCTCACCCAGACGACTGGTACGGCCTCTTGCAGGTGAGCAGCCTCGCGCCGGTTTTGGATCTGGAAGACCCAAAGGGTGTTCCCATGTTCCCGTCGCAGTTGGAAAACTTTGTGAAGTGTCCGCTGCACTGGTTCTTGGAGGCGCACGGTGCCAAAGATGCGGACTTCAGCGCAGGAGTTGGAACCATCGTTCACAAGGCCTTGGAAATTGCCACAAAGGGAGACGAATCAACGCTGTGGCAAGAGGTGGAATCTCGCTGGCACACCCTGCGTTTCGAGTCCGCCTGGCTTGAGCAGGCCGAGAAGCGCAAGGCTCGCAAGCTAGTGAACAACATCGCTTCCTACTTGACCGCCTTCAGACTCAGCAGGGGAGAGCTAGTTAGCGTCGAGTTCCCAGTGGACCTCAAAGTTGGCAACGTTCACCTCATGGGTCGCCTTGACCGCGTGGAGAAAAACGCAGATGGCAGCATCTTGATTGTTGACCTCAAGACGGGTTCGCGCGCCATTTCCATCGATGAAGCAACCAATCACGCCCAGTTAGGCCTGTACCAGATTGCCTATTTGAATGGCGCTTTCTCAGAGTTGGTTCCGGTAGATCCGGATACCAAATTAGACGGCGGCAAGTTGTTGCTGGTGGGCACCAAAGACGACAAATTCGAGGAGCGCACTCAGGCTTCGATTCAAGACGACCCGGCGGCTATCCAAAAGTTCGAAACGATGATTGCCGAAGCGGCTTTGGGTATGGCAATGACCGAGAAGCACTACGTTGCCAAGGTTTCCACTCACTGCAGCAACGACAACGAATTCGGCACCTGTTCGCTACACATGACCAAGGCTGTGAGCTACGTTGGCTAATCAGGTTTCTGCTCAGCAGATCTATGCAGAGGTAATGCAAAAGAAGCATGCGCTCACCAGGGAGCAGCAAAACGCGGTTAATAATGCTTCTCACACCTCGCCAAGCCTTGTTGTGGCAGGCGCGGGTTCTGGCAAGACCGAGCTCATGGCGGTACGCGTACTGTGGTTGGTGGCCAACGGGCACGCTCGTCCAGAGCAGATCCTTGGCCTCACCTTTACTCGCAAGGCTGCAAGCGAGCTTAAGAAGCGCATCTACGAGAACCTGGTCTTGCTCAAGGCCAGCCAATATTGGCCGTTCGGCCCAGAGGTTGAGGTACTTCAGCCAACTGTCACCACTTACAACTCCTATGCCAACAGCATTTATCGCGAGAACGCTCTGGGTCTGGGATACGAAAACGACAGCGTGCTGCTAACCGAGGCCGCCGCGTTCCAACTGTGCCGCGAGATTGTGGTTAAGTACGGTGCCGAGGTGGATGCCCGTTTGGCAGACCTAGACATCAAGTTGAACACCATCATCGATGGAGTTATGAAACTTGCCGGAGCCATGAACGACAACGGCGTATCTGCGGCAGACATCGAGGCAATCTGCGATGGCGTGCTAGGTAGATTTAGTGGCCTGCCTAAGAAGGCCAACGGCAGCGACTTTACCCCGTTTGGGTACTACCCGGACATTCTTGAGCCGTTTGGCGAGACCACGATTATTGCCAAGTTGGCAGATGCCTACCGGGCCAAGAAGCGCGAAATGGGTTTTGTGGATTACTCCGACCAGGTGGCTTTGGCGGAACTCGCCGCTCGCACTCTGCCCGGTGTGGTGGAGGCTCAGCGCCAGCAGTTCAGTCAGGTGCTACTAGACGAATACCAAGACACTTCCGTTTTGCAGACGCGCCTTCTGAGCAAGCTCTTCAAGGGCACTTCGGTGTTTGCCGTTGGCGACCCAAACCAGAGCATTTACGGTTGGCGCGGAGCCAGCGCCAGCAACCTGGCGGCTTACGCCGATGACTTCTGTGAAACAACCGAACAGGCGCGCAGCTTGGTGCCGTTTGAGCTGTCCACCTCGTGGCGCAACCCACGAAACGTGCTTCAGTTGGCAAACCACCTGGCTCTAGAGTTGGGAACCCCACCAAGTTACATATCGGCAGATTCGCCCCGGCTCACGCCGCTCGAGTTGAAGTCGCGCGATGATGCGGGACAGGGCGAGGTTGAGATTCGCTTTGACCAGACCATCGATGATGAAGCAAAGAGTGTGGCCGAGTGGTTCAAGTACTCAATGCCAGAAAAGCCGGATTCCCAAAGTAATCTCACTGCCGCGGTATTGATGCGCAAGAAAGCCAACATGCATCTCTTTGTGGAGGCGCTGGAGGATCAGGGCATCGAGGTTGAGGTTGTTGGTCTGGGTGGGCTTTTGGAAATGCCTGAGATCATCGACCTGGTAGCCGCGCTCTATGTGGTGCACGACCCAAGCCGCGGTTCACAGCTGGTTCGCTTGCTCTCGGGTGCGCGCTGGCGCATTGGTCCAAAGGACATCGCGGACCTTTACGACTATGCCCGCAAGCGCAATCAGAATTATCTGAAAGACGAAGACTCGGTTGCTCCGGAAGATGGACTCAGTCTCATCGATGCGTTGGATATGTTGCGTGACCCGGGTGAATGGGGTTACTCCAAGATAGAAGAGCCCGCGCTCGCGCGCATGGTGAACGCAGCCGAGCTCTTCCACAACCTTCGCAAGCGCGCTGGCCTGCCGCTCACCGATTTTGTGCGTTTGGTGGAGCGCGAGCTTTGGCTGGACATCGAGGTCTCCGCCAACCCCAAGCACAAGCGCAAGAACCCGATGGCGCACCTCAACGCATTTGCCACCAAGGTTGCAGAGTATGCCGCAAGCAATCACCGCCCATATCTTGGTGCGTTCCTGAACTGGCTGGAAACCGCCAGTGAGCGAGAGCGCATCGAGGCACCCAGCGAAAACCCAGCCATGGGTGTGGTTCAGGTGCTTACCGTGCACTCCGCAAAGGGTCTCGAATGGGATCTGGTTGCCATTCCAAATCTGGTCAAGGGTGACTTCCCCTCTACGGGCAAAAACACGTCCGGTTGGCTTTCACGTGGTGAGCTTCCTTACCCGTTGCGCGGAGACCGCCACTCGCTACCGGTTTGGGACACCTCTGGAGTTGAGTCGCAGCCAGAACTGAAGAAGAGCAAGGAGGCGTTCACCACTCAGGTGAAAGAGCACCTGCGCCGAGAAGAAATCCGTCTGATGTACGTTGCGGTCACTCGACCAAAGGCCAAGTTGCTTATGACTGGTTCCTACTGGAAGACCGGCAAAAAGCCGCTGGAGCCAAGCGAGTTTCTCATCACTGCGGCTCAGTTGCCGCCGGAGGTTGTCGCGGTGAGCAACCACACCGGTAACCCTGACTATCCGTTCCCCGCCAACCGTACCGAAGAGAACGCTCGCGAGCTCTCTCACAAAGACGGCGTTTGGCCGCTAGAGCCACTGGGGCAAGTGCACCAGCAACGCGTTGAGATGGCCGGGCAAGATGTGCTTGCCGCATTTGCCGCTCAGGCTCTGGCTAGCCAAGACCTTGGTCGCCAGCCAGACATCATCGATCTCTTGATTGCCGAACGCGACGAACGCGCGCGTGCAAACCAGGAAATCCAACTGCCAATCCGCATCAACGCATCCGGTTTCAAAGACTACGTAACCAAGCCGGACAAGACTGCGGAAAAGATGCTGCGCCCAATGCCAGAGGAGCCTTACAAGGCAACTCGCGCGGGAACCATTTTCCACAACATGATGGAGCAGCGCTTCGCTGGTATCGAAGGGCTCATGGCCAGCGGCGATTACGACAGCGATCTGGGTTCAATTCAGGAACTTGGTTTGGAGTTGTGGGCACAGCAACTGAGCCAGGTGGATCTTGCGGAGCACAAAGAAACCATCGATGAGTTGCAAGCGCAATTTGAGAAATCGCGTTGGGCAAACCAGATTCCCGCCGCGGTAGAAATCGAGATTCAGCTGGCCGTGAATGACAACATTTTCATTTGCAAGCTGGATGCCGTTTTTGAGACCGAGACTGGCTACGAAGTTGTGGACTGGAAGACCGGTGTTGCGCCAAAGGGTGAGCAAGAGGTTGAGGAACGAAGTCTGCAGTTGGCGCTTTATCGCTGGGCTTTTGCCACGCTAAAGGGCATACCGCTAGAACAGGTTTCGGCCAGTTTGTACTACGTGACCACCAACGAAGTGGTAACACCGGAGCCGCTGCTCAACCGCGATCAGTTGCTGGAACGCTGGGCCAAGGTGGTTGGCTAAAAGAGTTCGCCCTCTTTACCTGCTGGCTTAGTCGAGCCATCAGTGTCTGAAACGGGCTCTTCCGCTAGGAAGCCAGGCAGGTCTGTGGGCAGGTCAATCGGAGCAGTCTCGGCAAATAGCTTGCCGTGGTCGTAATTGTCACCGGGCATGGCAACTGGGCCGTCCAATTCGATTACTTCTTCGATGAGTTCGGCAATCAGAATCTCCTGAGTTTCAGGCGCTGCGCTCTCCGCAATAACCGGCAAGGCAATCGGTGCAGTAGGAGTCTCATCGATTGGAATCGGCGTGAAGAAGCTGTCGTTCACTACCTCTTGCGAGTTGTCCATGAAAGCTGCAGGGGAGACGATGTCGAATTCGTCAAGTTCAAGAACACCGGCGCTCTGCTGGCCCAGTCCGCGAGGTGTAATGCTTTCGGCGGCACCCTGCTCAATGTCTGCAACATACTGCTGCAACTGACCAAGTGCCGAATCAACAACTTCTTGGTCGTTATTGGCTAGTCCGTAAACCAGCCAGTCGGCAACGTTTAGCTCGCTGTAAAGGGCGGCGCGTTGCTTCAAGTTGTCGTCAACCGCGGTTCCGCGAAGTCGGCTGTACTCCAAGAGCACGGTGTATGCCGCGTCTGGGTTTCCAGCGCCAACGATCCAAGCCAAATCGAGTGCCGGGTCTGAGATGCGAAGCGAACGCCAACCGAGAACGCCGCTGATGGCTCCATCGATTTCAAGAACGGTCTCGCCAACAAAATCGCCGTGAACCACGCAAGGGTTAAAGCGGAACAGGTTCACGTCTTCCAGGGCTTCTTCCCAGCGGGAGAGCAGAGCTGGCGGAACCATGCCGGTCTGTGCCGCGCGGTCTAGGCGGGCAACGTTCTCACGAATCAGTTCGGCAGGGGAGTAGCTAGGCAGGCCGCTGTTTTCAACCACGCTCAAAGGTAGCGAGTGGATTGCAGCAAGCGCGCCAGCAAGACTGCCCAAAACTGGATCGGTTCCGTGCAGGCGAGTTAGGTCCACCGAGTTGCCGTAAACGTAGCTGAGCAAGATGGCGCGGTTGCCGCGTTCATCCTTGGTCTCGCCAATCTGCTTGGTGATTTCAAACGGCAAGCGAGCGCGCAAATCTGCATTGATGGAGCGAATCGCCACCATCTCGGTGTCCAGATCCATCGCAAATCTAGGTGCACTAGGCATCTTGATCACGTAGTGGTCGCCGTTGGTTGCGGTAAGCAGCGCAGAGTCGTAGTGGCCATCGTTGTTGAAGCTCTGTGGCTTCACCTGCGAAAAGTTCAGCGCAGGAACGGCGGCCTTGGCAAGCGCCGCTAAAATCAAGGGAGATCTACCCATGCCTCTTAGGTTATTGAGCGAATGGGTGAAACGGCGGTAATGCCACGCTGCCAAGGTAAGAAGTGCTCAAAAACAGACCCATCGATGGGTAGAAGGGATGTCCAAGGTGACCGTCCCGTTGAACTTGCCGTTGGCTCAATCCGCAGTGGATCGCGACTACCTGCAGCGCGACGATCCAGACCTGTTTGACCACCTTTGGGAGAACCCGCAGACCCGCGTTTTGGCCATGTTTGAGGGCGAGGTTCTGCTCAAGGAGGCCCCACAGAGCGAGGGCGAAGTGGCGTTGCCTGAGCTGCGCCTGCTCCCCATCGATGCGGTTCCAAGCGCACAGCTGCGCGTTTACCTTGGCAAGACCACTGTGGCCCAGGGTGATGAACCTGCCGGCACACCTGTGGTTTTGGCGGTGCTGGGGCAGAACTCAGCCAACCAGGTTGAGGCGGATTCGGCTAACTGGCACGGACTGCGCAAAACCGGTGCGGGGCTTTCGGCTCGAGACG
>Ga0228702_1001580_pt1 | contig 14142 bp, 15 predicted proteins | sample McNCre217_Aug_MG_2_FD_178018 | JGI IMG/M metagenome (GOLD analysis project Ga0228702, IMG submission 178018) | Freshwater microbial communities from McNutts Creek, Athens, Georgia, United States - 20-17_Aug_MG | ecosystem: Environmental > Aquatic > Freshwater > Creek | place: USA: Georgia... | reverse complement strand
AACGTGGTTACAACGACTCAGAAAGTGCTTCAGGTTTAGGTGCGACTTATAAGTCTTACTCTACTCAAGCAACGATTCAGGTCACAATTCCATTATTTAGCGGTGGCTACACCCAATCAGCGGTTCGCGAAAAATCTGCACTTGCTAATAAAGCATTAGCTGATTATGAAAACACTCGTCGCAGCATTGCTCAAGCAACTCGCCAAGCTTACCTAGGCTTTAATAATGGCTTAGCTCAAGTGAAAGCCTATGAAGCAGCTGAGATTTCAGCACTAAGTGCTTTAGAGTCTAATAAACTAGGCTATGAAGTCGGTGTGCGTATCAATATTGATGTGTTGAATGCTCAAGATACTTTATTTACAACTCGCCGCGATTTAGCGAAAGCACGCTACGACACCATTCTGAATGGCTTAAGACTTAAAGCTCAAGCAGCTGTTTTAAGCGATGAAGATTTACAGTCTGTGAATGCGCTATTAAAGTAATCATTTAATTAGCGTGGAACGAAAGAACCACACTTAAGCAAAGACCGACTTGAATAAAGGATAGTCCCACCATCCATTTAATCAAGTCGTTTTTCAAGGTGCTCTGCGAATTAAGCAACTTCGCTTCCAAAATATACAGATCTGTTTTGGTCGCAAGATTTTGAAAAGAATCCCTAATAGCCTCTGTTAGTCCCTCTGCTTGATTCTGAGGTATTCCTACAGCAGTTAATTGTTTTTTAAATTTCAATGTATCAAATTGAGGAATCATCATTAGTCTCTTTTATATTTTTTAGAGACTCATTCTAAAACAAGCAAATAACCTTCTTATAAAAATTAGTATTAATTTTTCGCCTTCAACTTAGCAAAGGCTTCTGCAAAAGCTGTGTTACCTTGTGGTGCCGATGAACGAGAAGCTCCTTGGTTATTGCTCTGATTCCTTGATCTAGAAGCGTGATTGCCGTGCTCCCCTCGTGATGCCGATGAACCCATAGAAGAACTAGGTGCCGCATCATTTAACTTCATCGTCAAACCAATACGGCGACGCTTCACATCCACTTCCAATACTTTCACTTTAACGACTTGACCCGCTTTCACCACTTCATGAGGGTCCTTCACAAATTTATCCGCTAAAGCTGATACGTGAACCAAACCATCTTGATGAACACCAATATCAATAAAAGCACCAAAGGCTGCTACGTTGGTCACAACACCTTCTAAGATCATGCCAGGCACTAGCTGATTGATATCTTCAACACCTTCTTCAAAGGTGGCTGTTTTGAATTCTGGGCGAGGATCCCGTCCTGGTTTTTCTAATTCTTGTAAAACATCTTGAATAGTTACCAAGCCAAATTGATCATCAATGAGTTCTGTCGGAGCTACTTTTTTAATGAGCTCTTTATTGCCGATCACTTCCAAAACAGGCTTACCAATCTTCGCAAGAATTTTCTCGACTAATGGATAAGACTCTGGGTGAACAGAGGATTGATCCAATGGGTTATCACCACCACTGATACGCAAGAAGCCTGCTGCCTGCTCAAAAGCTTTATCACCTAAACGTGGCACTTCTTTTAATGCAGCACGGTTATTAAAACGGCCTTTGCTATCTCTAAAGCTCACGATGTTTCTAGCTAATCCAGCATTCAAACCCGATACTTTTGATAGCAATGGCACTGAAGCCGTATTAAGATCAACGCCAACCGCATTCACGCAATCTTCCACAACGGCGTCTAAGGTTCTAGATAACTGGAACTGATTAACATCATGCTGATACTGACCAACCCCAATCGCTTTTGGCTCGATCTTTACAAGCTCTGCCAACGGGTCTTGCAAACGACGTGCAATGGATACCGCACCACGTAAAGATACATCTAAGTCAGGGAATTCTTGAGCAGCCAGTTCCGATGCAGAGTAAACAGAAGCACCCGCTTCTGAAACCACAATTTTTTGCAAAGCTAAAGTCGTTTTACCTGCTACCAGCTTCATAAGGTCTTTGACCAAGCGATCAGTCTCACGACTCGCCGTGCCATTACCAATCGCAATTAATGAGACTTGATGTTTGACACACATAACCCCTAATACCGCCAAAGAACCATCCCAATCTTTACGTGGCTCATGAGGATAAATGGTGGTGGTCTCTAATAACTTACCAGTAGCATCCACCACAGCCACCTTACAACCCGTACGAATACCTGGGTCAACACCCATCACCACACGAGGACCTGCAGGAGCAGCTAAGAGCAGCTCATGTAAATTGCGAGCAAATACTTTAATTGCTTCTGTTTCTGCTGCTTCCCGCAATTGTGTAAATAAAGCCATTTCTAATGAAAGAGATGTTTTAACGCGCCAAGTCCAACGACAGACATCAGCCAACCATTGGTCCGCTTTGCGACCTAAAGACTCAATACCCATGTGTTTTGCAATCATGACTTCACAAGGGTGTGGCACAAGCGTTTCTTGAGATTCTTCCAAAGAGAGTCTCAATTGCAACACACCTAATTGACGGCCTCTAAATAGAGCTAATGCACGGTGTGATGGCACTAAACGAATTGGCTCTGAATAAGCATAGTAGTCACGGAACTTTTCTTCTTCGGCCATCTCTTGGCCATCAACTACTTTGGCATTCATGATGCCTTGCGTCCATAAATGCGTGCGTAATTTAGCTAAAAGATCAGCTGTTTCAGAGAATTCCTCCGCCAAAATATCTCTAGCACCATCCAAAGCAGTTTTGGTATCAGGCACAAATGGCTTAGTTCCTTCTTCACCAGCTTGAGACTTTTTAATTTGATCAGGGGTTAATGCTGCATATTCTGCCGCATCAATATTGATGTATTTAGCTGCCTCTTCTTGAGGATCCAATTTAGGATTGGCCATCAAGGCTCTAGCCAAAGGCTCTAAACCAGCTTCACGAGCAATCATGGCTTTCGTGCGGCGGCGTGGCTTATAAGGCAAGTACAAGTCTTCCAGAACTTGTTTTGTTTCAGCAGCAACAATGGCTTTCATTAGAGCATCTGTTAACTTACCTTGATCATGAATCGATTTAAGAATCGCCATACGACGATCTTCAAGCTCTCGTAAATAAATCGAGCGTTCCTCAATAGCACGCAACTGCGTGTCATCCAAACTACCCGTGACTTCTTTACGATAACGCGCAATAAATGGGATGGTCGCACCTTCATCCATCAGCGCCACAGTCACAGCAATCTGCTGTGGGCGCACATTCATTTCTTTGGCAATTTGATTATTAATACGTAAAGCGATTTGCTCAGGTGTATCTATATGTAATGGTGTTGATTCAGTAGTAGATGTGGTTGCAGCTGTAACGGTTGTCATATTCTTAATCTGTTGTTTTGTTATTTCTTAGTCTCGTGAGACTTAATATGGTAATTTTGTTATTGCATTTTTATTGGGTAGTTATTTCATTGTTATTGCGCTGCCATGGATGACTATTAATTCACTGAATCAAATTCAATACTTCTTCAACGGTAGGCATCTGCCCCATGTCTCCCAAGTTATGAATCTGTGGTGACCAATACCCTGCTGCATTACCTTTCCAAGAATTGCAATAAATCTCAATAGTAGGCTTGCAAAAAGCTGCAGCCACATGCACCAAGCCTGTATCGACTCCGATGATTTGTTTAGCGCCAGCAATGAGCGCATATATTTCATGAATCGCTAAAGCTCTTGGCACAATCGCCCCTGGGATTTCTTTAGCCAATGCTTCACTAATTGTTTTTTCAGCAGGACTACCCCAAGGGAGTATCACCTGAATACCTTGAGCGATTAAATGTTTTCCCACAGCGACCCAAGATTCGTTCGGCCAACGTTTATCTGCGCGCGAGGTGGAATGTAAAAACACTGTATACGGACGATCAAGCGCTAATTCATTTAACAAGAGTTGTGCTTGCGAGGCTAAGTTAGCCACATAACTCTCTGGGTAGAAATGTGGCAAATCCACACCTTCTTTAGGTGCTGGTGCATCAATGGCAGCAGCAGTCACCCAGCGCGCACGTTCAACAGCGTGTAAGTGCATCGGCACTTGGACCGTCTCTGTATAGAAATATCGGGTCAGCGACTCAAACCCAGAGTATTGGGTTTTATTAGCAGGCCCCACAATACGACCACCTTCAGCGAGCTTAGCAATTCTTGTTAATGCCGCAGACTTAATGAGTCCTTGGGTATCAATAATTAAGTCATAACTCGTAGACTGTAGGTCTGTTTTGAAGGCGATAAATTCTTGAATACTGCGGATAAATTCACCATTCTTAAATGACCTCTTCCAACGGCGTAGCGCCAAAGGAATGACTCGATCAACACCTTTGAAAGTTGGGGTGGTTATTAAGGGATCCAATAAGCCCGCAAATCCTTCTTCAATAACCCAATCAACTTGAGCTTCTGGATAACGAGTACGGATATCCCATACCACGGGTAAATTGTGTAAAACGTCCCCTAAAGAGGACAATTTAACGATCAAAATCTTCATGGAATCTATTTTCGCCTAATCCACTAACGAAGGGGTATTTTTTAGTTCTAGGTGGTTGAAGAGATTAAAATCTGAGCATGACTACAAATACAATCCCAGCATGCCCAGCTTGTGGCATGGAAAATACCTACCCTGATGGCGATAACTTCATTTGTCCTGATTGCACCCATGAATGGTCAGCAAAAGCTACTGAAACAGAAGCAGAAGTAGCTCGTGTCCATAAAGATGCTCATGGCAATATCTTGAATGATGGTGATACGGTAACGCTTATCAAAGATCTTAAAGTTAAAGGATCTTCTTTGGTTATCAAAGGCGGCACTAAGATTAAGAATATCCGTCTAGTAGATGGCGACCATGACATCGACTGCAAAGTAGATGGTCAGAGCATGTTGCTGAAATCTGAGTTTATGAAGAAAGTTTAATAACTCTAATAATCTAGCAATGCTGACATTGCCACTAGCGCCAACAAATTTATTAAATATAAAAATCTTGTAGCGCTTGGCCTGTATGCAGTTTGCCAATCAACTGCTCGTAAAAAGCCTCCTTGGAAGCTAAGTTATTGTTGTAACTAACACCCCCAATGTGAAGCCACTGCCCGTCAACTAATTGAATGGTTGCCTGGGTCTGATCTACTTTTACATCTTGATAAACATTAGGTGCAAACTGAACATTTTGGTTCGCATAATTTTTGTACATGCAATGCCAATTACGCCCACCGGTATCTAGGCCCATAGAGAAATCGTATAAGAAATTTAGGGGTAAGTTTTTAACTTTTTCATAATTGAAAAAACAGTAACCCGCCCACAGATTCCAACAATCATGGCCCGAATTGAGCATGCCATAAAAAGGCTGCTGCGAATGAATAAAAGCAGACCCTATGGGCGCAATAGGCACCATATCGTGATCCAAATAACCAAACCAAGATGGTTTAATTTTTTTAATAATTCGCTCAAACACCCAAGTCATTGCCATTCCATGAGAGCGATTAGGATGACGGCTTGTATTTAGCGGCAACCCCAAGTAAGGAACCCCATATTGAATACAAACATTCTTTACAGCATCTCTTAATGGGTCTGTTCTAGAGTTATCAAAAATCATTAATTGAAAATCAACGAGATTTTTATTAGCAAACTCAAACAACCATTCAAGAACCTTAGGTTGCTCAAAGGCAATCACAATCAAGATATTTTTATTAGCGAGATGTTGGTTTTGAGTCAAAAAATCTTTTTCACCAAGCGCTTCTTTGCTCTTGTACCAAGATAGCCATACATCATTTCTAAGTTGCTTCAAAAATAACCAAAGCGGACTTAGTTGAAGAGTTTCTAAAATGGAAAATTGACTAAGAGATTTCATGGAATCCTGATATTTCGTTTTCTATTTAGCATGCAAAGCTATGGCTTTATGCCCAACATCAAACAAACGGGCAAATGTATCAAAGGAATTCATTTTAACAATATTGCTAGGTATATCATGACGTTTATAGGTAACTGTACCTTTAAAATAACTTAAAATAAGCATGTTTCTAGGCTACTAAATAATCATCAGAAAGATGTGTCATGAATTTCTATAAGCGCACAGCACATGCCAAGAAAATTTTAGTGTTGGATTTAGGGTTTTTAGGGGATACCGTCCACCTACTCCCTGCACTTTGGATGATCCGCCAAGCCTACCCAGAAGCAAAACTACATGTCGTCGTTTCAGAGCACATTACCTCTTTAATGAAGTGTGTCCCTTGGGTTGATTTCACGTGGGGATATATGCGCTACCCACGACATGCAACATTTCTTGAAAACCTTACGATTGTTTCAAAATTACGTAAAGAGAAATATGACGCTGTTATCAATTTCAGCGGGTCGGATCGCTCAAGTTGGCTGAGCTTTTTAAGTGGCGCACCAGAAAGATTAGGCAGAGTTACCAGACGCGGAAAACGTTTTTTATCAAATATATTATTTACTGAAAACATCTTTCAGCCATTTGATCAAGAACCTATTTATCTACAATCCTGTCACTGTTTAGAAAAAGCGGGTTTTCCGCACTCAGAACCGCAATTCAATACTTCAATTGAAGGCCCATATCTTAAAGAATTAGGCATTTCTACCGCTGATGAGCATCGTTATTTTCATATAAGCCCATTCACTACGGCTGATAAAAAAGAATTAGACCCGGCTCAATTAAAAGAGTTAATTGACTCATTGCAGTCCACTTACCCCGATCAAAAAATTATTTTATCTTGCGCCTCCCATGAACGAGAACTCAAGAAAATGGATTTGCTATTAAGAACATTAAACAATCCACCTTGGAAAGTTTTCCCTGGCACACTAAATTTGGTTCAATTAACAGCCGTCATACAAGCTAGCTCAGCACATCTTTCAGGAGATACTGGTACGCTCCATCTAGCGGTTATGACTAATACCCCATCTTTATCTTGGTTTCAACCTTTACCCTCGAAAGATTGGCTACCAATAGACAAAAAACATACAGTCATCACAGGTTCAGGTTTGAACAGTCAAGGGTTCTTAACAGGTATCGATATATCAACTATTCTGCAATCAACGCAGCAGTTGCTAAGGAAATAAGATCATCTCAATGTTTACACCCCAAAAATCATTAAAAGTCGACCTTGATCTAGCGGTGGCCATCACAGCACTATCAGCACCAGTTTTTTCTTTAATTATTAGAGGTTGGGCGGGTTGGCTATTGGGTATTAGCGCTTTATTAGCCTCATTCATATTATTTGCCTCCACCAAGGAAGTTGGTGAGAATTATTCTGCAGCTCCAGCAGATAACAAAATATGGGCACGTCTAATCGTATTAATGCTCATAAGCCCTACCTTGGCAATTTTTATTAGCCAAACATTGAGGCAAGAATATTCTTGGAATAATTATGATGCGCCATCTAAATTTTTACTGGCGATTCCCTTATTTTTCGCCATTCTGAGATCGCGAATTCGAATCAATCAAATGATTCCATTTATCTTCCCTCTAGCACTTATCGTAACCATCATTGGCATCAATTTTCTACCTCGCATAGGTTGGGGAGGAGATCCTACTAGGCTATCAAGTTACTTTGTGGATCCTCTAACATTTGGCAGAGTAACTATTTCTTTTGCACTACTCTGCATTGCTTCTATTAATTTCTACAAGCCTAGCTCTTGGGCAAATCTTTTGCAAATAATAGGTGCTCTATCAGGTATCTACCTATCTATCAGATCTGGCAGTAGAACGGGATGGTTAGCGGTTCCCATTGTTCTATTTATGCTCTTTTGGATGAAAAGCCACTTAAGCATGATCAATAAAATATTTATAGGCCTCGCCCTATGTACTCTAGCTACTCTATCAGCTTACTATTCATCACCAACCGTGAAAGAAAGAGCAGATTTAGCCATTAATGAAGTTAAGACTTATCAGCTAAATACCTTAAACCCAGACAACTCAGTTGGCATGCGTATTTCATTTTTACGCATGGGGGTTTACTACTTTTCGATGGCCCCGTTGTCGGGATGGGGGGATAAAGGGTTTAAAGATCATCTGAATGATGCTGAAATCTCTAAATTTGCATCCCAATATACGAGAGAATTTGCATTTAGCGCAGGGTTTCATAATGAATTAGTCACAAACGCTGTACGTTCTGGAATATGGGGCATCCTATCAACGCTACTCATGTTTTTTGTACCGATTGCGCTGCTACTAAAAAAATCAGCCCCTCAAAAAGAGATAGTTACCCTAGGGCTGACCTATATTGTCTGCGAGATGATTAGTGGCATGAGTACTGAAGTATTAAATCTAAAATTTACGGCCGCCATCTATGCAACGATGATTGCAGTACTATGCGGCATAGCTCTCAATTCAAATATCTCAAAGATCTATGAATCCAAATAAATACAGCATTACCTTTGCTTGCTATAACGCTGTTGACTATACAAAGTTATGTATCGAGAGCATGGTTCGCTATGGAACCCCATTGGATCGATTAACTATTGTTGATAATGGTTCAACTGATGCCACTAGAGAGTATTTGCAATCTATTAATATCCATAGTCGAATCCTGAACAAATCTAATTTGGGCTGTGGTGTTGCTTGGAATCAAGGAGTTCTTGCCAATCAATCCGAATGGTCCATCATCATGAATAATGATGTCATCGTCTCTCCCAACTGGATTGAGAATCTAATTGGTACGGCAGAAAGTTTAAACGCTAGAATTATTTCACCAGCCCTCATAGAAGGTACATTAGATTACAACTGGGATCAATTTCTAGACACCTCCAAGAAAATGCATCACACCCACAGAATTGGCAGCAAACATGCTGTTTGTTTAGCCGTTCATGAATCCATCTGGCAAGAAGTGGGGCTATTTCAACCTGTTCCCAAACTATTAGGCTACGAAGACACTTTATTTTTCGATGAGGTCAGAAAGTCGCAAATTAAAACTGCTATGACAGGCGCTAGCTGGCTACATCACTATGGATCCATCACTCAAAACCTCATGAAACTTGAACAAGGTCTCAATCAACAACAAGCACTAGGTCATAGATATAACTACAAACTTTTGAATCAGTCTTGGTTACAAAGAAAAATTAATAAATATAAAAAGAGCTCTCAAAATAAAGAATGGGCAAACCAAGAAATAAAAGAATTTGGCATGTCTATTCATGGTTTACGAAAAGATGGCGTATTCAAATGGATTTAATCTAAATCTAAATCTAAATATAAATATAAAACCAAATTATCTTCTGAATAAAAAAGGACTGCTACCAAGCAGTCCTTTTTTATTGATGCAACTATCTCAGCGTCCCACTATTCGTTGCTCATTATTTATTCAAAATTTAGGGGCATCAGACCAAACTAAACCTACCGCATCTTTTGGATTCAGAATTGGTTCCATACCCATATCTGGCCATTGAATATTTAAAGTAGCATCAGACCAAACAATACATTTTTCACTGGCAGCATGCCAATAATCAGTCGTTTTATATAAAAACTCTGCCTCATCTGACAATACTAAGAATCCATGGGCAAAGCCAGCAGGGATCCATAACTGTCTTTTATTCTCAGCAGATAGCTCCAACCCAACCCATTTACCAAAAGTAATTGAGGATTCTCTAAGATCTACAGCCACATCAAACACTGAACCACGACATACGCGAACTAATTTCCCCTGCGTTTGCTCCATTTGGTAATGAAGCCCTCGCAGCACTCCCCTTTTAGAAGATGAATGGTTATCTTGCACAAATGTAATAGATTGGCCTGCTGCTGCGGAAAAGTCTTTTTCATTAAACGACTCAAAAAACCAACCACGATCATCCCCAAATACTTTAGGCTCAATAATTAATACATCAGGTATCGCTGTTGAAGTCACTGTAATTGGCATTACATTTTCTCCGTCAACATTTTTTCTAAATATTGACCGTATGCATTCTTTTTAAGAGGTGCAGCCAATTTAAGAACACCCTCAGCACTAATCCAACCCTGACGATAAGCAATCTCTTCTGGGCAAGCTACCATTAAGCCCTGACGCTTTTGTAAGGTAGCAATAAAGCCTGCCGCATCTAATAAAGAATCATGTGTACCCGTATCTAACCATGCATAGCCACGACCCATAATTTCGACTTGCAACTGACCTAATTCAAGATACTTGCGATTAACATCGGTAATCTCTAACTCGCCACGCGCGCTTGGCTTAATATTTTTAGCAATATCACAGACTTGTTGATCATAGAAATACAAGCCCGTCACCGCATAACTACTCTTGGGCTTTACCGGCTTCTCTTCAATAGATATGGCTTTGAATGAATCATCAAACTCAACTACGCCATAACGCTCAGGATCATTGACATGATAAGCAAAAACAGTAGCGCCAGAATCTTGATTATTAGCTGAATGCAGCTGATTAACCAACTCATGGCCATAGAAAATATTATCGCCAAGCACTAAAGCTGATGGATTGTTACCAACAAATTCTTCACCAATGATGAAGGCTTGCGCTAAACCATCTGGTGATGGCTGAACAGCATATTGAATATTCAACCCCCATTGAGAACCATCACCCAATAACTCTGTGAAGCGTGGGGTATCTTGTGGTGTTGAAATCAATAAAATATCTTTAATACCTGCCAACATTAAAGTAGTTAATGGGTAGTACACCATGGGTTTATCGTACACAGGCATCAATTGCTTGGATACTGCCTGCGTCACTGGATAAAGGCGTGTACCAGAACCACCAGCAAGAATGATGCCCTTACGGTTTTTAAGATTAGTCATAGGTGTCTTATTTGTCATTATTTCTATTTAGTTATCTTAATAGAGTTAGCGAGAGTCCAATTAATATTTAGTATTTAACTGATCTTTCATTAACTTTTAAGAGAGGTTGTCACATATTCTTTAACATATGCCTCCACTTGTTCCCGCCAGTGTGGGTAGATACCGGTAAATGCCATTTCTGATAATGCTTGTTTAAGCTTTTGATTACTCAAACGAGAGTTATAGGGTCGTTTTGCAGGAAGCGGATAATCAATCGCTGGAATAGGCAAGATATTTTCAGATTTCACTTCAATACCTTCACCTGCTAAGGCTGCCGTTTCAATAGCAAATACTGCTAACCCATGCCAAGAAGTTTCACCATCAGGTACTGCATGATAAATACCTGACTCCACTCGTGAGCCGGCTAGTTGTATACCCACTTCTGCTAACCATTGTGCTGAACTAGGTACACCAATTTGATCAGCTACCACTTTTAATTGATCTCTCTCACCCGCCAAACGCAGCATAGTTCTAATGAAATTACCACCATCACCATAAACCCAAGAAGTTCTCAAAATAAAATATCTAGAAAATTTATCTTTGTAACTTGTATGACCAGAATCTTGTGACAAGTTAAAAGCTTCCTCAATGGCTTGTTCACCAGCCAATTTACTTTGGCCATAGATGCTTAGTTTTTCAACAGGGCCAGTTTGATCTACTTCAAAATACGCAGCTTGCTTAGTGTCCGCAAAGACATAATCCGTGGAGTAATGAACCAGAATACCATGAGCCACATTGGCGATGTAATGCGCCATCACTGCTGGTGCTTTAGCATTAATAGCAAACGCAAGCTCTTGTTCAGTTTCTGCTTTATCTACAGCTGTATAAGCGGCAGCATTAATAATCACTTGAGGTTGATAGCGGTTAAGCACATCTCGAATAGATGATTCATTCGATAAATCACAATCAGAGCGTCCTAAAAATACAACAGGTACTTGTAGATCTTTTAAAAAAATCTGCAATGCCTTTCCCACTTGACCATCGCGACCAAAAACCACAATGGGCTTACTTTGATCTAGCAGTTCAAATGATGAGAAAGACATATTTGTTTTATCGGTAAGTTTAGTTATATTGTTTCTTAACCCAGTCACGGTAAGAGCCTGTTAACACACCCTCCGTCCACTCTTGGTTATCTAGATACCACTGTACTGTTTTCTGTATACCTGTCTCAAATGTTTCTGCAGGCTTCCAACCTAACTCGCGTTCTAATTTAGTGGCATCAATCGCGTAGCGACGATCATGCCCTGGGCGATCTTTGACATAGGTAATTTGTGTTGCGTATTTAGAACCATCGGCTTTAGGTCGTAATTGATCCAAGATACTACAGATTGTATGAACCACATCAAGATTTGGCTTTTCATTCCAACCACCAATGTTATATGTTTCACCTAATTTGCCAGCTTCTAATACGCGACGAATAGCTGAACAATGGTCTTTCACATAGAGCCAGTCACGAATCTGTTGACCATCACCGTAGATTGGTAATGGCTTTCCTGCAAGTGCATTCAAGATCACCAAAGGTATTAGCTTCTCAGGAAAATGATAAGGACCGTAGTTGTTAGAACAATTGGTGGTTAACACTGGCAAGCCATAAGTATGGTGCCAAGCTCTGACTAAATGATCAGAAGCTGCCTTAGATGCTGAGTAAGGACTATTCGGCTCATAAGGATTTGTTTCTGAGAAAGCAAGATCTGTTGGCGATAGTGATCCATAAACTTCATCCGTTGATACATGCAAGAAACGAAACGCTTGCTTCTCATTTTCAGATAACTCTGTCCAATATGCACGAACTGCTTCAAGGAGATTAAAAGTACCTAAGACATTCGTTTGAATAAAGTCGCCAGGGCCATGAATCGAACGATCGACATGTGACTCCGCAGCAAAATTAACAACCGCGCGGATTTGGTGTTTCTTCAATAAAGAAAGCACCAAGTCATAGTTGCCGATATCACCTTGAACAAAAACATGACGAGTATCTTTTTCTAATGACTTGAGCGTGGCTAAGTTACCGGCATAAGTTAATTTATCTAAATTAACAACACCTTCAGCAGCAGGATTAGCTAACCAATCCAACACAAAGTTACCACCGATAAAACCCGCACCACCTGTTACTAAAATCATAATATTTATCTATTTAATAATTAGAAGTATTTTCTCATAAACGAGATAGAAAATAGGCTTTAAATTCAGACAATAGAACCTAATTAAATCTGGTAAGGAGATGCTTATCAAGCCTAAGTAACGCTAAGTAAAGATCTATCTACCACCCTCCTAAATGAGAATTAGTCCGTTTTGCTAAAAATGATTGGGCAAAATTTTGGAAGGCTCTTAAAGAGGCTTACTTTTTTTATGCCACCTCTTAATGTTAATCAATTGTTCATAGGCACTTCTACAAGCCATATCCAAGTGACGAGCAGCACGATGTTGATTCATATCCGTCAGGAACTCATGAATAACTCTAACTTGAACAGCTTCAACCTGCTCTCTAATAGCTAATAAATTTTCAGCGATCCAATCTATACCATTTAATTCTTCAATCACCTGATCCAAGGCTTTTTTTGCTAAATTAAATGCTTGAGAACTTCCCTCTAGCATTGTGGCTAATTCAGCCTCATCCTGAGCACCTACTCTGTGTAATACGGTAAAAAATAAATTGGGATTACATTGTTGTAACAATAAAAAATCTTCAACCTTGAGAGATTTAGATCGTTGATAGTCCAAGGCTAATTGATGAGCATGAGCTAGTTCATAAATCTCATCATCACTAAGCAACTCTAGTTGCTCCTTAAACTTAAGTCGATAGTGATGAGTGAAATAGCTATAACCAATCGCTTTGTAAACTGGGATATCGGTCATACAAAGCTCTTCCATTTTGTCCTGCATATTTAAAAACATCGTTTTGCGCCATGCCGCTCTGACATACATATCAAGGAAGTTTTCTTCAAGTTCACCATCAGGCTTAAAGACTTTGATGCAATTTTCTCGAAACTTTTGATATTGCTCAGCACTTTCACCTGGCAATAAAGTTCTTTTGGCATAACCACCATGTTTGATGGAGTTTTGTGCAGCAATTGACTTGCCGACTTCGGTTCTAGGTCCACCAGTTCTTTTCGACTGCATACAACATCTTTCTAAAAATTGAATGTTGCTAGTCTACTCTAAACATAATAATAATTGCAAAAATATTTATTTAAATCAATGACTTACTGTTACCTAATAGGTAACAGTAAAGCTATTTTTTAGCTAAACGAACCCCCGGCCGGTCATCTGGTGTGCCAATGAATTCAATCCCCGCCTTCTCAAGGGACTGCTTAAGAGACTCAAGTACTCGAATTTGCCCAGATGGAACCCCATCAACTGATTCAAATCGGCGTACAGTCGCAA
>Ga0228702_1001574_pt1 | contig 14177 bp, 25 predicted proteins | sample McNCre217_Aug_MG_2_FD_178018 | JGI IMG/M metagenome (GOLD analysis project Ga0228702, IMG submission 178018) | Freshwater microbial communities from McNutts Creek, Athens, Georgia, United States - 20-17_Aug_MG | ecosystem: Environmental > Aquatic > Freshwater > Creek | place: USA: Georgia... | reverse complement strand
ACACCGTCTTTGTTGGCCATACACTCACTTCTACTTAGCTGGGTTGACGTTCCAAAGCACGCAAAAATACACCTTAAAACAGGGATTTGCGTGTTATGAAACACCGAAGTTCAATCTTATGGCGTTTTCGCCAAATAGACAAATCTTTCTTTGCTGAATTTGAACTTGACATTTCCAGGTTACTTAATACACTTTAGTTAATTGAATTGACATTGGGGGTATCATTAGAATCAGATTATTTGCATCTTCTGTAGTGATTGCTTTAACTTCGGTCGCAACCGCCTTTGTGCCGGCGGACGCGTATTGGGCTTGGGGACCGACTTGGAGCAGTCCGACGTCTGGTCGTTATTTGTACCTCTGGGATTCCTCCTTCACGGCAGCTCAAGAAACCACTATTAGCGCCGCGGCCATGCAATTTGACAGCTCTAATACAAATTCAATTACTTCAACGCTGGCTGGAACCTCATCTTTGAATGTCAGTGGTATCAGCGTTACCTCGAATGTGACAAGTTATGCCAATGCACCCTACAAACTCTCGATGCTTTCTCCGTCTGCGTGGGGAACCTTCAATCCTCTAATTCCTGCAATCACGTGTCGCAGTAACTGCGATGAAGCAAAAACAATTAGTACAAATCTTGGTAACAAGGCTTCGGTATACCTGAACGGTGCTTTCACATTCACAAACTATTTCGATTCCGCCACAGATCGCGTTGATCTCTATACCGTAGTTCTGCATGAACTCGGTCACACTCACGGCTTAGGCCATCCAGCTGACTATAAATTGACGATTACTGCAGCAGAAGCGAAGTCAGTAATGACTGTCACATGGACGCTAAAAAGAACACTGCTATTAGATGATGCCCTTGGCATCGAATCAATGTACTAGGGGCGAACCATGAAAACTAAATCTAACCAATTCGGTGCTTTTTTGGTGTGCATCGCGCTCACTTTATCGATTTCAGGATGCTCCGAATCGTCCGTGAAATCAGCGCCAGGGCAAATTTCTAAAATCGATATTCACCGTCTAACGAGTTTGCCAAAGCTCGAAGGTTACTTTCCGAAGTCAGACTTGGAGACTCGTATTCAAATGGCTGCAACACCCCAGCACGTTGTAGGGGTTATTACTTCTATTTTGACGCCAGTTTCGAGTCGGCTATTTTCTGGTGACCTAGTGGAGTGGGTTCCGATAATTGTCAAAGTTGAAAAGTCTAAACCTTCCTTACCAACAGGCGAATTAATGCTGAGGCTTTATCCAACATCAGATCCGGAAAACCAACTTTTGTTCCTGAAAGTCGGGCAGAGAGTTTTGGCCATGGGTTCGGTGCCAATTCTTGACGATAGCAATCACCTTGGTTCCAGCTTGGGGAGCATTTTTCTAATCGGAACTGATGGGAATGTTTACAATTTTGACTCAACGCATACCCTAGCCGGTACTTCCAGCGCGGCACTTATGAAGTTAAACTTGGACTAAATTTTTCGAGGGTCGACCGGGACTACGTCGTAAGCGGCCAATTCAGCTGCTCCTCCGTCTTCCGCAGTCAAAACCCAAATGCCGGCTTCGTGAACCGCGATGCTGTGTTCCCAGTGTGATGCATCCGAGCCATCTTTGGTTGAAACGGTCCAGCCGTCGCCAAGGACCTTGGTCTTATTAGTGCCGGCGGTGACCATGGGTTCGATGGCAACACAGAGACCAGGTTCAACCTTTGGGCCAGAGTTCTTAACGGAGTAGTTGTAAACCGGAGGGTCTTCATGCATCGAACGACCGATGCCGTGCCCAACATATTCCTCGAGGATGCCGTAGCGTCCGTTTGAGTAGATGTGCTTTTCGACGGCACGGCCAACCTCGTTGAGGTGTTTCGCTTTGGAAAGAGCTGCGATGCCGGCCCAGAGCGACCCTTCGGTTACCTTTGATAGCTTTTCGCGACTGGCCTGGGTTTCCGCTTCACCGCCGGGTAATACGATGGTCATTGCGCTGTCGCCGTTCCAGCCGTCTGCCGTTTCCGCTCCGCAGTCGATGGAAATGATGTCGCCGGCCTGGAAAACGCGATCCTTGGACGGGATACCGTGAACCACTTCGTCGTTGACGCTAACGCAAATGGTGTGAGAGTAGCCAGGCACTAGCTTGAAGTTCGAGTGTCCGCCGAGTTTGATGATTGCTGCTTCTGCAATTGAATCGATATCGAGGCTGGTCATTCCGGGTTTAATCTGAGTGCGAATCGCGTTTAGTGCGGCGGCTGTAATCTCCCCCGCTTCGCACATGCGAATGATTTGGTCGCGGGTTTTTAGCGTGTATTCCTGGCGTGCCACTTTAAGCGTTGATGCCGCGGCTGGCTAGAGCTGAAATGATGCGGTCGGTAACCTCAGCGACTGCGCCGATACCGTCCACCTCAACCACTAGGTTGCGGTGAGAGTAGCTGTCAATCAGTGGTGCGGTCTGCTCCGCGTAGACCTCTAGACGACGACGGATTACATCCTCGGTGTCGTCTGCGCGACCTTGTTCGGTTGCGCGGTTCAGCAGACGACGAACAACTTCGTCGGTGTCTGCGGTAATGAGCACAACCGCGTTCAAGCTTTCGCCAGCGTCAGCGAGAATGCCGTCAAGTTCGGCTACCTGGTCTGCGGTTCTTGGGTAACCGTCAAGCAGGAAGCCGTTCTTGGCGTCTTCCCAGCTGAGGCGGTCGCGAACCAAAGCGTTGGTCAGCGAATCTGGAACGTATTCGCCGCGATCCATGAACGCCTTGGCCTGCTTGCCAAGTTCGGTTTCGTTCTTCACGTTTTCGCGGAAGATGTCTCCGGTGGAAATGGCAGGGATGTTGAAAGCCTCGGCAAGCTTTACGGCCTGAGTGCCCTTACCTGCCCCCGGTGGACCAATCAGGAGTAGCTTGGTCATTTCAGAAGACCCTCGTAATTGCGTTCCTGCATCTGAGCGTTGATCTGCTTCACCGATTCAAGTCCAACACCAACGAGGATGAGGATCGAGGTTCCACCGAATGGGAAGTTCTGGTTGGTTCCAAGCAGACCGTAGGCGATTAGCGGAATCAGGGCGATAAGACCCAGGTAGATTGCGCCAGGAAGTGTGATTCTCGAAAGAACGTACTCCAAGAATTCGGTGGTTGGACGACCGGCACGAATACCAGGAATGAATCCGCCGTACTGCTTCATGTTGTCGCTGACCTCTTCAGGGTTGAAGGTGATCGCGACATAGAAGTAGGTGAATCCAAGAATTAGGAAGAAGTAGAGGGCCATGTATAGCGGGTGGTCACCGCGGGTTAGGTACTCGGAGACCCATGAAACCCAAGGAGCTACCTGACCGGTCTTCGAGTCTGGCTGGTTGAACTGAGCGATAAGAGCTGGGAGGTAAAGAAGGCTCGAAGCGAAGATAACTGGAACCACACCGGCCATGTTTACCTTGATCGGGATGTAGGTCGACTGACCACCGTATTCACGGCGACCGACCATACGCTTGGCGTACTGAACCGGAATGCGTCGCTGAGACTGCTCAACCAAGATGACGAGTGCGACAACTGCAACTGCAACTAGCACAACGAAGATTGCGGTCTCAGGGCCCTTGTTGGTCCAAACCTGTTCGAATGAGTTAGGGAAGCGCGATGCGATCGACGTGAAGATTAGCAGCGACATACCGTTGCCGATACCGCGCTCGGTGATTAGCTCACCCATCCACATGATTAGACCGGTACCCGCGGTCATGGTGATAACCATGAGCATTACGGCCCATGGGCTTAGGTCGGCAAGAACCTGAGCGGAACACTGCGAACCGAACAGCGCACCCTGACGAGCAACGGCAACCAGAGTGGTCGACTGAAGCACTGCTAGGGCAATGGTTAGGTAACGGGTGTACTGGGTTAGTTTGGCCTGACCAGACTGACCCTCTTTGTATAGAACCTCAAAGCGCGGAATTACAACGCGAAGAAGCTGAATGATGATTGAAGCCGTGATGTACGGCATGATTCCAAGTGCGAAAACCGATAGCTGTAGCAGCGCACCGCCCGAGAACAGGTTTACCAACTGGTAAAGCGCGCTGGTTGAGGTGTTTTGGGTTAGACACTGGCGAACCGCACCGAAGTCAACGTTGGGCGAAGGGATGAACGAGCCGAGACGGTAGATAGCCACGATGGCCACCGTGAACAGCAACTTGTTGCGCAGATCCGGAGTACGGAATGCGCGGAATACAGCACTGAACAAGGTGGCCTCCTGGCTTACTTCTTGAAACTACTTGGCTACTGAACCGCCAGCGGCGACAATCTTTGCCTCAGCCGAAGCCGAAACCTTGTCTACCTTGACAGTTAGTTTAACCGTTAGGTCGCCGTTTCCGAGAACCTTCACCAGGTTGCCGCCGCGCACTGCGCCCTTGGCAACTAGATCGTTCACGGTAACTTCTCCACCAGTTGGGTAAAGGTCTTCCAGGGCTGCAACGTTTACAACCTGGTACTCCACCTTGAATGGGTTCTTGAAACCACGAAGCTTAGGAGTACGCATAACTAGACGCACACCACCACCTTCGAAGCCTGGGCGAACCTGGTAACGAGCCTTAGTACCCTTGGTACCGCGACCCGAGGTCTTACCCTTCGAAGCCTCACCACGACCAACACGAGTGCGGTCCTTCTTCGAACCCTCTGCTGGGCGAAGGTGGTGCAGCTTTAGAACGTTGTTCTTCTCGGCAGGTGCAGCAGCCTTCTTAGCGGTTGCCTTAGCCTCGGCGGCTGGCTTCTCTTCGGTGGTTGCCTTAGCGGCAGCCTTTGGAGCAGCCTTAGCAGCTGCCGGCTTCTTCTCTGCAGCGGCCTTTGGGGCAGCGGCAGCCTTAGGAGCAGCGGCCTTTGCGGCGGCTGGCTTCTTTTCTTCGGCCATTAGTCGATCTCCTCAACGTTTACCAGGTGGGCAACCGCACGGACCATTCCACGGACAACAGCGTTGTCTTCCTTGACGACGAAGTCGCCAATTCGCTTCAGTCCCAAGCTGCGAAGGGTTTCGCGCTGGTTCGGCTTGCCACCGATTTCACTCTTAGTTTGGGTTACCTTTAGACGCTTAGCCATTAGGCACCTGCCTTGCTCTGCTCACGAAGTAGACCCTTAGGTGCAACTTCTTCAACCGACAGACCACGACGTGCTGCAACTTCTGCTGGCTCTTCGAGCTGCTTCAGTGCTGCAACGGTGGCGTGAACAATGTTGATGGTGTTCGATGATCCGAGCGACTTCGAAAGTACGTCGTGAACACCAGCACACTCTAGTACGGCGCGAACTGGACCACCGGCGATAACACCGGTACCTGCCGAAGCTGGACGTAGAAGTACTACACCTGCAGCGGCTTCACCCTGAACTGGGTGAGGAATGGTCTTGCCAACGCGTGGTACGCGGAAGAAAGCCTTCTTAGCTTCTTCAACACCCTTGGCGATAGCTGCTGGAACTTCCTTGGCCTTACCGTAGCCAACGCCAACGGTACCGTTTCCATCTCCAACCACAACTAGTGCGGTGAAGCTGAAACGACGACCACCCTGGACCACCTTGGATACACGGTTGATGGTTACAACTCGCTCTAGGAATGGGCTCTTGTTCTCTTCGCGGTCGCGACGTTCGTTACGTGGGCCACGCTCGCGGCTGCCACGACGAGCTTCACGCTCACCGGCTTCAACAACAGGGGTGCTTGCTGCAACCTCGGTAGCCTCAGTTGACACTTCTTGCTCCTTGTTTTCTGACATTAGAGAACCAACCCTCCCTCGCGGGCACCATCTGCGATGGCGGCGATGCGGCCGGCGTACTTGTTACCGCCGCGGTCGAAGACCACCTCGGTTACTCCAGCCTTCTTGGCGCGCTCGGCAAGAAGAAGACCAACAGCCTTCGACTTCTCCGACTTGTCGCCGGTAGCCTTGCGTAGATCTGCTTCCATGGTCGAAGCCGACGCTAGGGTGTGACCCTTGCTGTCGTCAACGATCTGAACGAATACGTGGCGAGCCGAGCGAGTGACCACTAGACGTGGACGAGCTGCGGTTCCTTCGATCTTCTTGCGAAGACGAGCGTGACGACGGTCACGAGCAGCACTCTTGCTCTTTCCGCGAGTCTTAGTAGTGAGACCCATGTTTACTTACCTGACTTTCCGGCCTTGCGACGAACAACTTCTCCGGCGTAGCGAACACCCTTGCCCTTGTAAGGCTCAGGCTTGCGTAGTTTACGAATGTTTGCGGCAACCTCACCAACGGCTTGCTTGTCGATGCCATGTACAGCCAACTTGGTGTTTCCCTCAACGGTGAAGCTGATTCCTGCTGGTGGCTGGATGGTGATTGGGTGCGAGTAACCGAGAGCGAACTCTAGGTCGTTACCCTTTGCGGTTACACGGTAACCAGTTCCAACGATCTCAAGACCCTTGCTGAAGCCCTGGGTTACGCCGTGAATGTTGTTGGCGAGAAGGGTTCTGGTTAGGCCGTGAAGCGAACGCGATAGACGCTCGTCGTCTGGACGGGTTACAACCACAGCGTTCTCTTCGAGAACAACGGTGATTGGGGCTGGTACAACGTGAGTTAGGGAACCCTTAGGGCCCTTTACCTCAACGATCTGGCCGTTAATCTTTACCTCAACGCCGGCTGGGACCGGAATTGGGAGCTTACCAATACGTGACATTTGTGATTACCAAACGTAGGCGAGAACTTCTCCGCCCACTCCCTTCTTGGCAGCCTGGCGATCGGTCAAAAGACCGCTCGAGGTGGACAGGATGGCGATACCAAGACCACCGAGAACGCGAGGAAGCTCGTCTGACTTCGCGTAAACGCGAAGACCTGGCTTCGAAACGCGCTTGATACCAACGATGGTACGCTCGCGGTTTGGTCCGTACTTGAGGTCAACGATTAGGGTCTTACCCACCTCGGCGTCTTCAACCTTAACTGCACCAACGAAACCCTCGCTTTTGAGGATTTCGGCGATACCGGCCTTCAGCTTGCTGTAAGGCAGGCTGATGGTCTCGTGGTATGCCGAGTTGGCATTGCGCAGCCGGGTCAGAAAGTCTGCGACCGGATCTGTCATTGTCATTTATTTGTTTCCATTTCCTCGGAGGTATCCGGCAGTTTTACAAACTGCAAGACCTTGCCGATTATTTAGTTGGTCTTGAAAGGGAAGCCCAGTGCACGTAGAAGTGCGCGGCCTTCGTCGTCGTTCGCAGCGGAAGTCACGAAAGTGATGTCCATACCGCGAGGGTGATCGATCTTGTCCTGGTCGATCTCGTGGAACAGGCTCTGCTCCTGAAGACCGAAGGTGTAGTTTCCACGACCATCGAACTGGCGGTCTGAAAGACCACGGAAGTCACGAACACGTGGCAACGACAGGGTAAGTAGACGGTCTAGGAATTCCCACATACGGTCTCCACGTAGGGTCACGTGACAACCGATGGCCTGGCCTTCGCGAAGCTTGAACTGAGCGATCGACTTGCGAGCAAGGTTAACCTGTGGCTTCTGGCCGGTGATCGCGGTTAGATCGCGAACAGCTGCGTCGATTAGCTTTCCATCCTTCGCAGCGTCTCCAACACCCATGTTGACCACGATCTTGGTCAGGTTTGGAACCTGGTGAGGGTTGGCGAAGCCGAATTCCTTGGTTAGAGCTGCAGCGATTTCGCTACGGTACTTAGCCTTTAGACGTGGCAGAGCCTTCTTAGTTGCGGTAGCCATTAGATCTCCTTGCCCGACTTCTTAGCGATACGGGTACGAACGGTCTTCTCAACGCCGTTCTTGGTTACGGTCTCAACCTTTGCACCGATACGCGTTGCCTTCTTGCTCGAAGGGTCAACCAGTGCAACGTTGGAGATGTGGATCGAAGCCTCAACGGTTTCGATTCCACCGGTCTTGCCACCGCGGTCGGTTTCGCCAACCTTGGTGTGCTTGGTGACCTTGTTTAGACCTTCGACTACGACGCGGTTACGCTCGCGGTCTACGGAAAGCACGATGCCGGTCTTGCCGCGCTCAGAGCGCTTGCCGGTTAGTAGAACGACGGTGTCGCCCTTCTTGATGGTGGTAGCCATTGTTATAGAACCTCCGGTGCTAGCGAGATGATCTTCATGAACTTCTTGTCACGAAGCTCACGACCAACTGGACCGAAGATGCGGGTACCCTGAGGCTCGCCGTCCTTCTTGATAATCACAGCTGCGTTTTCGTCGAACTTGATGTACGAGCCGTCTGGACGACGGGTTTCCTTCTTAGTGCGAACCACAACGGCCTTTACTACATCACCCTTCTTGACGTTTCCGCCAGGGATTGCATCCTTTACGGTTGCAACGATGATGTCGCCAAGCCCTGCGTAGCGGCGGCCCGAGCCACCTAGCACGCGGATGGTCAATAGCTCTTTGGCGCCGGTGTTATCGGCAACCTTGAGTCTCGACTCCTGCTGAAGCATTTGTTACTCCTTGTTTGTTGGCAATCCCATTCCGACGGGAGAGCCTAGGGGTTTATTACTTGGCCTTTTCGATGATTTCGACTAGGCGCCAGTTCTTAGTTGCAGATAGCGGACGAGTCTCGCTGATCAGTACGAGGTCGCCAACACCAGCGGTGTTTAGCTCGTCGTGTGCCTTAACCTTGGTGGTGCGGCGAAGAACCTTGCCGTAAAGCGGGTGCTTTACGCGGTCTTCTACCTCAACAACAATGGTCTTGTCCATCTTGTCGCTAACCACGTAGCCACGACGGGTCTTGCGGTAACCGCGAGCCTCGGTGGTGGTTTCGGCGGCAGCTGCAGTCTTCTTCTCAGCCATGGTTATGCCTCCTCGGTGGCTGCAGCCTTGTCGGCTTCAGCTTTCTTTGCCTTTGGAGCGGCCTTGGCGGCGGCAACTGGTACCGCACGAATGCCGAGCTCGCGCTCACGAATGATGGTGTTGATGCGGGCGATGTCGCGCTTTACTGCACGTAGACGTCCGTGGTTTTCTAGCTGGCCGGTTGCCGACTGAAAACGTAGGTTGAAAAGTTCTTCCTTCGCCTTCTTTAGCTCTTCGACCAAAACCGAATCTTCGATCTTGTCTAGCTCAGCTGGAGCCAGGTTCTTCGAACCGATAGACATTATGCGTCACCTTCTTCACGCTTGATGATGCGAGCCTTTAGTGGGAGCTTGTGGATTGCGCGGGTCATCGCTTCGCGAGCGATTTCCTCCGACACACCAGAAAGCTCGAACAATACGCGGCCCGGCTTGACGTTTGCGATCCACCATTCAGGGTGACCCTTACCGGAACCCATGCGGGTTTCAGCAGGCTTCTTGGTTAGCGGACGGTCTGGGTAAATGTTGATCCAAACCTTACCGCCACGCTTGATGTGACGGGTCATCGCAATACGAGCGGCTTCGATCTGACGGTTGGTTACGTAGGCAGGGGTCAAAGCCTGGATGCCGTACTCACCAAAGCTGACCTTGGTGCCACCGGTGGCAGCGCCCGAACGCTTCGGGTGGTGCTGCTTGCGGTGCTTAACTCTGCGTGGAATAAGCATTAGTTTTCACTTCCTTCAGCTGCTGGAGCTGCCGCTGGAGCAACTGCCGGTGCAGCGGCACGTGGGCCACGACGCTCGCCACCGCGTGCAGGCTTTGCATTTGCCTGCTCACGAGCTAGCTCCTTGGCGGTGATGTCACCCTTGTAGATCCAAACCTTTACACCGATGCGACCGAAAACGGTCTTGGCCTCGTAGAAGCCGTAGTCGATGTTGGCACGGAGGGTGTGTAGAGGAACACGGCCTTCACGGTAGAACTCGCGACGTGACATTTCAGCGCCACCAAGACGACCAGAGGTCTGAACACGGATACCCTTGGCACCGTTGCGGATAGCGCCCTGCATACCCTTACGCATTGCGCGGCGGAAAGCCACACGTGCGTTTAGCTGCTCTGCGATACCCTGTGCAACTAGCTGTGCATCCATGTCTGGGTTCTTGACCTCGAGGATGTTTAGCTGAATCTGCTTACCGGTTAACTTCTCTAGCTCGCCGCGGATCTTCTCTGCAGCTTCGCCACGACGACCGATAACTAGACCTGGACGTGCAGTGTGGATGTCCACGCGAACACGGTCACGGGTGCGCTCGATTTCTACGCGAGAAACACCTGCACGGTCTAGACGCTCGGTTAGAAGCGAACGTAGCTTGATGTCTTCGGCTACGTAGTCCTGGTAACGCTGACCCTTTTTGGTCGAGTCGGCGAACCAACGCGAGATGTGGTCGGTGGTGATACCTAGACGGAAGCCGTATGGATTGACTTTCTGACCCATTAGTTCTTGCCTCCAAGCTCGTCTGGGGTTGCAACCACAACGGTGATGTGGCTGGTGCGCTTAAGGATGCGGAATGCGCGTCCCTGAGCACGTGGCATGAAGCGCTTAAGGGTGGTGCCCTCGTCTACGAATGCCTGGGAAACAATTAGGTCGTCCTCATCGAACGCTAGGTTTGCGGCGTCAGCCTTAACCTTTGCGTTCGCGATTGCAGCGTGAACCAACTTGTAGATTGGCTCGCTGGCCTGCTGTGGAGCGAACTTTAGAATCGCAAGAGCCTCGGTGGCCTGCTTTCCGCGGATCAGATTGACGACACGACGTGCCTTCATCGGGGTTACGCGGATGTGCTTAACTTTTGCTAGAGCCTGCATGGTTACTTACGCTTGCCCTTTCGGTCGTCCTTCACGTGACCACGGAAGGTGCGGGTAGGTGCGAATTCGCCTAGCTTGTGACCAACCATGGTCTCGGTGACGAATACAGGTACGTGCTTACGACCGTCGTGCACAGCGATGGTGTGACCCAGCATGGCTGGAACAATCATCGAACGGCGCGACCAGGTCTTGATCACATTCTTGGTGTTGGCCTCGTTCTGCTTGACAACCTTCTGGAACAGGTGGTCGTCAACGAATGGACCCTTTTTTAAACTACGTGGCATTCCTCAGCTCCTACTAACGCTTCTTGCCTACGGTACGGCGGCGGACGATCATCTTGTCGCTTGGTAGGTTCGGCTTACGGGTACGTCCCTCAGCCTGACCCCATGGAGTAACAGGGTGACGACCACCAGAGGTACGGCCTTCACCACCACCGTGTGGGTGGTCAACAGGGTTCATGGCAACACCACGTACAGTCGGGCGAACGCCCTTCCAACGCAGACGGCCTGCCTTACCCCAGTTGATGTTCGACTGCTCGGCGTTTCCAACCTCACCAATCGATGCACGGCAACGTGCGTCAACGTTACGAATTTCGCCAGATGGCAAACGAAGTTGCGCGTAAGCGCCATCCTTTGCAACTAGACGGATCGAAGCTCCGGCGCTACGGCCCAGCTTTGCTCCACCGCCTGGCTTTAGTTCAATTGCGTGAACAACGGTACCAACAGGGACGTTCTTCAGAGGAAGGTTGTTTCCAGGCTTGATGTCAGCCGATGGACCCTGCTCGATGCGGTCGCCCTGCTTTAGCTTGTTTGGAGCAATGATGTAGCGCTTCTCACCATCTGCGTAGTGCAGAAGTGCGATGCGTGCGGTACGGTTTGGGTCGTACTCGATGTGTGCTACTACTGCTGGTACGCCATCCTTGTCGTTACGACGGAAGTCGATTACGCGGTACTGACGCTTGTGTCCTCCACCGATGTGGCGGGTGGTCACGCGGCCAGCCGAGTTACGGCCACCGGTCTTGGATAGCGGGCGAAGCAACGACTTTTCTGGGGTCGAGCGAGTGATCTCAGCAAAGTCTGAAACCGACGAGCCACGACGACCTGGAGTGGTTGGCTTGTATTTACGGATTCCCATTAGTTTTCTCTACCTTGCCTTAACCGACGTTGTTGAAAATGTCGATGGTGCCGGACTTTAGGGTGACGATGGCGCGCTTGGTGTCCTTGCGCTTGCCTAGACCGAACTTGGTGCGACGGGTCTTACCAACACGGTTGATGGTGTTGATCGATGCAACCTTGACATCGAAGATAACCTCGATGGCCTGCTTGATCTCGGTCTTGTTCGAGCGTGGGTCTACCTCGAAGGTGTACTTACCTTCGTCGAGTAGGGTGTAGCTCTTCTCCGAAACCACTGGTGCGAAGATTACGTCGCGTGGGTCTTTGTTTACTGCAGCCATGATTAAGCCTCCTTCGAGGTGGCAACGGCCTTAACCGAAGCACCCTTGGCTGGGCCGGTGATGTACGACTCTAGAGCCGACTTGGTGAAGACCACGTCGTCAGAGAGTAGAACGTCGTATGCGTTTAGCTGGTCAACCGGTAGAACGTGAACGCTCTGTAGGTTGCGCAAGCTTAGGTAGCTAACCTCGTCCGAGCGGTCAAGCACAACTAGCACGTTACGGCGCTGAGTTAGCTGAGCAAGGATGTTGCTGGCTGCCTTGGTCGATGGGGTTGCACCGATTGCAAACTCCGAGATGACGTGCAGACGGCCGTTACGGGCGCGGTCCGAGATGGCTCCCTTTAGGGCAGCCGAAATCATCTTCTTTGGGGTGCGCTGGTCGTAGTCGCGAGGCTTTACAGCGTGGGTCATACCACCACCGCGCATCTGTGGAGCACGGATCGAACCCTGACGAGCGCGACCGGTTCCCTTCTGCTTGAAAGGCTTGCGACCTGCACCAGATACTTCGCCACGGGTCTTGGCCGACTGGGTACCCTGACGGGCAGCTGCCAGCTGAGCCACAACAACCTGGTGGATTAGCGGAATGTTGGTCTGTGCGTCGAACAGTTCGGCAGGTAGATCGGCCGAGCCAACCTTCTTGCCCTGTACGTCTAGAACGTCAACCTTGGTCTCAGACATGGTTACGCTCCCTTCACTGCGTTGCGAACGAATACGAGCGAGCCCTTAGGACCTGGTACTGCACCCTTAATAAGGAGCAGACCCTTCTCGGCGTCAACGCCGTGAAGCACTAGGTTCAGGGTGGTTACACGGTCTGAACCCATGCGGCCAGCCATGCGAGTTCCCTTGAATACACGCGACGGAGTCGACGATGCACCAATCGAACCAGGCTTACGGTGGTTGCGGTGCTGACCGTGGGAAGCGCCTACACCGGCGAAGCCGTGACGCTTCATGTGGCCGGCAAAGCCCTTACCCTTCGAGGTTCCAACAACGTCAACTAGTGCGCCAACCTCAAGCACCTCAACACCAAGCTCCTGGCCAACGGCGTAAGAGTCGGCGTCAGTGGTGCGGATTTCTGCAACGTGACGACGTGGGTTTACCTTAGCGGCAGCAAAGTGACCAGCCTCTGGCTTGTTTACCTTGCGTGGGTCGATGACACCGTAGGCAACCTGGATTGCCGAGTAGCCATCGTTTTCTAGAGTCTTGATCTGGGTTACAACGTTCGAGCCAGCCTCAACCACAGTGATTGGAACGAGACGGTTGTTCTCATCCCAAGCCTGGGTCATGCCGAGCTTCTTGCCCAGTAGTCCCTTTACGGTTCTGTTAGTAGACATGTTCTTTGTTGTCCTTACAGCTTGATCTCGATGTTGACGTCTGCCGGAAGGTCGAGACGCATCAAGGAGTCAACTGCCTTAGGAGTTGGATCAATGATGTCGATTACGCGCTTGTGGGTGCGCATCTCGAAGTGCTCGCGGCTGTCTTTGTACTTGTGTGGGGAACGGATTACTGCAATCACGTTCTTCTCGGTTGGTAGAGGTACTGGACCTACAACTGTTGCGCCCGCACGGGTCACAGTCTCGACGATTTTACGCGCCGAAGTGTCGATGACCTCGTGGTCATACGACTTAAGTCGAATGCGGATCTTGTTTGCCGCCATGTTGACTCGCTCTCATTAACATCTGCCCGAAGGCAGCCGTAAGTAGCACTACTGATGTTGCACCACTGTTTATCTGTCAATTCCAGTTGCCTGGACTGTTTTCTGATCCGAAATAGGCAAGCCTAAATCACATCAAATAAATTTTTGTTCGTGCCTCGACCGGACCAGCCGAAGCTGTTCACTGCATCTGAGGTGGTTCACGCAAGAAAGCGCGACGTCACAAAGAACTTCTCTAGTTTACGCAGTAGCGGCCGCGTAATGCAAATTTATCTTTGGGAACTTAGCAGCAACTTGGCTGACCAGAACCAAAGGCCATTGCAATCAGTTCAAGAATCCAAATTGTTAGCATCTTTACCCCTACCTTGATTAAATGAATTTCACACTCGGGATTATTATTAGTGGAGACGAAATTGTTGTCAACTATCTATATAAATGAATGAGGGATCATGGAACTCGATGGAAACCTGCTGCGTCGTCTA
>Ga0228702_1001570_pt1 | contig 14188 bp, 13 predicted proteins | sample McNCre217_Aug_MG_2_FD_178018 | JGI IMG/M metagenome (GOLD analysis project Ga0228702, IMG submission 178018) | Freshwater microbial communities from McNutts Creek, Athens, Georgia, United States - 20-17_Aug_MG | ecosystem: Environmental > Aquatic > Freshwater > Creek | place: USA: Georgia... | reverse complement strand
CGAAGGCGCGGCAACGTCGCAAGCAGATCCGCTTGGGCGAAGGTTGCACCTGCTGGCAAAAGGCGTTGGCCGCGATATCCACAAGATGCACGCCTTTGTGCGGTTTCGCGAATGCCCCAGCAACGGCCCGCGCCGCCGCTTCGCCGCGTGGTTCGAACCCGAACATAACACCCTTGAACCCGGTGCTGCCTTCTTTGCCAAACGCTTTGGCGACATGGATTGGATGATCGCCACCCCCCGCCTAACCGCCCAATTTCAAGACGGCAGGCTAAGCTTTGGCCCTGCGGCGCCCCGCCCCGACCTGCCCGACGACGCCTCAGAAGGGCTTTGGGCCACTTATTTCGCCAATATCTTCAACCCTGCCCGTATCAAACTTGATGCGATGCGGTCGGAAATGCCCAAGAAATACTGGAAAAACCTGCCCGAAACCCGTCTGATCCCCGAAATGTTGAAAGATGCCGAAACGCGGGTGCAGCGCATGCGCGACGCCGGCGCGTCACAGGCACGACCGGGCGCTGCGGCTGTTTCAACCCGCTACCGTGCCAGCATGGCGCAGGCCGTGGCCCCACCCGCGACGCTGGGTCAGGCGCGCAAGGCCGCCTTACAGTGCCGCCGCTGCGCGTTGTGCGAGGCGGCAACCCAAACCGTCTGGGGCGCGGGAAATCCAGATGCCAACCTGATGATCGTGGGCGAACAGCCCGGCGATCAAGAAGATCTTACCGGCAGCCCCTTCATTGGCCCCGCAGGCATTGTGCTGCGGCAGGCAATGGCGCAAGCGGGTATCAATGCTGAAACGGTCTGGCTGACCAACGCCGTCAAGCATTTCAAATTCACCCCGCGTGGCACACAGCGCCTGCATCAGTCCCCCGATAGGTCCGAGGTGGAAAACTGCCGCTGGTGGCTGGGGCTGGAACTGGCGTTCATACGTCCCAAAATAACGCTGGCCTTGGGCGCATCTGCGGCTTTTGCCCTCACCAACAACGATGACGCCATTTCACCCCGACGCGGCAGGATAGAGACAGGTCTGCACGACCGGCCAGTCCTGATCTCGTGGCATCCCGCCCACATCCTGCGTCTGACCGATCCCGCCAGCAAAGCCAGCGCTTACGCCGATCTGACCCAAGACTTACGCACCGCCATTGCAGCGGCACAGATCTAAGTGGCCGCACGCCATAATCGCCGCATATAAAACGGGCCCGATAATACGGGGCCAAAAAGTCGCTGCCACTGGAACCCAAAATGCCAAAGATGCGTAAGAAATCAGACCTTCCGACCAAGACCTGTGTTGTCTGCGGCTTACCCTTCGCATGGCGCAAGAAATGGGAGCGGGATTGGCACAATGTAACCCACTGCTCAGACCGTTGCCGCAACGCCGCCAAACATTCCCGCTCTCCGGCCAAGGCCTGACAAAAGGCCCATTGGCACGGCGGCTAGAGGCCAGATCTTAATTTTCTATGAAGGCCAATATCTAAGCCATTGATATTTCGTAGCCAAACTCCCTGTCGCACTGTGCGACGCTTGCCGCCGCTTGACAGGCGCGCGGCTTGCCCGCAATAGGCCCAAAACCCCCGGAGCATGCCATGTCAGATGACCGCCTGATCGTCGCCCTTGATGTCCCCAATATTGTTCAGGGGTTGGATCTTGCCGCCCGTCTGGGCGACGCCGTGTCGTTCTACAAAATCGGGCTGGGCATGCTGACCGGAGGCGGGCTCGCGCTTGCTAACGAATTGAAGCAAGAACACGGCAAGCGCATCTTTCTGGATATGAAGCTGTTCGATATCGGCGCAACGATCGAAGCCGCGGTGCGCGGCTTGGCGCAGTATGATCTGGATTTTCTGACCGTGCACGGCGACCCGCAGGTGGTGCGCGCCGCGGCGGAAGGCAAGTCTGGCACCAACCTGAAAATCCTTGCGGTGACGGTGCTGACCTCGCTTGATCGCGCCGATCTGGATGCAAACCTGATCAAGCCCGGCGATATCCACGACATCACCTTGGAACGTGCCGCCCGCGCTTTGGATGCAGGCGCCGATGGCGTGATCGCCAGCCCGCAAGAAGCCGCGATGATCCGCGCCTTGCCGCAAGCGGCGGGCAAGCTGATCGTCACCCCCGGCGTTCGCCCCGCAGGCGCGGCGCTTGGAGATCAAAAGCGCGTCGCGACGCCTGCGCAGGCTATTCTGGACGGCGCGAACCACATCGTCGTCGGCCGTCCGGTCTGGCAGGCGAAAGACCCGGCAGCGGCGGCACGCGCCATCATCGCCGAACTTCCGCGCGCCTGACCCCTTGGCCTTCCCCGCGCGCCGCCGTAGCGTGGCGCGCAAAAGGGAGGCCCGCATGACAGACCACGTTTCCACCCATCAGGCCGAAGAGGACGCCCGCAACGAGGCGATCCTGATCTATGTGAACGGCAAGATCACACCGAAAGCCGAAGCGATGGTGTCGGTGTATGATTCCGGCTTCATGCTGGGGGATGGGGTTTGGGAAGGCATTCGGCTGTATAACGGGCGCTGGACGTTCCTTGACGAACATATTGATCGGCTGTTCGAAGCGGCAAAGGCGATTGATCTGGGCATCGGGATGACCAAAGATCAGGTGATTGCCGCCGTTCTGAAAACCCAAGCTGCCAACGGCATGACCACCGACGCGCATGCGCGGTTGATGGTGACGCGCGGGGTCAAGACGCGGCCATTCCAGCACCCGAAGCTGTCGCAGCGTGGGCCGACGGTGGTGATCATCATGGAGCATTCGCGGCAAAAACTGCCGCGTCCGATCCGGCTGGCCACGGTGCCGCACTTGCGCGGGCTGCCGATGACCCAGGATCCGAAGCTGAACAGCCACTCTAAACTCAACTGTATTCTGGCCTGCATCGCCGCAGAAAAAGCCGGCGCGGACGAAGCGCTGATGCTGGATGTGCATGGTTTCGTGAACACCACCAACGCTTGCAACTTCTTCATCGTGAAGAAAGGACAGGTTTGGACCTCGACCGGCGATTACTGCATGAACGGCATCACCCGCCAAAAGGTGATCGACCTGTGCCGCGCCAACGACATTCCTGTGTTTGAACGCAATTTCAGTCTGGTCGATACCTATTCGGCCGACGAAGCCTTCCTGACCGGGACCTTCGGCGCGCAAACTCCGGTTGGGATGCTTGACGGGCGGGTGATTGGAACCGGACAGATGGGGCCAATCACCGAACGGATTCGCGGGCTTTACAAGGCGATGGTGGGCGCATGAAAATCGCGATGTGGTCGGGGCCACGCAACCTTTCCACGGCAATGATGTACAGCTTTGCCGCACGCGGCGATTGCGCGGTGGTGGACGAACCGTTTTATGGTGCCTACCTGAAGGCAACGGGCTTGGATCATCCGATGGCTGCAGAGGTGATCGCGTCGCAAAGCCAAGATCCCGATACGGTCGCGGCCGAATGTGTGGGGGCGAACCCGCAGGGGCAAAGCCTGTTTTACCAAAAGCACATGACGCTACACATGATCCCCAGCTTTGGGCGGGATTTCATGCGGCAATTGACCAATGTTTTCCTTATTCGCCATCCGGCGCGGGTGGTGGCCAGCTATGCTAAGAAGCGCGAAGGCCCGACTTTGGCCGATATTGGCTTTGTCCAGCAGGCGGAGTTGTTTGATGAGGTTGCGAATTGGCTGGGCCACGCGCCGTTGGTGATTGATTCTGCCGATATTCGGGAAAACCCGACACGGGCGCTTTCGCGGCTGTGTGCGGCGCTGGGAATTCCATTTACTGATGCCATGCTGCGCTGGCCGGTGGGGCCGAAGCCCTATGACGGGGTTTGGGCACCGCATTGGTATAATGCGGTTCATAGGTCTTCGGGATTTGAAGACCCAGAGGGCGACTTGCCTGACCTGCCGCCAGACTATGCCAAATTGGTGGAACAGGCGATGCCGCATTACGAACGGCTGGCGGGTTACAAGCTGTAATCCCGCCAGACCAAATTGGTTATAGACCCAGTTCTTGCCGAACATAGGCCAAAGCCTCGTCCGATAGAATTTGGCCATCGGTTGCGACCAGCAAGGCGGCTTCTTCCGCCGCCGAAGCGGTGGTCAATGTGCTGCCTGCGGTTGCAAAAGCTGCTGTCGCATCGGCAAGATCGGCATTTGCCGCCGCAATCGCTGCGTCGCGTGTGGCGATTTCTTCATCTGTCGTTGCGGGCAAAGCTTCAGCATCCACCAAGGATTGTTGCGCAGCGGTTAGGTCTGCCTGCGCGGTTTCAATCGCGTGGGCGGCATCTTCGGTTGCCAAAGCCGCATCCCGATAGGCGGCAATCTTGCCAACCTGACTATTTGGATCAGCGTTTTCCAAAGCGGCAGGATTGGCGTGAACGGCGTTCATTCCCTTAAGCTCTGACGCAAGCGCGCCGTGGCCATTCTTGTTGCCCTTTGCATCACTATTGCCGCCCGATTGATTTTGGCTGTGGCTGCTGTTGCCATTGCCGCCATTACCGTTGCCACCAGCGTTACTATTTCCACCGCCGTTACCATTACCGCCGCCATTGCCGTTGCCATTCGAACTATCGGCATAGGCCGCATCAATGCCAGTCGCAGACATTAGAATTGCGGGAAGTGGGCCAATGGTAACAGCAAGCAGCCCCAACATTTTTACCGAAGAGCGAAAAGCAGTCATTGTGATTTCCTTTCAAAAAGTCGGTCCTTAAATGCGCGAATTTCAGCCAACAGTGTTGTTTCAAATCAAACATTGGCGGCTGGACGCATCGCCTGAAAGATGGGCCTAATAGAAAAGCCGAGCAACCCTAGGTTGCTCGGCTTTGCGGAAACCTGCGCGTCTAAAAGCGCTAAATCAGCGCTTCTTCGCCACTCGTGCATTCCGAGTCGCAATCAGCTTCAGGCGCAGCGCATTCAAACGAATGAAGCCTGCTGCGTCTTTTTGATCGTAAGCGCCCGCATCCTCTTCGAAGGTAACGTGCTTTTCGGAATAGAGGCTGTGATCCGACCAACGCGCAACAGTGCGTGCAGACCCTTTGTAAAGCTTCAGCCGCACGGTGCCGGTGACATGCTCTTGGCTCTTGTCGATCAAGGCTTGCAGCATTTCACGTTCGGGCGAGAACCAGAAGCCGTTATAGATCAGCTCCGCATAGCGCGGCATGATGCTGTCTTTCAGATGACCCGCGCCGGAATCAAGCGTGATCTGTTCGATGCCGCGGTGGGCTTCCAGCAAAATGGTGCCGCCGGGGGTTTCGTAAACGCCGCGCGACTTCATGCCGACGAAGCGGTTTTCTACCAGATCCAGGCGGCCAACGCCGTGCTTGCCGCCCAGCTCGTTCAGCTTGGTCAGGATGGTCGCGGGCGACATTGTCACACCATTGATGGCCACGGCATCACCCTTTTCGAAGGTGATTTCCACCATCTCAGGCGTGTTCGGGGCCTCTTCCGGCGACACCGTGCGCTGGTAGACGTATTCGGGCGCTTCATCCGCCGGATTTTCCAGCGCTTTGCCTTCCGAAGAGGTGTGCAGCAGGTTCGCGTCGACCGAGAACGGTGCTTCGCCGCGCTTGTCTTTGGCGATTGGAATCTGGTTGGCCTCGGCAAACTCGATCAGCTTGGTGCGGCTGGTCAGATCCCATTCGCGCCAAGGGGCGATCACCTTGATGCCGGGATTCAGCGCGTAAGCGCAAAGTTCGAAGCGCACCTGATCGTTGCCCTTGCCGGTGGCACCATGCGCCACGGCATCGGCACCGCATTCTTCAGCGATGCGCACAAGATGCTTGGAAATCAGCGGCCGCGCAATCGACGTGCCCAGCAGATACAGGCCTTCATACAGCGCATTGGCGCGGAACATCGGGAACACGAAGTCCTTCACGAATTCTTCGCGCACATCAACGATGTGGATGTTCTCTTTCTTGATCCCCAGCAGTTCCGCCTTGGCGCGGGCGGGTTCAAGCTCTTCGCCCTGCCCCAGATCGGCGGTGAAGGTCACAACCTCGCAGCCGTATTCGGTTTGCAGCCATTTCAGGATGATCGAGGTATCAAGCCCGCCAGAATAGGCGAGGACGACTTTCTTCGGTGCGGACATGCGGGACTCCATCACGGGTTTCGCCCGCGATTATCGGGAAATCGGGCCAAGGGCAAGGCGAACGGTTGACACAATGGCCCCGCAGTGCCCCAATCGGTGCATTGGTTCGTAAATGGAGGGCAAGATGAAGGGCGTACAGATTTTTACGCATTCGTTGCGGCAAGTTTTGAACAACCTGCCCGCGGCACTGCGGATTTCGGGGGTGCTGTATCTGGTGCAAGTTGCCGTCAGCCTTGCCTTTGGCCGTGCGATGATGTCGGCCGGAATGGGCGGCATGATGGGCGGCGGCTATGGCATTGGCGCCTTGGTTGTCATGCTGGTTAGCCTGATCACCGGCATCTGGATCGCCGTCGCTTGGCATCGCTATGTACTGCTGGGCGAACAACCCACCACGCCGGTTCCGCCGTTTATGGGCGAACGGATGGGGTCGTATTTCATCAAATCGCTGCTGATCGGCATTGTCTTGCTGGTGATGGGCATGGTGCTGGGCATGATTGTGGGTGTGGTGGCGATGCCGCTGATGACACATGGCGCCGGATTGATTGCGCTTTTGCTGTTTTCGCTACTGGTACAGGTGCCGATGATCTTTCTTGGTTTGCGGATGGCCGCCGCCCTGCCGGGCACGGCGCTTGGCACCAATCACCCGTTGATGACCGGGTGGGAAGCGACGGCGGGAGAATGGCGACCGCTGCTGCAACTGGCCATCATCATGGCACTGGCCGTTTGGGTGGTGCAGTTGATCGGCTTGTTTGTCTTTGGTGGCGTTACGCTTTTGGCGCAGCTTTGGCAGGTTGTGACCGGTTGGCCGATTATGATGGTCGGCCTGTCGATCCTGACCACGCTTTATGGCCATTACATTGAAAAGCGGCCGCTGGTCTGACTTGCCCTTTGGCGGCGGCGGGGGTCTAATTGGCTTATGACCGAATTTGCCCAAGCCGCCCGCCAATCCACCCGCGCCCTGCGCGAGCTTTTTCCGCGCACGCCATTGCAACGCAACGAACATCTGTCAAAGCGGTTCAACGCCGACATTTGGCTGAAGCGCGAAGATTTGTCGCCCGTGCGCAGCTATAAGCTGCGCGGCGCCTTCACAGCGATGCGCAAGGTTCGGGCACAAAACCCAACACAAACCGAATTTGTCTGCGCCAGTGCTGGCAACCATGCGCAAGGCGTGGCCTTTGCCTGCCGCCATTTCGGGGTGAAAGGCACGATCTTTATGCCAGTCACCACGCCGCAGCAAAAGATCGACAAAACCCGTGCCTTTGGTGGCGATGCGGTGCGCATTGTGTTGACCGGCGACTATTTCGACCAGACCTTAACCGCCTCGCAGGTGTTTTGCGCGGAAAAGGGCGCGCATTTTCTATCGCCGTTCGACGACGAAGACGTGATCGAAGGCCAAGCCTCGGTTGCGGTGGAAATGCTGGAACAACTGGGCCAAGCGCCGGATCTGGTGATCTTGCCGGTGGGGGGCGGCGGCCTTGCTTCTGGTGTGACGCGCTATCTGCGCTCGGAAGCGCCGCAGACAGAGTATCGCTTTGTTGAGCCTGTGGGCGGCGCAAGCCTGACCGCAGCCTTGGCCGCGCAAGAGCCGGTCAAGTTGAAATCCATCAACAGCTTTGTCGATGGTGCGGCGGTGGCGCGGCTTGGCGACAAGACTTTTGCCGCGCTGGCCTGGGTCAAGCCAGAAGAAGTGCTATTGGCCCCCGAAGATCGTATCTGCGTGACCATGCTGGAAATGCTGAACATCGAAGGCATCGTGCTTGAACCCGCGGGTGCGCTTTCGGTGGATGTGCTGCCAGAATTGGCAGACCAGATCGCGGGTAAAACCGTGGTTTGCGTTACCTCGGGCGGCAACTTTGACTTCGAACGCCTGCCAGAGGTGAAAGAACGCGCCCAGCGCTATTCGGGCGTGAAGAAGTATTTCATCTTGCGAATGCCGCAACGGCCCGGCGCGTTGAAAGAGTTCCTTTCGATGCTTGGGCCGGAAGATGACATTGCCCGTTTCGAATATTTGAAGAAATCGGCGCGCAACTTTGGCTCTGTATTGATTGGCATTGAAACCACCAAGGCAGAAAACTTCAAATCACTGTTCGACCAGCTTGAAGCGGCGGCCTTTACCTATCGAGACATCACTAATGATGAAATCTTGTCAGAGTTTTTGATCTAGGCCGCATGCGCCCCGCTGCGGCCCAAAGCAAATGCGCGCTTTGACGCCTGATAGCTGGCGCAAAGCTGCGCCAGATCAACATCAAGATCACCAACCGCCGCGCGTCGTTCGCCATCTTGGCAAAAATTGGCAAAGTCTGAAAAACCCAGATTGAGCGCGGCCCCTTTTAGAAAGTGCAGATCGCATTCCAAGGCCTTTGCGCCCGCAACAGGTGATATGCGCAAAATCACTGCGTCTGCCTCTTCCAAAAACAGTGCCACGACTTCATCGAAGTCGTTGGCGCCGATTTCATCGCGCAACTCGTTCACTCGACCCCACGCGATCACGCTGCACCGCCTTACACTAACTTTTTGCCAGATTGCCGCAGCAAGCTTAACAATTCGTAATTTAATGCCATCTGTGTCGACAGAATTTTAGCCTTCACCTAACTTTAACGGCTTGGCTGCAAACAGGTCTGACAGAAAAGGAATTCGGTGTGGCCCCAAACTCAAGCATCCAAACCGGAACAAACGGGCGGCCCCACGGCACAGCCCAGCGATCTGTTTTGGTGGTGGACGATAGCAAGGCACAGCGGAAAATCTTGCAGGTGCAACTGACCCGCTGGGGCTATGACGTCACCGAAGCGGCCAGTGCAGAAGAAGCGATATTGCTCTGCCAGCAGCAGGACTTCGATATCGTTTTGTCAGACTGGATGATGCCGGGCATGACGGGTTTGGATTTTTGCAAACAATTTCGGGCCCTTCCGCGCGATGGCTATGGTTACTTTATTCTTCTCACCTCAAAATCCGAAAAGACCGAAATCGCCGATGGTCTGGAAAATGGTGCGGATGATTTTCTGACCAAACCTGTCAGCGCCAACGAACTGCATGCACGGCTGCGGGCCGGGGACCGCATTTTAAGCATGCATGACCAACTGGTTGAAAAGAACCGATTGGTGGGCGCGACGCTGGATGAATTGCAAAAACTGTATGATTCGCTAGACCGCGATCTGATCGAAGCGCGCAAGCTGCAACAAACACTTGTTCGCGAAAGATTTCGCGACTTTGGCGCAGGAACGGCGGCGTTGATGCTGCGGCCCTCTGGCCATGTTGGTGGCGATCTGGTGGGCAGTTTCGTGATTGATAAAAATCGCATCGCACTTTATTCGGTCGATGTTTCGGGCCACGGCGTTGCCTCGGCGATGATGACGGCGCGGCTGGCGGGGCTGTTGTCAGGCGCGTCACCCGATCAAAATATAGCGCTGAAAGTCACAACCGACGGCAGCCAAGACGCGTGGTCCCCCGCTGCGGTGGCCGCCCGCCTGAATCGCCTAATGCTGGAAGAACTGCAGGTTGATCAGTATTTCACGCTTGGCTATGCCGAAATTGATCTAGCGACGGGTCGTGGAACCTTGGTGCAGGCCGGTCATCCGCATCCGCTGGTGATGCGAGCGGATGGCAGTATCGAACGGCTGGGCGATGGCGGCTTGCCGATTGGCCTGATTGACAATGCAGATTACCCGGAAACCAAGTTTACCCTTTATCCGGGCGACCGGATTATTCTTGTTTCTGATGGCGTTACCGAATGTCCCAACCGCAAAGGCGAAGAACTTGGCAGCGATGGACTTGCAAAAATTCTTTTTCAAAACAAGGCATTGACAAACCCTGACCTGCTTGAAGCCTTGCTTTGGGATATGAACACCTTTGCCGGTGGCGCAGATTTCCCCGACGATGTTTCGGGGCTGATCTTTGATTACCGTGGCCCAGCCTGACGCAAGGCGCGGGCCAACATGGCGCGGTCGCCGGGGTTGCCCAACAGGTCAAGCGCTGCAGCCGGTTCCATCCAGACGGCCTGATGCCCCGGTTCGGTCGGCGGGCCAATCCGCAGCACCGGACGCGCAACATAGATCGTGCAGATCTTTTCCGCCCACAGATCGTATTCCGGCATGAAGGTAAAACGCCGAAACGCCCCCAGCCGACGCAGCCCGGCAATATGCCAACCGGTTTCTTCCATTACCTCGCGATGCAGCGCTGCAATTGGGTTTTCACCTTTGTCGATGCCACCGCCCGGCAGTTGATATTCCGGCACAGGATCGGCCTGATGCGTGGTTAGGATTAGCCCCTTATCCAGCAAAACCGCATAGACTCCCGGCCTGCGTCGATAGTTTTTGCCCGGTTTTGGGCTGCTACCATAGCGTTTGATCATGCTTGCCCCTTGGGTGCGCGGTTGCTCTGCCTATATAGGCGCGGTATGCCAAGCTTGGCACGTTTAGGAAACCCCATGACCATTGGATCGCAAATCGCTTGGGACGATACCGTCCTGCCCTTTCAGCTTGACCGCTCTGACATCCGCGGCCGCGTTGCGCGGCTGGATGGCGTGCTGGACAATGTGCTGAAACAACACGACTATCCGCCGGTGATCGAGGCGTTGGTGGCGGAAGCCGCCGTGCTGACCGCGCTGATTGGCCAGTCGGTGAAACTGCGTTGGAAACTTAGCCTGCAGATTCGCGGCAAAGGTCCTGCACGTTTGATCGCCACCGACTATTACGGTCCGTCGGAAGACGGCCAGTCGGCCCGCATCCGCGCTTATGCCAGCTATGACGCCGATCGGCTTGATCTGGATGCTGATCCGTTCAGCCAGATCGGCGAAGGGTATTTCGCGGTGATGATCGATCAGGGCCAAGACATGCAGCCCTATCAGGGCTTCACGCCGATTGCCGGAAGCTCGCTGTCCGATTGCGCACAGACCTATTTCGCGCAGTCCGAACAGATTCCCACCCGCTTTGCCCTGACCTTTGGCAAAAGCCAGATGCCCGGTGGCGTGTCGCATTGGCGGGCCGGCGGCGTGATGTTGCAGCACATGCCAGCTATTGGCGGCTCTGTTGCGGCGGAACAAGGCTCTGGTGAAGGTGGGTTGCTAAGCCACGCCGACATCTTGGGCGGGGCCGAAGCCGAAAACTGGACGCGCGCCAACATGTTGCTGGACACAGTCGAAGAGATCGAACTTATCGGCCCAACCGTCGCGCCGACCGATTTGCTGGTGCGGTTGTTCCACGAAGAAGGCCCGCGGGTGTTTGACGCGCAGCCGGTGCAGTTTGGCTGCTCCTGCTCGCCCGACAAAGTTGTGCAGGCGATGTCGATCTATTCGGCGAAGGACATTCAGAAGATGACCACCGAACGTGGCGTGGTCACCGCTGACTGCCAGTTCTGCGGCCAGCACTATGAATTCGACCCCAAAACCTTGGGCTTTGAAGCCAAGAAAGCCTTGGGTGATGCGGGATGAACTTTCCCGCATAATCGCGTCGCTCGCCCGTCCTGCGGGCGAGTCTTCGGATTTTGACCTAAATCCTGTTCTGCAACCGGCCGCGCGGCAATTGCGTCCCGCTGCCGTGTTGGTTCCGATCTGGCTGCGCCCGTCCGGGGCGCGGCTGATCTTGACCAAACGCGCCTCGCATCTGAAACATCACCCCGGACAAATTGCGTTTCCGGGCGGCAAGGTTGACGCAACCGATGCCTCGCCCGAGGCCGCTGCGCTGCGCGAAGCTTGGGAAGAAATTGGTCTTCTGCCAAATCAAGTAGAACTGCTGGGCCGTCTGCCCGCACATGAAACCGTCACTGGGTTTAGCATGCAGCCGATCGTGGGGCTTATCAAAGATGATTTCGCCGCAACGCCAGAACTGGGCGAGGTTGAAGAAGTGTTTTCCGTACCGCTATCACATGTCTTGAACCCGGCGCGCTTTGTGATCGAAGGCAGGGTGTGGAAAAACCAGCCCCGGCGCTACTACGCGGTTCCCTACGGCCCCTATTACATCTGGGGCGCAACTGCGCGGATTTTGCGCGGCTTGGCGGAGCGGGCAGTATGAAGATTTCGGGAGATTGGATCGCAGAGCCCGGCACACAGAAGCTGTGCAAAGCGCTGGAAGATGCTGGCTATCGCGCGCTGTTCGTCGGCGGCTGTGTCCGCAATGCGCTGTTGGGTGTTGCGGTGGCGGATATTGATATTGCCTCTGATGCGCTGCCTGAAACAGTCTCTAACATTGCGGAAAAGGCAGGATTTCGGGTTGTTCCAACCGGAATCGACCATGGCACCGTGACAGTGATTGCAAACGGTATTCCGCATGAAGTCACCACCTTTCGCCGCGATGTCGAAACAGATGGTCGCCGCGCCGTCGTGGCATTTTCGCAAGACGTGGCCGAAGATGCGGCGCGGCGCGATTTCACCATGAACGCACTTTATGCCGATGCGACGGGGCACGTGATTGACCCGCTTGGCGGGTTGCCAGACCTGATTGCGCGGCGGGTTCGCTTTGTCGGCGAGGCAGACGCCCGCATTCGCGAAGATTACCTGCGCATCTTGCGATTTTTCCGGTTTCACGCCGTTTATGGCGACCCCGATGCGGGGATTGATGCCGATGGCTTGGCCGCCTGTGCCGCCAACTCCGATGGAATTGCCGGCCTGTCGCGCGAACGCATCGGCGCCGAAATGCGCAAACTTCTGGCCGCCAAAGACCCCGCACCTTCGGTGGCGATCATGGCGCAAGCTGGCATCTTGGCGCAGGTTTTGCCGGGGGCCGACCATCGCGCCTTGGCTCCGCTGGTGCACCTTGAAGCGGGGCTTTCGCCACGCTGGCAACGCCGTTTGGCGGTTTTGGGCGGCGAGGATCTGACCGAACACCTGCGGCTTTCGCGGGCTGATTTAGGCTCTATTCTGCGGATTAGAGACGAAATTGGCACAACACTTTCGCCTGCCGCGTTGGGCTGGAAACTGGGGCAGCAAGAGGCGATAGACGTGATGCTGTGCCGTGCCGCTGTATTGGAAATGACGTTGCCGCCAGATTGGCAACCCCACATCGCGCGCGGCGCGCAGGCAAACCTGCCGGTTTCGGCGGCCGATCTGATGCCTGCTTTGCAGGGCGCGGCGCTTGGCGCGAAACTGAAAGAGATCGAAGCGCGCTGGCTGGGCAGTGACCTGACGGCAGCAAGGGACGAATTGCTGCGCTAAGGTTTTCCTTGGGCGCAATTTGCGCTATATCCCGCCGGTAACGCGCGAGAGCATCATGTTCAAGTTTTTCGAGGGGTTGATCGACCCCTATGCCGCCTATCCGCAAACAGACACCCCGCCCCGCAAGCTTTGGCCTTTCTTGCGCGATTACGTTCGCCCGTTTCGTGGAGTGTTTGCGGTGACCGCAGTGGTTGCCACGCTGAATTCGGCGTTTGACGTTGGGCTGATCTGGTATGTTGGTCGGCTGGTTGATCTGTTGGCCAACGGCGAACCTGCGCAGGTTTGGGCAAGCCATGGCACCGAGGTGGTGCTAGTGGCCTTGGCGATTTTGGTCTTGCGGCCAATGATTGGTGGCACCGGCGTGGCGCTGTTGCACAACACCATTTTGCCGAACTTTGGCACCATGATGCGTTGGCGCGCCCATCGGCATGTTCTGCGCCAGCCGGTCGGCTGGTTTGAATCCGATTTCGCAGGGCGCATCGCCAACCGTATCATGCAAGCACCGCCCGCCGCGGGCGAAGCGGTGTTTCAAACCTTTGATGCCGTGGCGTTCGCCTCGACCACTTTGGTGGGGGCGGCGATCATGCTGGCGGGGGCAGATGTGCGCCTTTTGCTGCCGCTTGTGCTGTGGTTTGCAGGCTATATTGCCTTGATGCGCTGGACAATACGGCGCGCGGGGCCTGCCTCAACCGCCTCTTCCGAAGCGCGGTCGGCGGTGACCGGGCGCGTGGTGGATGCCTATTCCAACATCCATTCGGTCAAGCTGTTTGCGCATCATGACCTTGAACTGACCCACGGCAAAGCCGCGATCGAAACCGCGCGCCAGACCTTTATGCAAGAAATGCGCGTAGTGACGAAGATGGATATCATCCTCACGTCGCTGAACGGTGTGTTGATTGTGGCGGTAACGGCGTGGTCAATGTGGCTGTGGTATCATGGCATGGCCAGTGTTGGCACGGTGGCGGCGGCGATGACCTTGGTGCTGCGGCT
>Ga0228702_1001568_pt1 | contig 14206 bp, 16 predicted proteins | sample McNCre217_Aug_MG_2_FD_178018 | JGI IMG/M metagenome (GOLD analysis project Ga0228702, IMG submission 178018) | Freshwater microbial communities from McNutts Creek, Athens, Georgia, United States - 20-17_Aug_MG | ecosystem: Environmental > Aquatic > Freshwater > Creek | place: USA: Georgia... | reverse complement strand
GCGCTCGAAATTCCTGCTTCGAGCAGTGCCGCCGGTACAGCGTGCTTGAGCACGTCAACGTAGTCGTTGGCATCCTGAAGCGCCCAATCCGGACCGAGGCTGGCACCCGAACTAGCCAACTTGGTATCCATCACCGCGTGCGGATACTCGAATACTCCTGAGCCGAGTTCCTCTCCATCGCTGACTCGCACCACCACGGCCCTGCCGGAAAGCGTGCCGTAGTCAACACCAATTACGTATTTTTCAGCCATGATGACCCTTCGCCGAGATTCCCCAGTTTGCGCTCCAGTATTGACCAGCGGCCAACCAGATTAAGTCTTCCCCGGTATTAAATGCGTCGGCCGGGCAGGTCTGTGGTTCGATCGCTAGCCCCGCATTTGGAAAGCCATACTTTTGGAGGTGGTGCCCGGTGTAGACCATCAGGTACTTGAACGCGCTGTCTTGCCAGATGGTTACTTCGCCGCCGTCTGGATGCTGAATAGTCACGTTGCCACTCAATCCTGAGAAGCAATCGTCCAAATTCGCTTCACTAAAAACCTGAGCGCCTTGCACCTTGTTATTTGGCTCAGTGCCTACCGGAATTTGAATGTCGTTATTGATTGCTTGGGTCTCGGCATTAAAGCTGAAAGTCGATTCAGGGTAAACATTGAAATAAGGGTGCGCGGCTACTCCGTAAGGTGCATTTCCCTCACCAACATTCTTGGCAAAGTATGTTGCCGTTAGGCCATCTGCCGAAAGTACATATCGCGCGCCAATTTCCAAATCGAATGGATAGTTTTCGGTGGCTTGCAGTTTATACAGGTAGGTAACTGAATCATCGCTTTGTTCAGTCAACGAAAATTCTTTGTCAAAGACTAAACCGTGTAATGCATTGCCATGTGGATCGTTGCCCGGAAACTTCACGTTTCGCCAAACTCCATTAGCAATTCGATTTGGCCAAGGTGCGCAAACCACCGAGGCAAAGGATTGCAGAATTGCCTCGTGGGTTACTTGTGCGATTGCCACCACGCCATCAATTTCCAAATATGTAATTGCTGCACTCAAAGCGGAAAAGCGTGCAATGTTTCCGGCAACTTGCAATTCGATTTGGTTAGGCGGGGCTTGAAACATTAAGCCAGCCCCTCGGCAAAACGATAGTAAGCACCAGACCACTGCAATTCTTTACGGAACTGTCCGAGCTTGGTGTCTTCATTGATTGATACCAATTCGATACCTGCAATTCGTGCAAAGTCTTCGAGGGTTTCGGCAGACACCGAGTTGGTTAGTACGGTGTGGTGACTTCCACCGGCAAGCATCCAGGCCTCTGCAGACTCCGCAAGCGAGGGCTTTGGCTCCCAAACGGCGCGAGCCACCGGAAGCTTAGGTAGGTCTTCATTAGGTTCAACCACCTTGATCTCATTTGAGATCAAGCGCAGGCGCTCGCCAAGATCTACCAGGCAGACTACTCGCGCATCTGCCGGCTCAGCGGTAAAGACCATGCGCACCGGGTCTTCCTTGCCGCCAATGCCAAGCGGGTGGATTTCGATGCGCGGCTTCTGCCCGCTAATCGAAGGACAAACCTCGAGCATGTGAGCTCCAAGCACCTTTGGAGTGCCAGGGCCAAAGTGGTAGGTGTAGTCCTCCATAAATGAGGTGCCACCGCCAACCGGGGTCATTGCCTTAAGCACCGCTCCGAGTGCCGAGGTCTTCCAGTCCCCCTCGCCACCGAAGCCATAACCCTCGGCCATCAGTCGCTGCACCGCAAGCCCAGGAAGCTGACGAAGCGTGCCGAGGTCTTCGAAGTTTGAAGTGAACGCGTTGTAATTACCTGCCTCAAGAATTTGACGCAGAGCAATTTCAATTTTTGCTCCGTAAACCAACGACTCGTGACGAGCTCCGCCTTTGCGAAGTTCTGGCACAACGTCGTATTCGCGTTCGTAAAGCTCAGTAAGTTTTTCGGCTGCTTCATCGGATACGCTGTCCACTGCCTCGCAGAGTGTATTCACTCCAAGTTGTTCGATTGAAATTCCCAGTTTCATCTGAACTGAAACTTTGTTTCCATCGGTTACCGCAACGTAACGCATGTTGTCTCCAAAACGAGCAACCTTAAGATTCTGCGAAGCGTGCCAGCCAATTGTTGCGTATGCCCAATTTGTGATTCGATCACAAACTGACTTTTCGGTTGGATAGCCCACCACGATTTTGCGAGCTACGCCCATGCGAGTGACCAAGTGCCCGTACTCGCGGTCGCCATGCGCAGCCTGATTCAAATTCATGAAATCCATGTCGATAGTTGCCCAAGGCAAAGACTGTCCAGCTTGCGTGTGCAGGTGCAGAAGCGGCTTAGTTAATACATTCAGCCCGTTGATCCACATCTTGGCTGGCGAGAAGGTGTGCATCCAGGTGATTACACCCACACAGTTCTGATCACGCGAGGCTTCGAGTAGCACCTCTTTGATTTGCTCCGGAGTCTTGAGCACCGGCTTCCACAGGTACTCGACCGGAGCCGAGGTGCCAGCCTTGATTTGCTCGACCACCTGTTGCGATTGTTCAGCTACCTGTTGCAGAGTCTCATCACCGTACAGATTCTGGGTGCCGGTTAGAAACCAAATCTGACCCTTGCTCGCGCTCATGGCTGCTCCAATCGAGGCAGCACTGCCTCTGAATGTTAGTTATGTTAGCGTTCACATTAGCAGAAATTCGGGGTTCCGCAAATTCGAACCTAAACTCTTGAATATGAACGTTTCAGACGAATCCAAGGCAGCCGAATCTCGCAGACTGCTGTCCTTCATGCTCAATCAGGGCATAGCGGCAGTTCTTACCGATTACCTGTGGGCCGCTAAATCCCTGGGAATGCAGGACTGGGCCTTTGACGAGGCTAAGCGCGAACTCGAAGCCCTTAATGCAGGATCTGCTCAAGAAATCGTCTCGTCCACTCAAAAGCAGGCCAAACTCCTCACTGTCGAAATGTCTAACCTGACTGAGATCTTGGTAACCGCAGGTTACGAGAGCACCACCGTGCATGGAATGCTTGCTACTTTTTCTCAAGTGATGCACAGCAAGCGAATTCCATTCGCCCAAACCAGCAAAAACTAGTAGTCGAGCTGCGCAGCTAGTTTGTCTAGCACTTCGTAGCAAGGAAGAACCTTGGCAACGCTCGCGTTTGGCTCGCGACCTTCTTTGATAGCTGCCACGAATTCGCGATCTTGAAGTTCGATACCGTTCATTGAAACATCAACCTTAGAAACATCGATTGGTTCTTCTTTTCCGTTGACCAAGTCGTCGTAGCGAGCGATGTAAGTTGCGGTGTCGCCAATGTAGCGGAAGAAAGTTCCGAGCGGTCCGTCGTTGTTGAATGAAAGTGAAAGCGTACAAATCTTTCCGTTTTCACTTTGCAACTGAATGGACATGTCCATGGCGATACCAAGCTCTGGATGCTTCGGCCCTTGAACCGCGTTTGCCTTCACGATTCTCTCGCCAGTCTGATACTGGAATAAGTCGACAGTGTGAGCAGCGTGGTGCCAGAGCAGGTGGTCGGTCCAAGAACGTGGATTACCCAGTGCGTTGGTGTTGGTACGGCGGAAGAAGTAGGTCTGAACATCCATCTGCTGAATCGAGAATTCGCCAGCCTGAATCTTGTTGTGCACGTACTGGTGTGACGGGTTAAAACGGCGAGTGTGTCCGGCCATGGCTACCAAGCCGGTCTTGGCCTGCAGTTCCACAATTTGCTGCACTCCAGCCAGGTTGTCGGCCATCGGGATTTCCACCTGAACATTTTTGCCAGCCTCGAGCGCCTGCATGGTTCCTGCGAGGTGCATCTGGGTTGGAGTAGCCAGAATCACGCCATCTAGATCCGGTTGGGCAAGGAGTTCCGCATAGTCGGTGAATGCTCTCTTGGCGCCATACTTGCTGGCGACCTCCTCAGCGACATCCAACTTGCTGTGAGCAACGTAATGAATGTTGGCATCCGGTATTTGAGTGAGTGCATCGAGGTGCTTAATTCCAAAAGCACCGAGGCCGACGACTGCGAGATTTACTGACATTCACTATTCCTTTGGAGTCATGATCATGTGACCGACGGCGGTGTTTGATGCAGGCACGTGATAAAAACGATAGACCTCATCGACCTTATCTCCCATGGCCCCGCGCATGATGAGCCACATGATCAGCTCGACTCCTTCAGAGCCCGCTTCAATCATGTATTCGAGGTGCGGTTTGTATTGAAGGTTTTCTGGATCATTAACCAAATCATCCATGAACTTCTTGTCCCAAGGTTCATTGATGAGTCCGGCACGTGCACCTTGAATTTGGTGACTCATTCCACCGGTACCCCACACCTGAACTTTTAGGTCCTCAGGGTAAGCCTGAATGGCTTTGCGAATTGCTTTACCCAGAGACAAACAACGTTCACCAGATGGTTGAGGATTCATCACAACGTTAACCGGCAGCGGAATAACTTTTACCGGCCACTTGTCAGGAGTACCAAACATGAGTGACATTGGAACGGTTAAACCGTGGTCAACATCAAGCACGTTCAGGATGGTCATGTCGAAATCTTGCAAAATCAATGACGCCGCTAAATAAGTTGAAAGCTCGGGTGCGCCTTCTACATCCGGAATCGGACGAGGCCCGTAGCCCTCATCGCAGATGCCGTATTTATCGGCAATACCCATGGCGAAGGTTGGCATTATTTCCATACCGAAGTAAGAGGCGTGATCGTTGTAAACCAACACGACCACATCCGGAAGGTTGTCATTGATCCACTGCTTCGAGAAGTCGTAGCCGTCGAACATGCGCTTCCAGTAAGGCTCCTGGGTCTTGCCAGCGTCAACCGCGTGCCCGACAGCCGGTACGTGGCTGGTGGTTACTCCACCGGTAATGCGTGCCATTATGCCTCGCCTCTTTCCTTCTTCGAGCGCCAACCCTCAATGTTTCGGCCGCCGTCAATCATCATCTGCTGATACTGCTCCACGTTCATATCGGTCATGGTGCTCACTGCCTGAACATATGACTTACCCTCTGCAGCGAAAATCTTTGACAAGAAATAAACGTTTCCGCCGAGGTCCAGCATCTTTTGGAAGTCACGGTCAAGTACCGCCTGCTTTTGCGGTTCAGTCATTTTCCACTCATCCAGATAATTGCGTTCGTCAGCGTGAAAACGCTTGCGGTTTTCTTCGGTGCGAAGGCTCATGCAGAACTGATTCAGCCAGAACCCCTCGCGGGCCAGCTCGATGGTAAAAATCGTGGTGCCAGGAATATCTTTGAACTGCTCGAAGTCAGGTTTCATGATTAGCTCCAGTAAAGGTTGTTCGGGTTGGTAACCAAAAGCTTCTGTTGAAGCTCTGGCGTGGTTGCAATTGATGGAACATAGTCAACCAAGATTCCATCGTCAGGCATTTCTTTTTTCATATTCGGATGTGGCCAGTCTGTGCCCCAAAGCACTCGATCCGAAAACTCTTCAACCACAGCTTTGGCAAATGGAACCACGTCAGAGTAAAGCGGTGAACCAGAAACGGTGAGTCGATCAGGGCAACTTACCTTTGCCCAGACATCGTTTTCACGCATGAACTTTAGGAATAAATCAAAGTCAGGGTTTTCCACCGGCTTGGTTACATCCGGGCGGCCCATGTGGTCGATAACCACTGGAACACCAAGGCTGGTGAAGAAGTTCCACTTCTCTTTGAGATCGGCCGGTTCGAAATACAGCACAACGTGCCATCCGAGTCGCTTAATTTTCTCGATGATGCCGCGGTAGTAGTCGTCTGGCTTTGGGTCCACCAAACGCTTAACGTAGTTGAATCGAACGCCACGAACACCGAGTGCGTGCATACGTTCGAGTTCAGCCATCTCGATATCGGCCTTCACCGTCACCACACCACGTGCCTTGTCGTTTGAACGCGCAAGCACGTCTAGCAATGCTGAGTTGTCTGCGCCGTGACAGGTGGCCTGAACCACCACATTTTTTTCAAAGCCAAGGAAGTCACGAAGAGCAAACAGTTGCTCCCAGCTGGCATCGCAAGGGGTGTATTTGCGCTCCGGAGCAAACGGGAAAACATCGCCGGGCCCGAAAACGTGACAATGTGCGTCAACTGCACCGGCCGGCACCACGAAGCTCGGCTTGGTTGGTTCGGCGCACCAATCGAGCCAATCGACGTCTTTCACAAACTGCGTGCTCATTAGCCACGCTCCTTCAGCTTTGCGTCTAGGCGAGGGAAAACAGCGCGAGTATTCGACTCAAAGATGCTCTGCTTTTCGGCTTCGCTAATTTTGGCGGCATCGATGTAGCGCTTGGTGTCGTCGAAGTAGTTTCCAGTAGTCGGATCGATACCGCGCACAGCGCCAATCATTTCCGAACCAAACAGAATGTTTTTGTTTTCGATTACGTCCACCAGTAAGTCGATTCCCGGTTGGTGATAAACGCAGGTATCAAAGAACACGTTCTTCATCAGGTGACCATCCAGACTTGGCTGCTTGAGCATATCTGCCAGGCCGCGGTAACGACCCCAGTGATAAGGCACAGCGCCACCACCGTGAGGAATAATCAATCGCAAGGTTGGGAAGTCTTTGAATAGATCACCCTGGATTAATTGCATAAACGCTGTGGTGTCTGCGTTCATGTAGTGCGCACCGGTGGCGTGGAAGTTTGGGTTACAGGATGCCGAAACGTGAATCATGGCTGGCACGTCGAGCTCAACCATTTTTTCGTAAAGCGGATACCAGTACTTGTCGGTAAGCGGAACAGTCTCCCACTTTCCACCGCTCGGGTCCGGGTTCAGGTTGCAACCGATGAAGCCAAGTTCGTTCACACAGCGCTCAAGCTCCGCGATGGACTCGGTCAGATCCGCACCAGGTGACTGTGGCAGCTGACAAACACCAACAAATTCGTTTGGGAACATGTCAACCACGCGCTTGATCATGTTGTTGCAGTGAATGGTCCACTCTTTGCTGATGCGCTGATCGCCTTCGTGGTGCCCCATGTGTGAGGCACGCGGTGAAAAAATAGTGAGGTCGCTGCCACGCTCAGTAATTAACTTGAGTTGGTTGTCGACGATGGATGCACGCACCACCTCGTCTGAGATTTCTGGATACTCCGGCGATGGTTGACCAGCCTTGAATGCTGCCAACTGATCCACTCGCCACTGGTTGTGTGGCTCGGGAACTGTTGTGTAGTGGCCGTGACAATCGATGATCATTAGTTCTCCCAGGCTGACTGCGGTACGAAAATATTTCCACTCATCAAAAGACGAGCGGTACGAAGTAGTGCCGATTTCGTGATCTTCAGCTCAGGGCCGCTTTGATCTACTTCCATCTGCACTGTGAAAAATCCGGTCGGGTGTTCAACCTCAATGTTGAGTGAGTCGGCTACCTGATCGAGTCCGGCAATCTTGGCAGCAACGCTTCCCTGCAACATGCAGGCAGTGGCCACCGAGACCGCCCCGAGCACACCAATTGCCTCGTGCGCGCGGTGCGGAATAAAGGTGCGGGTATTGATGAGTCCACCGTCTTTCGCGGGCGAGAGCAAGGACATCTTCGGCACGGTTTTATTGGTCACATCGCCAAGATTCATTAGCTCGCCAACGGCTAGGCGCACTGCCTCAACTTTTTCGCGGAGTGCTTGATTAGCTTCAAGTTCGGCCGGAGTCTCGTAACCGGTAATACCAAAGTCAGCTGCGTTTAGGCAAACCACCGGCATTCCGTTATCGATGCAGGTAACTTCAACTCCGTTAACGATGTCCACGGCATTTCCGGTGGGTAGCAGTGCACCGCAGCTTGAGCCGGCGACATCCTCGAAATTGATATTGATTGGTGCGTGAGTGCCTGGCACCCCATCGATGCGAGCATCACCCGAGTAATTAACTTTGCCGCCAGGAGTCTCAACAAAAGCAGTGGCCTTGGAATCGGTGTTCACCATAAAGATGCTTACCGGAGTTAAGTCACCAGTAGTTGCTACCAGGCCGTTCTCGATGGCAAATGGGCCCACACCAGCAAGGATGTTGCCACAATTTTGCTGATCGCTAACTTCTGCTCGATCGGGCCACACCTGCAAAAACAAATAATCCACATCGATGCCCGAACGTATTGATTTGCTAATCACTGCCACCTTTGATGTGAGTGGATGTCCTCCGCCCATTCCGTCGATTTCGCGAACGTCTGGTGAACCCATTGCAGCCAACAGGAATCGATCGCGCGCACCAATGTCAGTTGGCAAATCAGAAGCTAAAAAGTAAAGCCCCTTCGATGTGCCACCGCGCATCACCGAGCAAGGAATCGAAACCTGAGTGTTGGTCATTCCTGGTAGTCCTCGTAAACCAACCCCTTGGCCTTCAACGCATCACGCATGTTGTAAATATCTAGGCCGAGCTCTCCGGCTGCAAGTCGTGCACGTTTTGCGGTTTCGTTTGCCTCGCGAGCCTGAGCCTTTTCCAATACCTTAGCCGCGTCCTCGCGACGAACTACAACCACGCCGTCGACATCGGCCACGATTACATCGCCAGGGCGTACCGCCTGGTTTGCAATCACGATTGGCACCTGAACATCGCCGGGAGTCTCTTTAACTGTGCCCTGCGATGCGATTACCTTTGGCCAAACCGGGAAGTTCATTTCGGTTAGGGTAGCTACATCGCGCACACCGGCGTCAATAATTAGTCCGCGCACTCCGTGAGCCATCAGGCTCTCGGCGAGCAAATCGCCAACATATCCGTCGTCACACGGACTGGTCGGTGTGACCACAAGAATGTCACCAGGCTGAGCTTGCTCAACAGCAACGTGAATAGTCCAGTTGTCGCCAGGGGCAACCGTGCAAGTGAGTGCATTGCCAGCGATTTTGGCTGGGAAGATTGGGCGAAGTCGGTGATCCAGCAGACCGATGCGTCCCTGAGCCTCGTGAACCGTGGCAACGCCAAGTTCGGCAAGTCCATCCACGATGGCTAGGTCGGTGCGAGGGGTTCCGCGAACTACTCTTGGCATTTTCTTCCTAACGAATTCCTACGTAGTTTTCTGCAAGGTTAGTTTGCAGAGCTTTGTTCTTGAATAGGTGCTTCAACTGCGACAACTGAAGTTGGTTGTCGAATTCATTTCCGCTGGTGTGCAACATGGTTGTCATCCACCAAGAGAAGTGTGTCACGCGCCAAATGGTTTCCTTGGCACGGTCACTGTAGCGATTCAGTAAGGTTGCGTCTTTCTTATTGAAGAAATCCACTAGCCCCTCGCCCAAGAAGCGAACGTCGTTTGCTGCCGCGTTTAGTCCCTTGGCACCAGTCGGTGGCACGGTGTGGCCGGCGTCACCAACCAGGAAGAGCCTGCCGTGCGCAAGTTTTCCAGAAACAAATGAACGCATTGCGAGAATGTTTTTCTCCGTAATCTCGCCGGTCTTGAGCTCCCACCCGCTGAGTTCCATGCGCTTGGCCAAGGCTTCCCAAATTCGGTCATCTGACCAATTGGCGATATCATCGCTTGGATCTACCTGCAAATACAAACGACTTACTTTGTCAGAACGCATCGAATGCATTGCAAAACCGTCCGGATGCCAGGCATAAATTAGCTCGTCGGTTGATGGCGCAACGTTCGCCATTACGCCTAGCCAGCTGTATGGATAAACGCGCTCGAATGATCCAACTTCAACTCCAGGAATCGCTTTGCGAGATGGACCCCAGAAACCATCGCAACCCGCGATGACTGCACATTCGATTTTTTGCGAGTTTCCATCTTTGTCAACAAAAGTGACTGATGGGTTCTCTGAATCGATGTCGTGTAGTTCAACATTTGATACTTCGTAGTGGATTTCTTGACCGGCCTTATCGCAGGCAGCATCGAGGTCCTTTTGAATTTCAGTCTGTCCGTACACCCAAACGGTGTAGCCAATTAATTCCTTGAAGTCGATGTGGTGTCGTTCCCCTGGCACCTGCAAATAGATGCCGTTGTGTTCCATGCCTTCTTTACGCAGGCGGTCGGCAACGCCAAGCTCATCCATTAGGTCCACAGCCTGAGTCTCGAGCAAACCGGCTCGAATGCGAGCCTCTACGTATTCGCGCGAACGATCCTCAATGACGATCGATTCGATGCCGTTCTTGGCTAGATAGCGGTTGAGCAGTAGTCCCGAAGGGCCAGCTCCGATGATGGCAACCTGAGTTTTCATAACTCCAAGAAAACACCAAAATCAATCGGTAGAGCTGGCTTACTTCCGCTCAGCGGAAGGCTTTGTTTAAACCAATTTCGAAAGGTCGGAGATGCCAGCCGCGATGAGCTTCTTCGAAAGCGCATTGGCGGAAGCCACAAGTAGCGGGGCTACGCGCATGATGTCTTGGTTATCCACCGGCGTCACAATTCCGAGTGCGGCCACCACCTTATTGCCAGCACCAAAAATCGGTGCCGCCAGAGTACGTGCGCCGATGGCCAATTCCTCTTCGGAATGGGCGTAGCCCTGATCCTTTATCTTCTTCAATTGTTTTTTCAGCTCGTTGGCATCGGTGATGGTTTTATCGGTGTACCGATCGAGCGAATCCAGAACCCCCTGCTGCAATTCTTTTGAACCATAAGCCAGTAACACCTTGCCAACACCAGATGCGTGTAACGGCAATCTAGCACCGGGTTTTGAAATTACTGAGAGCGTTCTTGAACCGGCGATGCGTTCCACAATCAAACAGCGGAAGCCATCCAGCAATCCAATCTGTACCGCATCGTTTCCGAGTTGATATAAGTCCTCCATGTATGGAAGAGCAATCTCTCGAAGATCAGAATGTAACGGCGCTAGAATTCCGAGACTCCAAATCTTGCGACCGATTTCAAAAGCGCCGTCGGTGCTTCTACTTAGAGCGCCTTGCGAAACTAACTCGTGCACCAGGCGATGCACAGTAGTTAGTGGCAATTTGGATCGTCGTGCAATTTGCGCAAGAGTTTGACGACGGTGATTGGCATCGAAGGTGTCGAGCACTGTGAACGCACGCCCGGTCACCGATTTCTGTGTTTCACCCGCCATTCTTCAATGGTAATTGGTACTTCCACTCAGTGGAATGCCGGTGTCGCTGCACAGAAAACCGATCTGACCCCAATAACCTGACAGTCCAATGCCAACCTCCAAACGAATCTTGCCACGCGCGCTCACTGAGCCCCATCCTGAGCGCCTTGATTCGTCGCATCCGAATTACGAATTAATCCTGGAACGCCATGAACTGTCGATGGCCTTGAACCAAGAGGGCTACACCGATCCCGAATCTGGCGACTTTGTGTTCAATGCCAAGCGCCTTGCCAACCAGGGTAAGTGCTGCGCTATGGCTTGTCGCCACTGCCCTTTTAAGCGCTAGCCCAGCGGGCTAGTTGACTCACGAACGATAATCTCCGGCACCAGGCGCTGCTGCACCGGCGGATTATCCGAGCTCAATTCGGCAAGCAGGTTACTCATCGCCGATTCACCCAACCCCTTGAAGTCCTGACGCATCGTGGTTAGCGCCGGAGTCAGATAGGTTGCCTCGGGAATGTCATCGAAGCCAATGAGGCTTACGTCGCCAGGCACTTGAATGCCACGAAGTCGAAGCGCCTTCATTAGACCTAGGGCCAGATAATCGTTTGCCGCAAAAATTGCCGTGTAGCCGGCAACTTCAAGATTCAAATCAACGCCAATTTTTAGACCGGTGTCTGCAGTCCAGTCACCTTGAATTACAGACGGCTTGAGTTTCTTCTCCCCCATGGCCTTTTCGTATCCACGTCTGCGCGATTGCGCTTCAAATGAATCCACCTGGCCCGCAACATGCAAAATCTTTTTGTGGCCTAAATCAATCAAGTGTTTGGTTGCGATGTAGCCACCTTCAAAGTTGTCAATACCAACCGAGTGGGCATTGCCGATGTCATAGGTGTCGAGCGAAACCATCGGAATATCTGGGAAGTACTCCGTCGCGGTCTTAACGCTTTCCGGTGGAAGCGCAATCGTTACCAACCCTTCAATCTGAAGCACGCGCAAACTTGTTAGTGCTTCGTTGAGAGATTCTGAATCACCTGGAATTACCGAAAGCGAGACAACCAAATATCCATTGTGTCTGGCATGACGTTCCATTGCGTTGTTCATACCAACCGGGCCATACAAAACTGTGTCAGCCGCCAGGAAGGCAAGCATGTTTGATTTGGTAGTCACCAAGGATCGCGCTGCCAAGTTTGGCTGGTAATCGAGTTCCTTCATCGCGGCAAGCACTCGCTCTTTGGTTGCCGGACGAATGCTGGCGTGGTGATTCATCACGCGTGAAACTGTTTGATGCGAGACACCGGCAAGCTTTGCTACGTCGTATATATTCGCCTTTTTAGTACTCATTAGTAATTCACCATCGCAATAAATCGAGTCACGATATCGGCAATGACCTTTTCATAATCCGCATCGCCAGATTTTGTGAACTTGAGATTCACCAAGGTCTTGCCATCTGCTTCGGTAAAGCTGGCATCGATTTCACCGAATTTGTCAGTTAGTAAAACCGCTCGGTTTGGTAGGTCGAAATCTAAATAACTGCCCCCGTGCTCGAAGCCCGATTCGGCTCGAAAGTCAATGCGGCCGCCAACTCTCGGATCCACGCTCTTCACCGGACTCAACCAGGATCCAAGCTGCGGAGCGCCGGTCATGAAGCCGGCAACGTGCGCCAATGGCTTGGCCACCTTTAGTTCCCGGGAAATCACTACGGCATTATTGAGAGCGCTCACATTTATCACATTACTACCTCACAAAGGGCCATAGTTAGGCTTTAGGCGAGAGGGGCAAATGCGCAAAATTACTGAAACTCAACTAGCTGACGTTCTGGCATCCCTGCCGGCTAATCCAAGAGTTGTTGCCTCGGGAAACTTTGCCGCCCCTAAAACTTTGCTTCGTCTACTCGATCAAAATGTTGCGACATTCAGGCTTCACATGCTCAACGCGCAGCCAGGAATTCCTGATCGTGATGGCATTACTTTCGAAACCGCATTCGTAGGCGCTGGAATGCGTAATAGCCCTCGTCTCGAATACGTTCCGTCGCGCCTGAGTTTGGTTCCGGTCCTATTCAGAGATCACTACATACCGCACGTTGTGTTACTGCACACTTCGAGTGAAATCAATAACAGGGTGAGCCTTGGTACCGAAGTAAATATTTTGCCGGCAGCAATTGAAGCCGCTCGCCAAAATGGTGGCATCGTTGTCGTGCAAGCGAATCCAAACATGCCCTACACCTTTGGTGATGCCGAAATTGATGAGAGCAAAATCGACTACCTAATTGAAGTGGATGAGGCACTCGATGAAAGTCCGCATCGTGAATCTAACGATGAAACGAGAATCATCGGCGAGCGTATCGCATCGATGATCAGTGACGGTTCAACTTTGCAACTTGGAATCGGTGGCATTCCAAATGCAGTGCTAAAGGCATTGACTGCGCGTAAGGGTATTCGAATTTGGACCGAGATGTTTTCAGACGGCGTTCTAGAACTACACAAACGTGGAGTGCTTGACAGCGAAAACCCGATTACCGCATCGTTTATTTTTGGGTCAAATGAGTTGTACCAGTGGCTTCATCAGAATCGTCAGGTGCAAATGCTCCGCACCGAAAAGACCAATGATCCTGGCCAGATAGCTCGTCAGGCCCGGATGACCAGCATCAACTCCGCCCTGCAGATTGACCTCTTTGATCAAGCCAACGCCAGCCATGTGAATGGCAAGATCTATTCCGGCTGGGGCGGGTCTACCGACTTTATAGTTGGAGCGCTGCACTCCCCCGGTGGTGCCTCATTCATGGCAATGCAGTCATGGCACCCAAAGGCAAACGTCAGCACAATAGTTCCTCGGCTCACCGAGAATGTGACCAGTTTTCAGCACAGCTTCGTAGTAACCGAAAATGGAGTTGCCGATATTTTTGGCCACAGCCAGAAACAGCAAGCGAGCAACTTAATCGAAAACGCAGCGCACCCACGAGTGCGAGCAGAATTACGAGAAGCAGCGGAACGCCTCGGTTTAGACTGAGCTCATGAGTGGCATTGGCAGAATCCAGAATCAGTTGGCCGATGGCCGTGACATTTTTTATTTTGACGACCGCAATACGCATCTTCCGGCACAACGCAAACCGGATACCCGACAACTTCCAGAGCGCCCATCAGTGGCGCAGATGCGCCTCGACTCACTTACTGGCGAATGGGTATCGGTAGCCGCACACCGACACGGACGCGCTCACCTGCCACCGGCCAATCAGTGTCCACTTTGCCCTACCACTACAGACAACCTTTCAGA
>Ga0228702_1001559_pt1 | contig 14265 bp, 16 predicted proteins | sample McNCre217_Aug_MG_2_FD_178018 | JGI IMG/M metagenome (GOLD analysis project Ga0228702, IMG submission 178018) | Freshwater microbial communities from McNutts Creek, Athens, Georgia, United States - 20-17_Aug_MG | ecosystem: Environmental > Aquatic > Freshwater > Creek | place: USA: Georgia... | reverse complement strand
CCGCGACGTATCAAGTGGGTTGGACCAGCGATGCAGGCCGTGACCTGCACGCCCACAACCTGATTTTGTGGAAAGGCATCGAAGAGTTGCGCGAGCGCGGTGTGCGCACGCTCGACCTCGGCGGTGTCAACACCACGCGCAGCGCAGGCATTGCGCGTTTCAAGATGAGCACAGGCGGTCAAGTGCTCACCTGCGCCGGGACGTTCATTTAAACCATGTTGCGCGTCTCACACCTTTCTTGCAGCCGTGGCAACAAGCCTTTGTTTGCCAACGTCAGCTTTGCGTTGCAAGCTGGCCAAGCCTTGCACCTCGAGGGCGACAACGGTGTGGGCAAAACGAGTTTGCTGCGCATTGTGTGTGGCCTGTCGTCTGCCGATGCCGGCGAGGTGTGTTGGGACGATCAACCCATTCAAAAAAACGCCACCGCGTTTCGCTCGTCTTTGTTTTATTTGGGCCACGGTTTGTCGCTCAAAGAAGAGCTGACCGCTTTAGAAAACCTCATGTCCGATGCCGCGGTGTCGGGCCGCGCGTTGAGCGAGACACAGGCCTTGGTTGCCTTGGCGCGTATGGGTCTGCGCGGGCGCGAGCACTTGCCGTTGCGCGTGATGTCGCAAGGCCAAAAACGCCGCACGGCGTTGGCGCGTTTGTTGGCCAGCCGAGCGCCGTTGTGGGTGCTGGACGAGCCGTTTGTGGCGCTGGATGTGAAGGCGGTCGATGGTCTGCGCGGTTTGCTGGCCGAGCACGTGGCCAACGGCGGCATGGTGCTCTTCACCAGCCATCAACCGGTGACGCTGGCCAGCGCCAAAGGCCTTGAGGTGGCGGTGCAAACTTACCGACTGAGGGGCGTGGCATGAGTGGCGGTGCGTTCATGGCGGTGCTGCGCCGCGATGTGTTGTTGGCCCTGCGCCGCAAGAGCGAGGTGTTGACAGCGGTGTTCTTTTTTGTGGTCGTCGCTGCGCTGTTTCCGCTGGGCATTGGCCCCGAGCTGAACACCTTGCGCTTGGTGGCACCCGGCGTGTTGTGGGTGGGTGCGTTGCTGTCGAGCATGTTGGCGTTGCAGCGTTTGTTCGAGGCAGATTACCGCGACGGCACGTTGGAGCAAATGGCCTTGTCGCCCACGCCGTTGGCTTGGTTGGTGAGCGCCAAACTGCTCGCGCATTGGCTGGTCTCCGGGGTGCCATTGGTATTATTGGCACCGGTTTTAGGCCTGCAATTTGACCTCTCGACCGATGCTTTAACCACCCTCACTTTGGCTTTGTTGCTCGGCACGCCGGTGTTGTCGTTGATCGGTGGCATTGGTGCTGCGTTGACCTTGGGTGTGCGCGGGGGCGGTGTGTTGTTGTCGCTGCTGGTGTTGCCTTTGTTCATTCCTGTGCTGGTGTTTGGTGCGGGCGCTGTCGAAGCGCAGGCCAGTGGTTTGGGGGCACAGGCGCATTTTTCGATTTTGATGGCCATGCTGTTGCCGGCCGCATTTTTTAGCCCTTTGGCGTGTGCAGCAGCTTTACGGATTGCGTTGGAATGAAAAATATCAATTGGTTTCACTACGCGGCACCGCAAACCTTTTATGGTTTGGCGGGCAAAGCGTGGCCTTGGTTTGCGGTGTTGGCCACCGCGTTCATGGTCGCGGGGCTGTGGATTGGCTTTGCCATTGCGCCCACTGACTTTCAGCAAGGCGAGGGCTACCGCATCATCTTTGTGCACGTGCCTGCGTCGTGGATGTCGATGGTCATTTACTTGGCCATGGCGTTTTGGAGCGTGTTGGGCTTGACCTTCAACACCCGCCTGTCCGGCATGATGACCCGCGCCTTGGCCCCCACCGGTGCCTTGTTTGCCTTTCTCTCGCTGTGGACCGGCGCGCTCTGGGGCAAGCCCATGTGGGGCGCGTGGTGGGTGTGGGATGCACGCCTGACGTCTGAGCTGATTTTGTTTTTCTTGTATTTGGGCTACATCGCGTTGACGTCTGCGATTGACGACACCCGCCGCAGCGACCGCGCTGGGGCGTTGATCGCCATCGTGGGTGCGATCAACGTGCCCATCATTTATTTCTCGGTCAAGTGGTGGAACACTTTGCACCAAGGCGCCTCGGTGTCGCTCACCCAAGCGCCCAGCATGGCCGCGCTGATGTTGTGGGGCATGTTGTTGGTGGCCCTGGCGTTTTGGGCGTACAGCATTGCCTTGGTGTTGTACCGCGTGCGCACGCTGATCTTGCAACGCGACAGCCACGCCACGTGGGTGCATGAACTCGAAGAGGTGAAGCGATGAGGTGGGAAAACTGGAGCCAGTTTTGGCACATGGGCGGCTATGCCGTGTATGTGTGGGGCAGTGTGGGCGTGACCGCCTTGTTGATGGCGGTGGAAGTTTGGCAAGCCCGTTGGGCGCATCGCCTTGCGCTGCGTCAAGTGCAAACTGAACAAGCCGTGGCCCAATTGCTGGACGACGAGTCGTCTGCTGAGAAAGTGATGTGAGGATGAAACCCAGAACCAAACGATTCGCCCTGATTGCCGCTGGCATTGTGGTGTTGTGCGCGGCGGCCGCTTTTGTGCTGAACGCGTTTCAAAGCAACTTGGTGTTCTTCTTCACGCCCACACAAGTGAGCAACGGTGAAGCGCCCAAAGGCCGTGTGTTCCGTGCCGGTGGCATGGTCAAAGAAGGCAGCTTGGTCCGCGAAGGTCAGGCTGTGCGTTTTGTCATCACCGACACCGCACATGAAATGACCGCTTCGTATGTGGGCCTGTTGCCCGATTTGTTCAAAGAAGGCAAAGGTGTGGTCGCGCAAGGCAAGTTGGGCGACGACGGCGTGTTTGTGGCTAGCGAAGTGTTGGCCAAGCACGATGAAAACTACATGCCACCCGAAGCACAGCACGCGATGGACCAAGCCGCAGCCGCCAAAGCCGCGCAGTCCTTGAAGGTCAAACCATGATTCCAGAACTCGGTCATTTCGCCCTCATCTTGGCCGCTGTGGTGGCGTTGATGCAAGGGGTGTTGCCCATTGCCGGCACCTTGGTGCGCGATGCGCAAACGCAAGTCACGTTGCAGTCGTTGGCGCGGCCCACGGCGGCTTTGCAGTTCGTGTTGGTGGCGTTCGCGTTTGGTTCTCTGGCCGCTGCGTTTTTGGGCAACGATTTTTCGGTGCAGTACGTGGCGCAACATTCCAACTCGTTGCTGCCCAAGCCTTACCAATTTGCGGCGGTGTGGGGCGGTCACGAAGGTTCTCTCTTGCTGTGGGTGTTGTTGCTCTCGTTGTGGACCGTGGCGGTGGCCGTGTTCTCGCGCAGCTTGCCGCTTGACATGGTGGCCCGTGTGATCGGCGTGTTGGGTTTGATCTCGGTCGGTTTCTTGTTGTTCATCTTGACCACCTCCAATCCCTTTGAGCGTTTGTTGCCTGCGGCCTTGGATGGTCGTGATCTGAACCCTTTGCTGCAAGACCCCGGCTTGGTGATTCACCCGCCCATGCTCTACATGGGCTACGTGGGCATGGCTGTGGCGTTTGCGTTTGCGGTGTCGGCTTTGATGAGCGGACGCTTGGATGCGGCGTGGGCGCGTTGGTCGCGCCCTTGGACGGTGGTGGCGTGGATGTTCCTCACCTTTGGCATTGGCCTCGGTTCATGGTGGGCGTATTACGAACTCGGTTGGGGCGGCTGGTGGTTTTGGGACCCCGTTGAAAACGCCTCGCTCATGCCTTGGTTGGTGGGCACGGCGCTGATTCACTCGTTGATGGTGACCGAGAAGCGCGGCAGCTTCAAAGCATGGACGGTGTTGTTGGCCATTGCGGCTTTTTCGTTGTCGTTGCTCGGCACCTTCTTGGTTCGCTCAGGTGTGCTCACGTCTGTGCACGCGTTTGCATCCGACCCCAAGCGCGGTGTGTTTGTCTTGATTTTCTTGGCTGTGGTGGTGGGTTCTTCGCTCACCTTGTTTGCGTGGCGTGCGCCGCGTGTGGCTTTGGGCGGACGCATGGAGTTGGTGTCCCGCGAATCGTTTTTGTTGGCCAACAGTGTGTTGCTGGTGGTGGCCACTGCCGCGGTGTTGTTGGGCACGATTTACCCGCTCATCATTGATGCGCTGAATTTGGGCAAGCTCTCTGTCGGACCGCCTTATTTCAACGCCGTGTTTGCACCGCTGTTGGTGCCGACGGTGTTCCTCATCATTCCCGGCTCGGTGGCGCGTTGGCGTGATGCCAATGTGCGTGAGATTGCGTTCAAGCTACGTTGGACATTCGCCACTGCTTTGGGCTTGGCGCTGGTGTTGCCGTTTGCTTTGGGCACGTGGTCCATCGGTGCCGCATTTGGTTTGTTCTTGGGGTCGTGGGTGGCCTTGGGTACCGCGCAGCAAGTGTTGGCGCGTGTGAACAAGCCCGGTCGTATTCCCGCGTCGTTTTGGGGGCAGCACATTGCCCACTTAGGTATGGCGGTGCTGGTCATTGGCATCACCGGTGTGAAGAGCTACGAGGTCGAGCGCGATGTGCGCATGCAAATTGGCGATGTGGTCACCATCGCGCCCTACACCTTCCGCCTCAACTCGCTCGACGAAGTGCGCGGCCCCAACTACAAGGCCGTGCGTGCCGATGTGCAAGTGCTGCGTAACGACAAGATCATTGAAATTTTGCAACCTGAAAAACGCCGCTATTTCTCGTCGGCCATGCCCATGACTGAAGCCGGCATTGACTCCGGCTTCATGCGCGATTTGTATGTGTCGCTGGGCGAGCCGCTGGACGATGCACGCACCGAGTGGAGCATGCGCGTGTACTACAAGCCCTTTGTGCCGTGGCTGTGGGGCGGCGTTGTGTTGATGGTGTTGGGCGGCCTCTTGGCCGCGTTGGACCGGAGATACCGCAAATGAAAAAAGTCTTGATTCCGCTGGTGTTGTTCATCGGCTTGGTGGTTTTTTTGGCCGTGGGCTTGAAGCGTGACCCCCGCGAAATTCCTTCGCCGTTGATCGGCAAGCCTGCGCCGCATTTCACCCTGTTCACCTTGGAAGGGGGTGATGCCAAGTTTTCGCCCTCTGACATGCAAGGCCAAGTGTGGATGCTCAATGTGTGGGCCACTTGGTGTGTGGCGTGCCGCGAAGAGCATCCCGTGCTGGTGGCCTTTGCTGAGAAAAACCAAGTGCCCATCGTGGGCCTGAGCTACAAAGAAATTCAACCGCAAGACCCCGCGTACAAAGCCCCATTTGATGAAAAGCTCCAGCTCGCCCGTGAGCGCAGCGAGGTGTGGCTCAAGCGCCATGGCAATCCATACGTGACCTCGGTGATGGACATGGATGGCCGCGTGGGCATCAACTACGGTGTGTATGGCGTGCCCGAAACCTACGTCATCGACAAGGCCGGCGTGATTCGCTACAAGTTCGTGGGCGCTGTCTCGCCCGCGTTGTTGGCCGAAAAAATCTTGCCCCTGATTGCGGAGTTGAACAAATCATGAAACGTGTTTGGATGAATGGCGCCTTGAATGGCGTTTATGCGCTCAGCGTTTCGATGGCGATTTGGTTTGCACCACAAACGGCCTTGGCGCAAGCCACGGCTGCGTCCTCAGGTTTGACCGCCGGACGTGAGGCCCCGCTCATGGCCGAAGACCCCAAGCTCGAAGCGCGCTTGGTGGACATTTCGCAAGAGCTGCGCTGCTTGGTGTGTCAAAACGAATCCTTGGCGTCTTCGCACGCTGAGTTGGCTGACGATTTGCGTCGTGAGGTGCGCGAGCTGATTCGTTCGGGCAAGTCTGATCAAGAGATCAAAGACTTTCTCGTTGCCCGTTATGGCGACTTTGTGCTCTACCGCCCCGAGGTCAAACCATTGACGTGGGTGTTGTGGTTTGGTCCGTTTTTGTTGCTCGTGATTGCGGCGGTTGGATTGGGCATGTACTTGCGCCAGCGCCGTGCGTTGGCCGCGCCTGCCGTGTTGAGCGACGAAGCGCGTGAGCGCGCCAAGCAACTGTTGAAAGGTTGATGTGAATCCCGCACTCGCTTTTATTTATGTCGCCGTCGCCATGATCGCGGTGGTCTTACTCGTGTTGAGCGTCGCGCTGTGGCGCGGTTCGCAGCAAGGCGCACGCGTGGCCGCGCACCAAGCCGACGCCGTGAACGACCCTGCCAAGGCCAACGCCGCCGTGTACCGCGACCAAATGGCTGAACTCGACCGCGAGTTCGTGATGGGCAACCTCAGCTACGAAGAGCTCAAAGCCGCGCGTGACGAGTTGTCCGAGCGCTTGCTCGCCGATGTGGGCGATGCGGCAGTGGCCGACGCGCCCAAGTCAACTGCTGCCTCAAGCACGGCCGCCGTGTGGCGCAAGCCGTGGCTGAGCATTGGCTTGTTGGCGTTTGTCGTGCCCGTGGCATCTATGGTGATGTACAGCGTCTTGGGCGAACCCGCCGCGCTGGACCCACTTGCGCTCAAGCAAGGCACCGATGCGTCCGCCGAAGTGACGCCAGAGAAGCTGACCGAAATGGCCACTGCGCTCACCCGTCGTTTGCAAGACGAGCCCAACAGCATGGAGGGCTGGGTCATGCTTGGCCGCGTTCAACGTGCGCGTGCGCACTACGAAGAGTCAGCCGAAGCGTATGCCAAAGCCTTGACCCTGAGCCGCGATGACAACTTGTCGATTGAACGTGCCGAAGTGCTGGCCCAAAACAACGGAGGTAGTTTTGCAGGCGAACCGTGGTCCATCATTCAACGTGTGCTCACGGCGGACCCGCACCACCTTAACGCTTTGTTCTTAGCAGGCAGTGCCTCGTATGCCGAGATGAATTTCAATACCGCTTTGCGTTATTGGGAGCGCGCCCGCGAAGTCGTGCCTGCCGATTCGCCTGATGCGCCTGAGCTTGACCGCGCGATTGCCGAAGCCCGCGACAAGATGGGCTTGCCCGCCATTCCGCCACGCGCCACCAACATCGCCGCAGAGATGCAAGCCAACAAGGCGGCGATGGCTGCGAGCAGCATCAGCGGTCGTGTGACCTTGGTGAAAGAAATCAAAGGCTTGGTGGCACCCACCGATACCGTGTTTGTGTATGCCACCCCTGTGACGGGCTCGCGCATGCCAATTGCCATTTTGCGCACCACCGCAGACAAGTTGCCGCTCGACTTCACGCTCGACGACAGCATTGCCATGAGCCCCAATGCCAAGCTCTCAGGCATGGACGAGGTGACGGTGCGCGTGCGCATCTCGAAGAGTGGCCAAGCCATGGCGCAGCCTGGTGACTACGGCGTGAGCCTCACGCCTGTGAAGCCCGGTGCCAAGGGTTTGAACTTGATGGTGCGCGACACCTTGCAGACCACGCCTTAAACGCACGTTTGAATGGCGCACAAAAAAGCCCCGCACTGCGGGGCTTTTTGTTTGGGGTGCTGTGAATTACAGCAAACCGTTGGTGCGCGCAAAGTGCAGCGTTTGCGTGCGGCTCTTCACGTCCAAACGACGGAACAAGCGCCACAAGTGAACCTTCACGGTGTGTTCGCTGATGTCTAACTCGGCGGCGATGTCGCGGTTGCTCAAACCACGGTCGAGCATGACGATGAGTTGCTTTTGGCGCTTGGACAATTTGGTCTCACCCACAGCCACAGTGGCTTCTTCGTCACCATGGTCGGCAGCAAACAAACCATGGATGGCCGAAGAAATTTCGTTGGCAGGCGTGGACTTCTCGATGTAGATGTCGGCTCCGGCTTCGATGCACGTCTCTTCGGCTTCGCCAGCAGGCATGGACGAAATCACGGCCAACGGCACGTTGGCATACATGGTTTTGATGTCTTTGACGGCAGAGGTACCTTTGACGCCAGGCAGCAACAAGTCGAGCACAAACAATTCGGGCTCACCGTTTTTGATGATGGCAGCTTGCAATTCGCTGAATTTTTCCAATTCAACAACTTTCGAGGCGGGACGCATGCGGCGCAACAACATGGCGATGGCTTGGCGGACCAAAGGATGGTCGTCAATGATGTACATACTCATTTTTATTACTCCTGAATCAATATTAGTAGTTTAGCCCCATTGCGGACCGAACATCCTGCATGGTTTCCCGCGCTGTTTTTCGTGCTTTTTCAGTACCTGCGTCCACGATGTCTCGAACAATTTTTGGGTTGCTGATGTAGGGTTCGGCGCGCTCAAGCATGGGTTGTTGCTCGCGCAGGATGGCTTCAATGATGGGTTGCTTGCAGTCCAAGCAGCCAATGCCCGCGGTTTTGCATCCTTGGGTGACCCATTCGCGCTGGCCCGCATCGCTGTAGACCAAGTGGAATTGCCAGACGGGGCATTTATCGGGATTGCCAACGTCCGTTCGTTTTTGGCGGGCTGGGTCGGTCGGCATGCGCTTGACCTTTTGCTCAATCGTGGCGCGGTCTTCGCGAATGGCAATCGAGTTGTTGTAGCTCTTGCTCATCTTCGCGCCGTCCAAGCCTGGCAGCTTGCTGGCTTCGGTGAGCAAGGCTTGTGGCTCGGGCAAGATGATTTTGCCGGTGCCTTTGAAATAACCGTTCAAACGCTCGCGGTCTTGCTCGTCCAACTCGGGCGCTGTGGCGATGTAGCCCAAGGCACCTTCCATGGCTTTGGCGTCGCCGGTTTCTTGGTAGGCCTTGCGTGATTTTTCAAAACGCTTCACGCTGTCTTTGGGCAGCTTGGCCAGAGACGTTTGCACTTTTTCTTCGGCGTTGGTTTCGCGGCCATACAGGTGGTTGAAGCGACGCGCGGCTTCGCGGGTCAGTTCCACATGGCTGGCCTGGTCTTCGCCCACGGGTACGTGCTTGGCTTTGTAAATCAAGATGTCGGCGGCTTGCAGCAGGGGGTAGCCCAAGAAGCCGTAGGTGGACAAATCTTTGTCCTTGAGCTTTTCTTGCTGGTCTTTGTAGGTGGGCACGCGCTCCAACCAACCCAGCGGTGTGCCCATGGCCAAGAGGGTGAACAGCTCGGCATGTTCGGGGATGCGGCTTTGCAAAAAGATGGTGCATTGGTTGGGGTCGAGGCCGGCAGCTAACCAATCGATGACCATTTCATAAACGTTCTTCTCAATCACCTCGCGGTTTTCATAGTGCGTGGTGAGGGCATGCCAGTCTGCTACGAAGTAGAAGCAATCCATCTCGGATTGCAAACGCACCCAGTTTTTCAAAGCGCCGTGGTAGTGGCCCAAATGCAAAGCGCCGGTGGGGCGCATGCCGGAGAGAACGCGTTCTTTCATGTTCAAGGCTTCAGTAAAAATTCAAACGGACTGAGCATGAGGCTCAGCAACTCAAAGGTCAGGGTCATGATGGGGGCCATCCACAAGGTGTCGACGACTTTCAAGACCACCAAAGCCATCACGATGTAAAAGCCATAAGGCTCGACGCGCGACAACCACACGGCTTGCTTCCAAGGCAGCAAACCCACCAAGATTCGGCCACCATCGAGGGGCGGCAAAGGGAATAAATTGAACGCAAACATCACGGCGTTCACTTTGACGCCGGCTTTGCAGACTTCGATGAAGTAGCGTTCTTCCACGCCTGCGGCAATGAGTGCGTACATCGCAAACGCCCACACAAAGGCTTGGAAGAAGTTGACGGCGGGTCCAGCCAGCGCGACCCAAATCATGTCGCGCTTGGGGTGGTTCAAGCGGCCAAAGTTCACGGGGACGGGTCGTGCGTAACCAAACAAAAAGTTACCGCCCGTGGCCAAAAACAACACGATGGGCATCACCAAAGTGCCCATGGGGTCGATGTGCGGCATGGGGTTGAGCGTGACGCGGCCCATCATCCATGCGGTGTTGTCGCCGCGCAGGTGTGCCACATAGCCGTGGGCGGCTTCGTGCAACGTGATGGCAAACACCACGGGCAGGCCGTAAATCAGAATGGTTTGAATGAGCTCAGGAAAATTCACGATGCAATTGTCTCATTCAATGGTCGCGTTCAATACTTTGAGCCTAGGCGAGGTGCCGTTCACAGGCCCAAAGTGCTCAGCGGGCCACGTCCTTCGCGGATGAGCTCGGGGTCGCCCCCGCCGTCCATGGGCGTGAGGTCGACCACGGTGGTGGGTTCGAGCGCACAAGCACCTGCGTCAATCACAGCGGCGAGGTCATGCTCAAAACGGTCGCGAATTTCTTCGGCGTCGTTCATGGGGTCTGTTTCGCCGGGGGCGATGAGCGTGGTGGCCAAGAGCGGCGCGCCGTGCAGCTCGAGCAAGTCAAGCAAGGTTTTGTTCAGCGGCACGCGCAGGCCAATGGTTTTGCGTTGTGGGTGGCTGACGCGGCGGGGCACTTCTTTGGTGGCTTCCAAGATGAAGGTGTAGGCTCCAGGGGTGGCGGCTTTGAGCAAGCGGTATTGGCGGTTGTCCACACGGGCGTAGTTGGCCAGCTCAGACAAATCGCGGCACATCAGGGTGAGGTGGTGTTTTTCGTCGACTTGGCGAATGCGGCGCATGTGCTCGACAGCTGACTTGTCGTCGAGGTGGCACACCAAGGCGTAGCTCGAATCGGTGGGCACAGCCACGATGCCGCCGCGCTCTAGCAGTTGCACGGCTTGTTTGAGCAAACGGGGTTGGGGATTGTCGGGGTGAACTTGAAGAAACTGAGCCATTATTGAATGCGGTCGGCGAGCGCTTCCCACACGGGGGTGAGTTGACCGGGTAGCCAAGGCAGCACGCCGAGGTCAATGCGGCTTTCATCGGGACTGTGGAAATCGCTGCCGCGCGAGGCGTACAGATTGAACTCTTGGGCCATGTCGGCGTAGGTTACGTACTCGGCAGGCGTGTGGCTGCCGGTGACCACCTCGACGCCTTGGCCGCCGTGGTTTTTGAATTCGGTGAAGAGCGCAAACTCTTCGTTGGGTGTGAAGCCGTAGCGCGCTGGGTGGGCAATGATGGCCATGCCCCCAGCTTGCGCAATCCACTGCACGGCATCTTTGAGCGTGGCCCAGCGGTGCGGCACAAAGCCAGGGTTGCCTTCGGTGAGGAAGCGGCGAAACACCTCGTTGGTGTCTTGGCAGGCGCCGGTCTCGACGAGGAAGCGTGCAAAGTGCGTGCGCGAAATCAGCTCGGGGTTGCCTGCGTATTTGAGTGCACCTTCGTAAGCGCCATGGATGCCAACCTTGGCCAAGCCGTCCGACATTTCTTGCGCGCGTTCGCCGCGGCCCCCGCGTGTTTGGCGCAGGCCATTCACCAGTTGTTCGTTGTGTGCGTCAAAACCCAAGCCCACGATGTGCACGGTCTTATTGGCAAAGGTGATGGAGATTTCAACGCCCGTGAGGTACTTCAAACCGTTGGCTTGCGCGGCGGCGAGTGCGCGGTCTTGGCCGCCTACTTCGTCGTGGTCGGTCAAGGCCCATAGTTCAACGCCATTGGCTTTGGCTCGTGCGGCCAATTGCTCTGGCGTGAGCGTGCCATCCGAGACGACGGAGTGGCAGTGCAGGTCGGCGTTGAGGATGTTTGAAGTCACGCCTTCATTGTAGGCGTGGCAAGGCTTCGCGTGCATTCGCGCTGGTGGCTTGGGCCAGCGCCTCTAAAGAGAGGCCTCGCAGATCTGCCAGCACTTGCGCAATGCGTGGCAGCTCGGCCGGTTCGTTGCGGCCTTGGGGCTGGCCTGCACCGCGTTGCTCGGCGGTGGTGTAGAGCCAATGCGGGGGAATGTCGGGCGCATCGGTTTCGAGCACGATGGCTGAGAGCGGCAACTCGGTGGCCAAGCGGCGCAGTTGCAAAGCTCGGTCATAGGTGAGCGCGCCACCAAAGCCGAGCTTGAAACCCAAGGCGATGAAGGCTTGCGCTTGTTGCAGGCTGCCATTGAACGCATGGGCAATGCCGCCCACCACGGGTGTGTCGCGCAAGCCTTTGAGCAACAGGTCCGCGCTGCGGCGCACATGCAAGATGACGGGCAGTTGGTGCTGTTGCGCGAGCTTGAGTTGGGCTTTGTAAAACTGTTGTTGCTTGGTGAGCGCCTCTGGTGTGTTGAGCGCGGGCACAAAACCATCGAGGCCAATTTCACCCACGGCCACCAAGCGTGGGTCGTCGCGGTGGGTGTGCAGCGCGGTGTCGAGCTGTGCCAAGTGCGCCTCAGTGGCTTGTGGGGTGTAAAGCGGGTGAATGCCCAGCGCATACACATCTTGTTGGGCGTGGGCCAACAAGCGCACCGTATCAAAGTGCACCGCGTGTACCGCAGGAATGACGCAAGTGGCCACGCCTGCTGCGCGAGCACGCAGGTGCACAGCCGCACGGTCGGGTTCAAACTCGGCAGCGTCTAAGTGTGCGTGGGTGTCGATGAACACGGGTTGTGTCATTCGGTACCCGTTCGGTTGTTTAGGCCAGTTGGCCTTGCACCAAACTCAGCTGACGGTCGCAGCGTGCGGCCAAGGCGTTGTCATGCGTCACCAACACAAACGCGGTGTTGTGTTCGCGGGCCAGTTGCAGCATCAGTGCAAAGACGTTGTCGGCCGTGTTGCGGTCGAGGTTGCCGGTGGGTTCATCGGCCAGCACACACGCGGGGCGTGTCACCAGCGCACGGGCGATGGCCACGCGTTGGCGTTCGCCACCCGACAGCTCGGCAGGGCGGTGGTGCATGCGGGGGCCAAGGCCTACCGCTTCGAGCATGGCCTGTGCTTGGGCGCTGGCAGCGGCGCGGTCCATGCGGCGAATCCACAGGGGCATGGCCACGTTGTCGAGCGCGCTGAACTCGGGCAGCAAGTGGTGGAACTGGTACACAAAGCCCAAGTGCTGGTTGCGCAAATCGCCCAAGGCGGCGGCGCTCAGGCCCGCCAAAGGCTGGCCCATGAGCGACACGCTGCCCGAGGTGGGCTCGTCCAAGCCGCCCAGCACATGCAACAAGGTGCTTTTGCCCGAGCCCGATGAGCCGACGATGGCGAGGGTTTCGCCCGCGTTGACCGACAAATCGACGTTGTGCAACACGGTCACATCCAGCGACCCTTCGGCGAAGCGGCGGCTGAGGTTGTGGGCGGTAAGAACAGGTGTATTCATGTCAGGCCTCATTCGTAGCGCAAGGCTTGAGCGGGGTTAACGCGGCTGGCGCGCCAACTGGGATAAATGGTGGCCAAAAATGCCAACACCAACGAGATGATGGCGATGGGCCAAATGTCGCCCGCTTGCGGGTCGCTGGGCATGCGGCTGATGAGGTAGATGTCGCGTGGCAAGAAGCTCGCGCCCAGCAGGTTTTCAATCGCGGGCACGATCACGTCAATGTTGAACGCCACCGAGAGGCCCAGCAACAAACCACCCAGCGTGCCGAGCACGCCCACGGTAGCGCCTTGCACCACAAAAATCGCCATGATGCTTTTGGGGCTCGCGCCCAGCGTGCGCAGGATGGCGATGTCCGCACGTTTGTCGGTCACCGTCATCACCAAGGTGGTGACGAGGTTGAACGCTGCCACCGCCACGATGAGGGTGAGGATGATGAACATCATGCGTTTTTCCACCTGCACTGCGGCAAACCAAGTGCGGTTTTGGCGCGTCCAGTCGCGCACGATCACGTCGGGGCCGAGTTGCACCGACAAGTCATAGGCCACGCTGCGGGCTTGTTGGCTGTCTTTGATTTTCAGGCGCACGCCCGTGGGGGCTTCGAGGCGGAAGATGCGCTGCGCGTCTGCCATGTGCAGCAAGGCAAGAGAGGCGTCGTATTCGTAATGGCCCGAATCAAAAACACCTGACACGTGCAGTTGTTTCAAGCGCGGCATCACGCCCGCGGGGGTGACTTGTCCGCCGGGCGCAATCAGCGTAATCCGATCGCCCACGCGCACGCCCATCGACAGCGCCAACTCGCCGCCCAACACCACATTGAAGCTGCCACTTTGCAAGGTGGCACGCACCTCGGGTGGAATTTGCAAGGTGAAGTCGCTCACCTGTGTTTCGGGTTCGGGGTCGATGCCGCGCACCATCGCGCCGCGCATGTCTTCGCCACGCGCCATCAAGGCTTGTTGCGACACGAAGGGCGCTGCGGCCACCACCTCGGTGTGTTGTTTGGCTTGGGCGATGAGCGCGTTCACATCAGCAAAGCCTTCGCCGCCGGGTGTGAGCAGCTCGATGTGCGACACCACGGCCAACATGCGGTCGCGCACTTCTTTTTGAAAGCCGTTCATCACACTCAACACGATGATGAGCGCGGCCACGCCCAGCGCAATGCCCAGCATGGACACGCCTGAGATGAACGAAATAAAGCCGTTGCGGCCCGCCACACGGCCAGCGCGCGTGTAACGCCAACCAATCAGCAATTCGTAGGGAAGTTTGGACGAGGTGTTTTGCATGTGGGCTGAATTATCCCCGCAGTGACCAGAGTGCAAGGCGGCATCACGGACAATCGGGGCTATGACTTCTGTGCTGATCCATT
>Ga0228702_1001556_pt1 | contig 14284 bp, 15 predicted proteins | sample McNCre217_Aug_MG_2_FD_178018 | JGI IMG/M metagenome (GOLD analysis project Ga0228702, IMG submission 178018) | Freshwater microbial communities from McNutts Creek, Athens, Georgia, United States - 20-17_Aug_MG | ecosystem: Environmental > Aquatic > Freshwater > Creek | place: USA: Georgia... | reverse complement strand
AAACACTCCGCCAAGCCATCGAAAAGTCGATGCTTTGAGCTTACGTGCGCAGCGATTGGAATGCATCGGGAACAATCCCGAGCGGGTTTTCACGTAATGGATTGCAAGTAGTGCAGACCAGCGCAGCGGAGGTGCGCGGGGCGGCTAACTGGCCGATCAACGGCGGTCGACCAAGGCATGGGCGATGGTGCCCAAATCCACATACTCCAGCTCGCTGCCTGCAGGCACACCACGCGCCAGACGCGTGACACGGAGGTCTGGCTGGCGGACCATCTCGGAGATGACGTGCGCTGTCGCTTCCCCCTCTGCGGTGAAGTTGGTGGCCAAAATCACCTCTCGCACCAAACCATCGTTGATCCGTTTTTTGAGCTTGGCCAAACCAATGTCATGCGGCCCAATCCCGTCGAGTGGGCTGAGCTTGCCCATCAACACAAAATACAAACCACGGTAAGTGCCTGTGCGCTCAATGGCCGATTGGTCGGCTGGCGTTTCAATCACGCACAACTGGCTGCGGTCTCGCGCAGTGTCCAGGCAGGTCTCGCAAAGCTCGGCCTCCGTGAAGGTATGGCAGCACTCACAATGGCGCACGTGGTCTACGGCATTTTGCAAGGCCGCCGCCAATTGGCGGGCTGTGGCCCGGTCGTTTTGCAAAAGCTGAAACGCCATGCGTTGCGCCGACTTGATGCCCACCCCGGGCAAGCCCTTGAGGGCTTGCACCAAAGTGGCAAGAGCGTGCGTATCAGCCATGGCGATGAGTGCTTTGCGGATTCAAAAAATCAGAAAGGCAGTTTCATGCCCGGTGGCAAACCGGCGGTCAGCTTACCCATTTTTTGCTGGGACACCTCTTCGGCCTGACGCACCGCGTCATTGAAGGCGGCAGCCACCAAATCTTCCAGCATGTCCTTGTCATCGGCCAGCAAGCTGGGGTCAATCGTCACACGGCGCACGTTGTGCTTGCAGGTCATCAAGACCTTGACCATGCCCGAGCCCGATTGGCCTTCAACTTCCACATTGGCCAGCTCGTCCTGAGCTTTCTTCAAATTGTCTTGCATGGCCTGCGCCTGCTTCATCAAGCCCGCGAGTTGTCCTTTGTTGAACATGGAATGGTTCCTTTGATGTGAATGTTAAGAATGAAAAAAGTGTCAGATCACTTGCAGGCTACCGGGCACGATCCTCGCCCCGAAGTCCCGCATCATGGTCTGCACCAATGGATCGTTTTCGATCAATGCCTGCGCGGCCACCATTTTGGCGGCCGCCGCCACGGCCATGCGTTTGGCCGGGCAGTCTTGAACAGCGCCCAACTCGATTTGCAAGCGAATCTGGCCATGGCCTGCCGCGGTCAAGGCGGTCTGCAAACGCTCACGACTGGCCGCATGGTTGAGGGACTCGCGCTCAATGCGCAACACCCATTGGTCGCCGTCTCGAGCCACCAATTGGGACTGCAAGGCCAACTCACGCACCAAGGCGGTGATGGCCTCCTGCGCCAGCAAACCTTGCACCACGGAGAACCACACATCACCCTCGGCGGTGGTTTGCAGTGGCGTCGATGCCGCCACCTTGGGCACATCGACACGCGCCGAATCAGAGGCCTCGCGCACCGGCAAAGACCGCAATGCCAAAGGCTCTGGTGCAGGCATGGAAGGCGGCAAGGATGCGACAAAGTCATCGGCCACATCGTCAAATGCATAGTCCCGCGTATCGGGCATGTCTTCCCATGGCGGGGGCTCTGTGGCAGGGGATGCCACTGCAGGTGCCAGTGCAGGCGCGGCTGCAGGCACCATTTGAGGTGCCACAGCTGAGGACCTGTCGGCAGCACTGACACTGACCGACTTGCGAGGCTCGGGGGGGGCGACGGGATGTTCTGCTGAGCCAAGCGGCATGGCCGCAGCAGGAGCGGGATGCGCTGCGGCCACCCGTGCGGGGCCTGCAGCAGATGAGGGGACAGCTTCAGTCAGCGCGGGCTGGCTGATTCGCGGACTTTTTTTTTCAGCCGCCCCTGCCTGGGGTTTGAAAGCCAGCAAGCGCAACAAGACCATGGTGAGGGCTGCGTACTCGTCGGGTGCCAAACCCAGCTCGGTGCGGCCGTGCAGACACAGGCTGTAGAGCAATTGGGTTTCTTCAGCGGGCATGGCTTCGGCCAAATCGGCCAGCCCTTGGGTGTCCGGGTCGTCACCATCTTGCGCCATGGCTGGCACCATCTGCATGACCGCCATGCGCTGCAGCAGCATGGCCATGTCTTCCAGCGTGGCCGCAGCCGACACACCTTGCAAGCGCAAAGCGTTGACTTGCGAGACCACGGTCGCACCGTCCCCGTCGGCCAGCGCACGGATCAGTTGCAACACATGGCTGCGGTCCACGCTGCCCAACATCTGGCGAACGCCCGCCTCTTGCAACTGGCCGTTGCCAAAAGCAATCGCCTGGTCGGTCAAACTCAAGGCATCGCGCATCGAACCACGTGCCGCGCGGGCCAACAAGCGCAAGGCTTGCGGCTCAGCGCTCAATTGTTCCGTGGACAGCACGCTCGTCAGGTGTTCAAACACCGTCTCCGGAGCCATCGGGCGCAAATTGAACTGCAAACAACGCGACAACACCGTCACAGGCACTTTTTGCGGATCGGTCGTCGCCAGCACAAACTTCAAATACTCCGGCGGCTCTTCCAAGGTCTTCAACATCGCGTTGAACGCAGTGTTGGTCAGCATGTGGACCTCGTCGATCATGAAGACCTTGAAGCGCCCTTGCACCGGCTTGTAAACCGCTTGCTCCAGCAAGCTTTGCACCTCGTCCACCCCACGGTTGGAGGCTGCATCGAGTTCGGTGTAATCCACAAACCGGCCCGCATCAATGTCTCGGCAGGCCTGGCATACACCACAGGGCTCGGCGGTGATGCCCCCTTGACCGTCCACCCCTTGGCAGTTGAGGGACTTGGCCAAAATCCGGGACACCGTGGTTTTGCCCACCCCCCGGGTGCCGGTGAAAAGATAGGCGTGGTGCAAGCGCTGCTGCACCAGAGCATTGGTCAAGGCCTGCACCACGTGCTCTTGCCCCACCATTTCGGTGAAATTGCGGGGGCGGTATTTGCGCGCGAGGACAAGGTAAGACATGCGTCTGATTCTATCGGGCTGAAAAGCACTTGAGCCGCCCATGGCCAGAAAGCTTGAAGACCACGGCGTAAAAAGGAAAAAGTGCGCATCCGCACGGAAAGCACACCAAGCTCGCCTACAATCAGAACCGACGGGCCTTCCCGCATGGTGAAGCGGCCAACCGGGTCAGGTGGGGAACCAAGCAGCCCTAACTGTGGAGCCAGTGCCGGGGTCAAGGCTCGTCACCTTTCTTCTTAAATACTCAACAGAATCAACAAGTTACCGTTGATTCACGCTTGAATCACCTCATTTTGTAGCACCTTGATGTAGCACTTCGCTAAGAAAGTGTTGGCATCGTGAGGCATGTTACTGGTCTATTTCGGCGCGGTTGTTCGTACTACTTGAGAGTAGTTCTACCGCTGAACCACCCGCTCGCACCACGCTACCGTAATGGACGATACGTGGTCTCTCTTGGTCAATGTTCTATTGCCGAAGCAAACCGGCGCGGAGCACTCAAGCGAGCCGAAATTCTTTACGGTTTCAAGCCTGTAGCACCAGCAACTGAGCCTGTCAGACTGAGAGCCGTCTACGAACGCTGGTGTAAGTCTGCCACTCGCAGTGAAGACACAGTTGCATCTATGGGACGTGCACTGAAACTTTTTGAGTTTGTACTCAATGATCTCGACATTCAGTCACTGACACGTCAAGACGGAGATGCATTTCGCTCTTGGCTAAACATGCAAAACACAACGACCAAGACTGCTAGAGATAGGCTAAATTGGATAAAAACTTTACTGAAATATGCGAGCCAGGACTTAGAAATTATTCCAAAGAATCCCTGGGTTGGATTAGAAATTAAAACAAAAACCACACTCACTAGGCGTCCTTGGAATAAAGAATTTCTAGAAAAACTTTTTAACCATGAAATTTGGATAAAAGGAGAAATCCCGAAGATTAAATACGCCGGCGGGATTTGCGCTTATTGGATTCCACTCTTAGCACTTTACACAGGTGCCAGATTGTCAGAAATATGCCAATTAGAATTGAAAAATATTAAAGAAATTGATGGAATATCAATCATCCAGATCACTGACGCAGGCGATAATCAAAAAGTCAAAAGCGATGCTGGAAATCGGATAATCCCAATACACAGCAAATTGATTGAACTAGGATTTATAGATTTTGTCAATAAGCAAGTAACTAACGAATTATGGAATGATCTACCACGCAGAAATGGAAAAGCAGGTGGATTTTTCAGTCGATTTTTTGGTGATCTTCGGAAGAAGCTATGCATTCCAGATGATGTAGTTTTTCACAGTTTCCGACATACTTTTAGATCAACTCTCATTGAGACTGGCATCTCTGAGTTAATTATTGATCGCTTGCTAGGTCATGAATCATCTGGAAGCATTGGAGCAAAAGTCTATTCACATGTATCAATCGCAAAACTGAAGCAAGCAATTGAAACCATAGAAGATCCATTGAAAAATATTAAAATAGCCGCATATAAAAATGGGAAATTTATACCACAATAAAGTCAAATTATTTTAACAACCTAAATCATGAGAACAACTCAATAGCGTTACGCATGCTTTTCGGCTGAAATTCACGGCAGATTATTATCTCCTGGAAGTTGCGATTTCTTGTTCCGATCGGAACAAGCTGATTAGTCAGCAAGCGACTCTTTTAAGCTCTCAAACCAACTGGATCGCTTGCGGGATTTTCTTGATTCAAAACGTGATCTGATGCACTTGTCCAGATAGCTGAGGTGTTGCGCCAGCGTGTTATTGCTAAATCTGTCTCGTTTTTGCGTGGGAAACAAAGGAAGTAACAAGCTCTCATTCAACACCGAACTCAGGGAGTCGTTGGATACGTTGAATCTCTTAAGCAGATATTGCTGAAGCTCTGATTTCAACTGATCATCAAAGCGAAATACATGTCCGTCTGCTGATATGTAGCAGTGCTTTATTTTTCCGTCTAGGCCAAGCACGTCCGAAACCAATAGCTGAGAGATATCTCTGATACGCAGGCTCTGTCGAATGGCAAAAATCGCTCTATTTCTAGAGCCATACTTTGTCTCAGCTTCCAGATGATCAAGCACTGAGGCCATGCTTGTGCAGGGAGGGATTTTGTTCAGCATCATGTAAGGTTTCCTTTTTTTGTTGATGCTGTATTTATGCGCCTCTGACTGCTAGATAAAAAATCAAGTATTTGATTGCTAGAGATAAATACTGGCATGACAAATCACTTGATTTCAAACTGGATTCAAACCTCGTTTACAGACGATTTAAACGAAGTTGCGGCCTTGACGATTCGTGCTGATGGCACTATCAGAAATGCTGGTGCGATCACTCAATCTGCTTGGTCAAAGAACGCTACAGGTTCTATTCAGTTGCTAATCTCAGCACTTGATAGAACTGTGTCGCAGATGAGCAGAGGTAAGAACAACGATATGAAGTTTGTGGCTTTTCTTGGCGGTGATTACTCTCGTGGAGTCGCTGGTCACTTTCATGCCTTACTTCAATATCCAGCGAATGCAAATCCACAAGAGTTCATCAATGACTTTGATCACGTGTGGAAAAAAAAGGCGTCAGAAGCTCTCAAGTCACCGCTCAGAACGAGCGTTCACGCTGAACCTATCCAGAACAAAGAAGCGTTTACCGCGTACTGTTTGAGATATGAGGGCACTACTTTTGGCAGTGGAGCTGAGAAAGTAGTGATGTCTCGCTCTTTGAAGCTCTAACAGCTTCACTCAACTGCTGAATCGTCCCGACCACGGAATAAAGACCAGTAAGCAGATGAGAAGACGAGACATTAAAAGCATAGCGTTCAATCGCTATGCTTTTCTGCGACCACAACACAATGAAGGATTACATACGCAACTATCCAAGTCCTTCCAGTGCAGACAGATACTGTTGACACAACTCAAATTCAGCACCTTCTCCAAATGCAGTTTGCAGACGCTTGAGCGTGTCGGAAAATGTTCGCACTGATTTGAAAACTGGCAACCAGATCTCTGTGATTTCGCTTGCAATTTCAGAATTGATGAATTCACATTTCTGGAATGTGTCACAGTCCAGAGCATTGTGTTCAATGACTTGTGTGAGCAGTGCTGTTGGACTAAGTTGTTGTGTGATGTATGTCATCACGTATTTATTTGATTGCCGAAATCCACAGGCAATCAAATATTCGATTTTTAGTTCAGGTAGGCGTAGAGCGTCTGACGTGAAATGTTGAACTGCTTTGCCAGTGCCGATTTGTTAGCGCCAGCGGTGGCAAGAGCTTTCAGTTCCGACTGCTCGTCTGCTGACAGAGCTTTTTTGCGCCCCTTGTAAGCGCCCTTCGCTTTCGCAATAGCGATGCCTTGAAGCTGACGTTCACGAATCACAGAACGTTCCCACTCAGCAAGTGATCCCATGATTCCAAGCATGAGATTTGCCATCGGGTTGTTGTCACCTGTGAAAGTTAGCGATTCTTTGATGAATTGGACTTTCACACCTATGGCAGTCAAGCCTTTGACTGTTGTGATCAGATCATTCAGTGAGCGAGACAAACGATCCATTGAATAGATGATGAAAGTGTCACCTTCCCGCAAGTGAGCCAGGGCCGCAGTTAATTGCGGACGATCGGTGTCTTTGCCGGATGCTTTGTCAGTGAATAACTTGTCCAGCTTCAGATCGGCGAGTGCCTCTTCCTGACGCGCTGTGTTTTGCGCCTCTGTACTGACCCTGATGTATCCAACCAACTGACCTTTGCTCATATTCCGCTCCTGATGCAAATTTGTATGAATAGAATCTTAGACTTGAATTTACATATTGTCAAGAATTCAATTATCGAGTCTATCCTTACACATTTTTTGCAAGATTGAGCTTGTCTGGTTAGCGTACAGGCTAATTAGACAACATGCTCTCAGCGAGGCATTAGCAGTTCATTACGGTCTGATTGCCAATGCAGGAAAAATCAATAAATTTACTAAAATAAGCACAAAACACTTGACAAATAACTACCATTTACGTACAATGTAACCATTGCAGAACTTATTTTCTCTGCAATAGAAAGTAAAACTATGAATAATTTATTAAATATTGAAGCTACTTCTACAGAATTCGCTGAAGAAGTAAACAACGTAGCAATTAGCGATGCCTCTGTTATCACAGTCAAAGTTCGCAAAGAAGCTAAATTCAAGATTGCAAAGCCGCAACCAGTGACAATTGAAGCAGAAATAGCTGAGTCGAAAGTACAGCGACTAGATCAATACCGACCGCTGATTAGTCTTGAGAAATCAATTAAAGATGACAGTAAGCGCATAAAAAAGCATTCTTGCGACCACTATGTATCTAAATTCAGCAACTGCGTCAAAAAATCTGCGCTAAACACACTTCAAATGTGCCGCACAGTATATGAAGCGCATATTGCACTTGAAGAATATGAGTTCAAGAAATTTTGTACAAAAATCAACCAGCAAGATACGAGTTCAACGATACGAAAGTACATTGCAATCGGTAGAGCATATCCACGACTAATTGATTACGCAGATCAACTTTCAAGCGGGTGGACAACGATCTATCAAATCACACAGATTCCTGCTGACACTTTCAATCAGATGATTGCAGATAAAGTGTCGCTAAGCACTTTACGCGGCAAGAAATTATCTAATCTTATTGCAAGCGCAAAGCCTGTAGAACGACTTACAGATGAAATGCCTTTCAATAAAAAGACAAAAACCCACATTTTCGCTCAAGTTCATGCAATGCGTGATCTAGATGTCATTGATGTCCGTGCAATTGAAAAAGCATTCAATGAGTTGCAAACACGACTGCCAATTAGATTAGAAATTTCGTCTGATTTGATGCAAGCCACGAAGAAAATACGAATGCAAATTTACGAAACAGCAAAGAAAAACATCGTAAAAGAAGAAAGATATACACCCGAAACCTGGGATTTAGGAGCTCTCCCAAATTCAGTCCTGCCAAATACTGAAGTGCAAGACGTAACTTCAAAGAGTTAACTATAAAAGCATGATGCGCCTGTTTAAGCAGACGCATTTCGTTCCGATCGGAACTGGCGCACCAACTCAAGGATCAAGCAGAAGCGGCTTATCAGCGTGGCGACTACATGGAGAAGCGAAAACTATTGATGAACGACTGGGCTGACTACTGCTTTAGCGTAGGAGTGAAAGAGCCTGATAAATAAAGCACAGCCGCTGAACCCTCCTAACCTAAGGCAATGATTTTGGATCACTCACATTTAGCTGTCAGAGTCTTTCATGGAGCCAAATCTGATGCCCTCATCTTGCGCAGTCCTTTGAACATCGGATACTGAACTTTAGCGGTGGAACCATTCAAACCCGTTATTGGGTAGTACAACAAATCTTTAATTCCATCACCATCAATATCTTCATAGATTGCCAGCGCACCATTAAAGTTATTGGCATAGAGTGGGATTCTGTCTTGATCTACAAGAGAGTAATTACCTGACCCATCGCTCAAATAAAATGCAGGCTTCTGTCCAGATCCCCAATTGTTTACCCAAAAATCATCGTTGCCATCACTGTTGATATCAGCACACTTAAGTGCATAAAAATTTGCGTCAACTTTAAAGTTTTTAATATTTAATGGAACACTTTTTATTGAATTATTACTAATAGAATATCCCATCACAATAAGGTTCCAGCTGAAATCGGAAGGATTACTTTCAGTTAAAAGCCGTCCAGCGGTGTACCCGCCTACTACTTTTTGTGCCGGCACTGCAAATAATGAGAAGTATGAACTATCAGTTGGACTCCTCATTAAACAGTTATCAGAAAAAGATATAAAACCGTAATCAATATTGTTATAGGTCATGATTGGCATCGTGCCCATATCACCATTCCAACCTTTAAAGTTAGCAGTTCTGACAAGGCTACCAAGGGACTGGCTATCTTTATTTACCCAGCTTCCATTCGCTTGTCTTTGAAATAGTGAAATAGTCGCATTACTCGCACTAGGCGCAAGTACAGAATCAACATTACCACTAAAGCCAGTTGAACTAAAAAATGAATTTGAAAAACCAGGTGCACCAGCGTAATCATTAACTAATTGCCATTGACCGCTCACGTATCTGTAAGCCTGATCAGCACCACCGTAACCGATAGTGGCAGTTAATACATCCTTAGCTCCAGATACACCATTTACAGTCTTTACCATAAAGTTGTAAGCTGGAGTTCCTACACTTTCAAAAGTATATGTGCCATCTGCCTTTGAAGTTATCACTAAATTTTTACGATTATTTCCGGTATAGCCTGCTGGCAATGTTCTTCCGTCTTCGCCAGTAACTGAAATAAATACTTCATCGAATCCATCGCTATTAAAGTCATAAGCTATTGCGCCAGTTGCAACACCTCCACCGACATCAAGCAAATCAACACCGAATAATGATCTTGTCGCATCAACAAACGTACCATCTGCCTGTTGAATAAAAGCTATTAAACCGTTAACAGTTGGATTTGTAGTACTTGTTCCAGTGGGTACAGCACACCAGAGAGTAAAGATTAAATCCTTCTTGCCATCCTTGTGGCCCGCCAAATTAGCAGTTATTCCCGTTTGAATTCCAACTTGATTACCACACAGAGATTGGTACTTGACGCTGACATCTGGCAACAATATTGGTTGCATATTAAATATTGGTTGCTCAGCAACAGTCACATTGACGCTGTTGCTACTGACTCCTAGGTAATTCGCAACCACGCTCAATGCGCCAGATGCCGTGCCTGTCAGTGTTGCTGTGTTAGCTGTCTTATCGACCGCAACAGTGCCATTTCCCGTAACTGAAGTTATCACCCAGTCAACCAACGACGAGAGATATTTTTGAACGTTATTGGAGAGTGTTTCAATTGCAGTCAACGTCGTCGTTGCACCATACTGAACGGCATTTGACACTGTAGCAATAACGATGTTCAAGATTGTTGGATCAGTAACACCCTGAGTAAAGGTCCCATTTACAGAAGCTGTTGAGCCGGCTGTCGCGATTGATGCCGTCACAACAGCCGAGCCCTTCGCTACGCCCACTGCATTACCTGTTGAATCAACTGTGAGTATTGAAGTGTCAGATGAAGACCATGTGACCTTAGACGTCAAATCCTTTGTTGTTCCATCGCTGTAGTTACCTGTTGCAGTTAACTGCTCTGAAATCCCCGCAGGATTACTGCTTGCAGTCGAAGTCACAACAATGCTCGTAAGTGTTACTGGCGAATTCGAATTAACAGCACCAGTTGATGCGTTGACCTTGCCACTGGTAATTTGCGCTTGAAGTGCTGATGTTGCTGTACCTGCAGATACAAGCGTTTTGCTTGAGTAAGCTGGTACAGACTGCCCGACAGTTTGAACAAGCGAAGCTAGTGTGTTTTGAGGAACAACACCAGCCGTCGAAGATGCCAGTGTCAGTGGACTCACACTTGAACTAGAAAGTGCTGTGGTTACGGATGCAGGAATGACAATATTTCCATTGCCAGTTCCATCATCAAGCGTTTGCAAGAGCTGTGCAATTGCTACTGCTGTCGGATCTGAAGTCGCTGAACGACTCACGCCTGCAACATCCTGAGGCGTCACAACACCATCAGTTGGAATGTTGCTCATTGAACCAATCGTGACATTGCCAATCTTGAACGTACACGTCTGTCCAGCTGTGAATGTGAACTGACCTTGTGCATTGGTAGTCCCTGTGTTCGCTGTCGACGAACCAGACGTGCATGAATACGTCAAACCGCCAACCGGTGAATCAATGAACTGCCCAGTTTGAGCTGATGGAGCAGGAGCACTTCCGCCACCACCACCACCACCACCACCACCACCGCCTCCGCAGGCTGTCAACATCAAAATAACAAGTACCACTTGCAGTTTTGCAATCGTTTGCATATTCGCTCAAATTTTTTTAAGATTTATAAATTATCTTCATAATTAAAATTTTTCTTACTATCGTAAACGCTTATTTTATGTAACGCATATTTTAAAAATTCTATTAAAGTTGCATCCATGTATTCAAATTTACAAACGTTTGCATTCTTTGCCTGTAACTTTCTCAAAAAAGTATTTTTTTGTTACATGAATTACTTACGAATCATTCCAAATCTCATGTGAGATAAATACTTTTATGAAGATCCAAGAATTCACCAACTTAGCTCACTTGTATCTAGCGACAGTCCGCGTAGTCTTGCGTAACGGAAGCATGACCGCTAGGACAGCGATCACAGCAGACACCGTTCAACAAGCGAGAGCAATGCTGACACGTACATACGGTGAAGGCAATGTGATGAGCGTGAGTCAGTCTGTGTCTGAAGCGTCTGAGACTGATCAGATCAACGCTCCAGCGTCTTTTTCACATCAGCATAGACAAAGACAGCAACACGCGAAGAAAAACGCTCCTGCCGTGTTTTCCTGCGTTGCAGAGACTGGAGCTGGAACGCGAGTGCTGAGTCCTGCAGAGCTACAGGTGAAGTCGCTTTCAGACAAAGCAAAGCAGATCAATCAACAAGCGAAGCAGTTGAAAGCTCGGCAGTCACTAGTGAAGGCTCAGGAGAAGTTGCGTCAAGCTGGCGCAGGCCATGCACAGTCTGCATGAAGTCCATCTTGATAGACCGTTTCGTAACGCTTACACTGACATTTTGTGTGACACATCAATGTGACACTTTGAGGCAAAAGTTGATCATCGTGTGACCATGTTTTCACTCTTAGCATTGCGTACTGTCTGGGCAGTGTTGCGGGGTCAAGGCTCGTCAACTCACACCCAGATTGTTGGTGATTCATGCCCGTCAAGTTGGCGAGCAGACCCGCACCATCAAACCCACCATGACAAAAGGCGCCCACTTGGGCGCCTTTTCTTTGGATCTCACGCTTGGCTGCTCAGGCCAAACGCTTGTTCCGAATGGTCAAGCCATGCGGCGACGCAGCGAGGGGAACGGCAAAGCTTTGACCTTGCTGGAGCTCACCAGACGCGGTGCCTGCGGCGCAGCGCGCAACAGTTCAGACACCAGCGCATCGGCATTGGTGTGGGGGCCCACGCGGTTGGACTCGAAAGCCAGACGGGTTTGCTGGGCCATTTGGGCCACGAAATTCTGAGGGTAATCCCGAACACTGAACCCGCGCAGGGCCATCACTTTCATGAAGGCATTGGCAGCCTCCTCAACGGCACACTGGTATTCCTTGGAAGTATCTGGCGTCATGTCGACCTCGTTCATTGGATGAAGTTACTCACACATCATCAACGCAGCTGAACAAGGTTCGGAATACACCGAACTCAAGTTTTTTTGAAAATATTTTGCAAAACGGCCTGGCCGACCTGTTTTCCACTGGCCAAACAGGCGGTCAACAGATAGCCCCCGGTGGGGGCCTCCCAGTCCAGCATCTCGCCTGCGCAATAGACACCGGGGTGGCGGGACAGCATCAAACCCGGATTCAAGCCCTCCAACGCCACGCCACCGGCGGTGCTGATCGCCTCGGCGACAGGCCTGGGCGCCTTGAGCGAAATCTGCAAGTTTTTGATGCTGGCCGCCAATGACTCGGGGTGGGTCAGCATTTGCGGGCTGCACAGCTCGTGCAACAAGCCCATTTTGACGCCATCCAGGCCCAAACGGCTCTTGAGGTGGCTGGACAAGCTTCGACTTCCACGCGGCCATCGGACCGCTTCCAGCACTTGCGCCATGGATTTGTCCGGCAACAAATCGATCACCACCTCGGCTTGGCCGTGGTCCAGCAAGTCATCGCGCAGCCACGCCGAGGCCGCATAGACCAAGCTGCCCTCGATGCCGCTGTCGGTCACCACAAACTCCCCTTTGCGCGAAAAACGGGGGCTGCCACCGCCATCAGGGCCTGAAGGCACGCTGATGGCCACCGACTTCAAAGGGTGTCCCGCGAATTTCTGGCGAAAGTGGGCCGTCCAGCCCGCGCCATCGCGGCCCTGCACATCAAAACCACAATTGGCGGGCTTCAGGGGATTCACGGCGATGCCCTGCGCACTCAAAATTGGCACCCAGGCACCGTCAGAGCCCAAGCGGGGCCAGCTCGCACCGCCCAGTGCCAAAACCGTTGCCCGGGCCTGCACATGCAGCGCAGCGGCTTGGCCCGTGTGCTCAAAGACCAATGCCCCCTCCTGCCAGCCTGCCCAGCGGTGACGCATGTGAAACTGGACCGGCACGCCCGAGCCGGGATGCCGCAACCGCTGCAGCCAGGCCCGCAAGAGCGGTGCCGCTTTCATCTCCATCGGGAAGACCCGACCAGAAGAACCCACAAAAGTTTCAATCCCCAGACCCTGCGCCCAATCGCGCACACCTTGAGCATCCATCTGGTCCAGCCAATGGCCAACGTCCTGCTGGCGAGCGCCATACCGCGACCGAAAAGCTTGCGCGTCTTCTGAATGGGTCAAGTTCAGCCCCCCGCGACCTGCCAGCAAAAACTTGCGCCCCACAGACGGCATGGCATCAAACAAGTGCACGCTCACACCGGCCTGTGACAAGACATCAGCAGCCATCAAGCCGGCCGGGCCACCGCCCACAATGGCCACATCGACAGACAGCGAGGAAGAAACAAGCGGTGGGGAGCTGGGGTTTGGAAAAGACATCAATGCAAATGGTGGCAACACGCGCGTGACAGGTGCGCGTGTCTGGATTCTGTCAAAATAGCCTCAACTTTAGCCGCATCTTCAATGTTCACAAGGAAAAGGCCATGGCCAGCGATTTGATCAAACACATTACCGACACCAGCTTCGACGCCGACGTGATCCAGTCGAGCCAGCCCGTGGTGGTCGATTTTTGGGCCGAATGGTGCGGACCTTGCAAAATGATCGCCCCCATCCTGGACGAAGTGGCTGGCGCTTACGAAGGCAAGCTGCAAGTGGCCAAGATGAACGTGGACGAAAACCGCGACATTCCCGCCAAGTTCGGCATCCGTGGCATTCCAACTTTGATGATTTTCAAAGATGGTCAATTGGCCGCCACCAAAGTCGGGGCCATGAGCAAGTCGCAACTGACGGCCTTCATCGACCAGCAATTGGCTTGATGCACGCCTGCCTGTGGTCTGTACCGCAGGTCACACGCCAAAAACCGGGACATTCGTACCCGGTTTTTGTTTTTCTGGCGCACGGCAAAAACCTGTCATAATTTCCAGCAAGGCACCCCCAACAGGGAACCCCGCCTTGATCACCGGAAGATCCTGCCCCTGACCCCGGGCGGCATC
>Ga0228702_1001555_pt1 | contig 14288 bp, 10 predicted proteins | sample McNCre217_Aug_MG_2_FD_178018 | JGI IMG/M metagenome (GOLD analysis project Ga0228702, IMG submission 178018) | Freshwater microbial communities from McNutts Creek, Athens, Georgia, United States - 20-17_Aug_MG | ecosystem: Environmental > Aquatic > Freshwater > Creek | place: USA: Georgia... | reverse complement strand
GTCGGCGCGGATGCCAGCAACGCCGTGAGCATCGAGGAACGCGCCAAGGCATTGCCCGCGCTGGAAGCCTTGATCCGCCGCACGTTTGGCGATGAAGCGAACCGCGAGATTGACAGCCGCCGCCGTTTGAAGGAATTTAATCGCCGCGATGAACCTACTCCCGAACAACGGCAACAACGGATCGCCGCCGATGCCAGCATCGTCCGCCGTATTCTTGCCGCTAATCCCCGTTCCCGAGAGTTGCGCGACATCCGCGTTGTTGGTGAAGCAAACCCCGCTGGAAAAACTGGCCGCGCAGGTGCAGGGCCACGTGAATCATCTGGATTTGAAACCGCCGCAGGACGAGATCGCAGCGGCGCGGGCGCGGGTGACGCAGAAGTGGCTGGCCGACGCAACTTACCAGGACAACTGAACCGCACCGGCGAAGCCGCGTTGCGCGAGCTGGAACGCATCTTTGGCGTTCGCATCATCCCCGTAGAATCCATTTCCGGTGGCCCCGTGCCATTCAACGGTTTCAAGGATGGCCGCAGCAATGTCATCCTGATTGATTCCCGCAACGAACGTCCGATGCAGGCGATTGCCGGGCACGAGTTGGCGCATCACATGATGGCGGTGAGTCCCGAGCTATACCGGGCGATGGAACGCGCCATCCTGCCGCTCGTGCATAATGAGCGCGGTTACATGAAGATCATGGCCGCGCGCCGGGATGCCATGACGGAAGAAACTTTCAACAAGGAACTGGTGGCGGATTTCATCGGCGACTGTTTCACCAAGCCGGAATTTCTGCAAAAGCTGGCGGCGCGGGAGCCGGAGATTTTTCGTAGGTTCGCGCGGCTGGCGGTGCAATGGCTAGATAAGCTGATCGCCAAGGCGCGGGCGTTGGCGGGTTACGACACGAATCAATTCATCAGCGACTTGGAATCGGCGCGGGCCGTGGCAGCGGAAGCCTTGGCGAAATTTGGGCGCGAGCGGGTGACTGGAATCAGGGAGGAAAGCGGAAACGCGGGGAAAGCGGAAAGCGGAAATGAATTTTCGCGGAAGCCGCAGGATGAGATTGGAATTATCAATGGAAGTGCCGCCGAGAAATGGGCTGACAACGTGATTGAGAATGGCAAAACTCGGTTGCACATGGGTCTTGATCCAGAATTACTGGCTGCGTATGCCGTCAAAGGCGCGGCGTTCGTGGAACGCGGCATGACGGATTTTGCCCAATGGAGCGGGGAAATGGTGAACAAGTTTGGTGAAAAGATTCGTCCGCATCTGGAAGATGTTTGGCGCGAAACCCGTTTCCAGATCGCCCGGAATTTCAACGAACGAACCGGCACTGACCGTGAAGGTTCAATGCAGGAAGCGCGCGGCAAAGCGCGCGGCAATTCCAATGGCGGCGGGTATGTGGGTTACTCTATGAGCGTGCGGGCTAACAATGCCTACGCAGAAGGCAAGCTACCCGCCAGCAAGGGAGCAAAGGAGATTGGCATCAGCACGGAATTATTTCGCGCCATCTTCCAGCCGAGCGAATGGCATCACACATCGAAGCATTTCAACTCGACAGATTTCTACGCCATGCCGTCCATTTGGGAGCGCATCGCCAGAGAGCCGGAAATTTCTTTACGCATCCGCGAGGAAGTCAAATCACCAGCAAAGAAACAAGAGTGGTGGCATCGCGCGGTCGAGGCGCGCATCAACAATATGTATGAGCGGCTGGGCGAAGATCATCCGTCCAGCTGGGTAAATCGTCCGGCGGAATTTACCAACCGGAAAGCGGGGCGGTCTGAACGGTTGCAGGAGTTGGGCAAGAAGTTTGCGGGTGGTGATTTCACCACGATGCAGGCGCTGGAAAAGCGACTGGCAGATAAGCCGTTGACGGATGCGAATTATCAAGCCGAGTTCCAGAAGGTGCAGGCAGAAGCAAATCGCGTCGCGAATGTAGCAGCTATTCAAAAACAGGTGGAGGCATTGTTTCCGCAGGAAATGCGGTGGAGTCAGTCCTCCGGTGGGGGCGGTATTCAATACGCCAATTATGCGTTGAAGCGTTTCCGGCCATTGAGCAAAGCCATTGCTGGACAGATTTTAGATGAAGGGGGAACGGTTACACCGGAGCGGGTTGCCGCCGGTCTAAAAGCAAACGCCGCTCTTGCGAGCGGCGCTGCCGGAATCAAGACGCCGTTAGAAACGCCGTCTCATGTCAGTGAATTGGAGGCATCGCGGACAATAGCAGGATCACTTAAGAACGCAGCTAATCAAATCCAGACCGAATCAACAATGGTCACTGGCGAGTCAGTTAAACCACAGTCTGAAAATCCTGTCAATGAATCTTTGTTCAGCCGCAAGCCGCTGGCGGAGATGGGTGATTTTTTCAGCGCGCCGGAATCGGTGGAACAGCAAAAGGCGCGGATGGCCGAGGAAAAGGCCAAAGCGGAAAGCGGAAAGCGGAAAGCGGAAATGCAGGACAAAGCGCAGCGGCGGCTGGTGGGCGAGGACGTGGACACCACGGCGGAAATGTTTGGCGGCAGCGAGAACGCCGGAAGTCGCGTGGACAAGGCCGGCCAACAAAGTTTGTTCAGCCGCAAACCGCTGGATGAAATGCAGACCGGCAGCAAACAGGAACGCAACGCGGCCAACTGGATCAGAAATTTTCTATGGGATAAAGGCGAGCTTGACGACAACGTGAATGATTCGCTTCAAACTTTGCCGCCGGTTTCTTATCGCATCCCCGACATTGAACAGGCATTGCGCCGGAATGGTGAAAATCGGACATGGGACGAAATCGTGGCGGACGAAGGCGACACGCCGACAAAGTTCAATCCGCAGGGAGCAACGATTTACGACTGGGCAAAACAGCACCACGGAACCACGGATGACATCGGCGAAGCGGGCTATGTGTTACCCGATGGCACGATGCTTGATTTTAGTGCCCGCCGTGACGGCGGCGGTGGAAGTCGCAGCCTAGACCATCGCAACATTTTCTTTCCCGGTCGTCCGAATGATGGCTATGAAGCCATGCGGAAATTTATCGAATCCGGCGCGGTTCGTATTGATGTGAGCGGCGCGGTGGATTTGGCAAAATCTCCGACCGGATCACAGATCAGCCGTTTGCGCGAGCTTGGCGAAAATGCTGGCAGTTTATCTGTTGACATGAAAGACGGCGACCGTAAGGCATCGTTCCAGACGGAAAACATCGAGCGCGGCATCGGCATGATCCGCCGGTTTTATCGCGGGGAAGATTTGCCGGAACATCAATCGTTTTTCAGCCGCAAGCCGCTGGCGGAGATGGGGGAGGACGCGCCGGTGTGGCGGTCGAACATCGAGGACGCTTTGCAATCGTGGCAGAACCGGGGCACGCCGCAGCAGCTTTTGGCGCATCTGCAAAAGACGCGCGGGGCGATGGATGAAGCGGAATGGATCGGGCTGGACGACTGGCTGGCAGCCAGGGGCAATTCTGTGACTAAAGCCGAGGTTGCCGATTTCGTGGCGCGGAACAAGGTGGACGTGCAGGAGGTTGAAATCGGGCAAGGTGGAGTTTTAGCGCGGCAACGGCTTGAGCGGTTGAATCAGGAAATGGCCAACTCGATGCCGCAACTGGCATACGAAAACGGATTTAGTCAGTTGGACGCGGCGAATTTGCCTTGGCGTTTGCGTGATGGTCGCGTGAAAGTTTCCGATCTGCCGGAACCCATGCAGGAATCGGCGCAAAAATTTGTGGACGCGGCAAAGGCATGGGAAGAAGAATCAAACAAGCCGGTTGAAAAAGAGCCGAAGTTTGCAAACTACCAACTGCCCGGCGGCGAGAATTACCGCGAGTTGTTGCTGACGTTGCCGGAACAACCGAAAGAACCCGACACAAGCAAATGGACGGTTCGCTTTGATAAACTTTCCGAACAGTCCGCGCAGAATTTACGCCAAGGCAGAGTTCCAGAACCGCCGCAAGGTTTTGGCGGGTATCGGGTTTACGATGAGTCGGGGAAAGTTATTGATGGCAGTTATCGGCCCAAAACTCCCGAGGCGGCGATGGAGTTGGCAAAGGAAACATTCAAGCAACTTCAAAAAGAACGCGGTGGTTTCCGGTCGTCCCATTTCGACGAGCCGAACATTTTGGCGCACGTGCGGTTTAACGAGCGGACGGACGCGGACGGCAAGCGCGTGCTGCATCTGGAAGAAGTTCAAAGCGACTGGCATCAGAAGGGAAGGAAAGAGGGCTACATGAAGCAAAACCCCACGCCGAAAGACGTGAAGGATTTCTTCGGTTATTCAGATGCGTTCTGGCAGGAAATGGGCGCGGAAGGTCAGAAGTCGGCGATGGCTGAATATAAATCTGGCGAGGACTATATCAAAAAGGGAACCGTCCCCGATGCGCCGTTCAAGCAGACTTGGCCGATGCTGGCGATGAAGCGGATGATCCGCTACGCGGCGGACAACGGCTTTGACCGTATCACTTGGACAACCGGCGAGCAGCAGGCGGAGCGGTATGATTTGAGCAAGAAGATTTCGCGAGTGGTTTATTCTGATGGAACTTTGAACGCTTATGGCCTGAATGGGGAAAACGTTTTGCGGAAACCAAGCATTAAAGAATCCGAAATTGAGGATTATATCGGCAAAGATGCGGCTGAAAAACTTTTGACTAAACCGGGCGCATACAAGGAAATTTCCGGCCTTGATCTCAAAGTCGGCGGCGAAGGGATGAAAGGTTTTTACGACAAGATTCTCCCGAGCGAAGTGAACAAGTTTGTGAAGAAATGGGGCGGGCGCGTGGGGCAAGGCAAGATTCCAACGGCTGAATTTGCAAACTCTAAAACTGGCGATGCGTGGGTTGTAATAGACAATTACGGTGATCCCGTTTATGCGGGCGACAAAGCTGGCGCGGAAAAAATTATCGCACGGCATGAAGGCGAAAATTGGCAGATAAAAAAAGATTGGCGGAAGGAGGGTAGCGAACTTGTCCACAGCCTCGACATCACGCCGGCGATGAAGGACGCCGCGCAGGAAGGTTTGCCGATGTTCAGCCGCAAGCCCGAGAGCGAGATGGGCGTCGGCGCGGATGATTGGCGAGCCATCGGCCAGCAAATGCTGGACGCGCAGGCGGCGCTGAAGCAGGCGATTGCCGACGTGGTGAACAGCCATCCGGGTTCCGACCGTGCCCCGCTGAAGGCGGCGCGGGATCGCGCGGCGGCGACGTATCGCAACTTGGAACGGCAGATTTACGCTTCGCCATCCTACGCGGAGCATCTGATTTCGCGCGGCGACGAGGTTTACCGGCAGTTGAAAGCCATCACGCAAAAGGCGGATTTCACGCCCACGCCGGATGGATTGTTTGGCTACGAGGATCGCATGACGGCAAAGCTGACGCCGGACGAGATCACGCGGGCGCGGGCGCTTTCGGATGAATGGTTTGCCATCAATCAGGAGATGGACAAGGTGCGGAAGAAAGTTCTTTCCGCCGCTTACACACGGATGTTCCCCGAGCCGACCACGCCGGACACCGGCAAGCCGACGCTGGACGTGGCGGATGAATGGCTGCGGTCGAAGATCGAGCGAACGCCGGTGGAGACGTTGGCCCGCGACATCACGACCGTCGAGGACACGCTGAAGGATAAGCTGGCGGAGTTGCCGGCGCGGGTGGGCGATGCTTACCGGGCGACACGGCGCGGCATGGAACAGGTGGCGAACTGGCCGCGCACATGGGACGGCAAGGAAGTCATCAGCTACACCAAGAACGCCGCCGAGAACAAGGCGCAGATTTTGGCGAATCAGGCGAGCCGGACGGTGTTGCACGAATTGAACCGCGCCTTTGGCCTGCCCGCCGAGACGCGCGATGCCGGGCGCGAAATGGCGCTGACGATGGCCGTGGAAGCGGGCGACAAGGCCACGCTGGACTTGATGCGGAACACCATCGAGACGAGCCAGCACGCGCGGACGAAGTGGGGCCGCGAAGCGTTGCGGGCCATCGCCTACGCGGAAAAACATTTCGAGCGGATGCAGCCGGTGGTTGACCTTTACACCAAGATTTCGGACGCACAGGTGGCGGCGGAAAATGCCAGCGGCATCAAGACGTTGCACCGCGAACAGGGCTATGTGTTCCATCTGCATGACATGGATGAGCATTGGCTGCACCTGGACATGGGCGACGGCGCGGGCGGCGGGGCCAGCAATCCGTTCAAGAACGTGCGCGATTACGCGACGTATGCGGACGCCATCGCCAACGGTTTGAACCCGCGCAGCATGAACGCCGTGGATCTCATGCACCGCCGTCTCGCGCTGGGGCAAAAGCTGATCAACTATCGCGCATGGGAACGCGGACTTGAAAAGGTGAACGATCCGGCCACGGGGTTGCCGTTGGCCGCGCCGGTGGAAATCCGCATCCGCGCCGATGGCACGGAAATCCAGAACGTGCCGCAGGGTTACACCAAGATGATGTTCGCGGGGCAGACGTTCGGCATCCACAAGGCTTACGCGCCGATTTTCCGCGCGTTGACGAGCGAAAGCGCGTTGCGCAACGGCGGCTGGGGTTATCTGATGAAAGCGGCCAGCACCGCCAAGCACGGGATGTTGCTGTTTGATACGTTCCACTTGGGCCGTCTCGCGTTCTGGAACTCGGTCGCGCGCGGCGCGGGCGACGGCGCGGGTTCACTGTTGCCGGGATTACCGACGTATCGCAAGGGGCTGACGCTGCTGGACACCACGGATTCAGACATCCGCCGCATGGTCGAGACGGGCGACTTGAAGCAAGCGGACGCAGATGCGTTGCTGGCGCAACGCAAGACGTTGAATCTGCTGCTGAATCACGGTCTGAATGTCGGCAGCATCGGCGACAACATCTACACGGATTGGGTGCAGAAATTGCCGGTGGCGGGCACGTTCAACAAGTGGCTGTTTGAACAGTATCAGCGCGGGGCGATGACGGAAGTGGCGTTGATCGAGTTCAACCGCCAGAAAGCGATGCACCCGGAATGGACGCCGGAACAGACGGCGCGGGCGACGGCCAAGGCGGTGAACGTGCGTTTCGGCAATCTCAACGCGGAAAGCTGGGTGAAAAACAAAACCATCGGCGACTTGCTCCGCGTGTTCATGCTGGCCCCGCAATGGAACGAGGCGCTAATCCGCGCCGAGGTTGAAGCCGTGAAGGATGCGGGCCGGTTGATCGCCAGCGTGCCCAAGACGGGACAGATTGAAATGGTCAAAAAGATGGAGAACGGGCAAGAAATTCTTGTGCCGAAACGCCGGATGCCGAGCATCGGCATGATGGGACGCGCCGTGGCGACGGCGTTTGTCGGCCAGTTCATCGCCAATCAGTTGATCAACTACGGCACGCGCGGCATACCGACATGGGAGAATCCCGAGGAAGGCTTTGAAGCCAAAATTTCCGCTTACATTCCCGACGCCGCCGGCGGGCCGGGCTTTTTCTTGAATCCGATGACGTTGCCGATGGAGATCAGCCATCTCTTGATAAAAGGTTACGAACGCACCGGCACGCTGGCGGGCAGCATCGGCGAAGCATTAAAAAGCCGCGAAAGTAGTTTCGGGCGATTTATCCACACGTATGCAACTGGAAAGGGTCGGGCCGGAGAAACCGCGCACGGCACGCTCGACCGCGTTCTGTTGGCGGGCAGTGAAGCCGCGCCGTTGCCGATTGCCGGCAGCGCGTTGTATCACATGGGCAAGCAGGTCGCCACGGGCGAGTCGGCACAGCAATACCCCGGACAATTCCAACGGCAGGCCATGCAGACGTTTGGTGTCAAACCGGATTCCGCGCCGTCGCCGGAACAACGCATCCAGAACCTTGCGAAAGAATGGTTGCGCCACAACGCCGACCAGAAACTTCGCCTGCGGCAGCAGCAGCGGGACGACAACACTTTCCACGGCGATTACATGGCGCTGGATCAACTCTTGCGCGCCGGCAACACGGCGGACGCAAAAAAGGAACTGGCGCGGCTGTTGTTGGAGAAAAAGCCGGACACCATCAAACGCCGCTACGAGCAGCGCGACGATGGCCGTTTCACCGGCAGCTTGGAAACGGATAAGGCGTTCGTGCGAACCCTGACACCGGAGCAACGGGAGCAATACACCGCCGCGCTGAAGGAACGGACACGGATCAAGAATTTGGTGTTTCGGATGCTGGCGGGTGGAAACTAAAAGAGTCCAGCTAGTCAAATATGTTTCCAGCATCCGCGCCGATGGATGTCTGTAACATGACAAACCGTGATGTTAAAATCCGACGCAATTTTTTTCCGAGACACACCATCCAAAACCAGCCGCCGTATTTCTAAAATATCATCAAGTTTCAAGCGACTCATAGGGTGTTTTCACCTTTCAAATTTGGCCCGCTCGGTTTTCGTTTTGCTCTGCCCGATTGAACTTTTTGGCTGTAGTCCGCCATATTATCTTTTTGAGTGCCAACAAATAAGTGATTCGGGTTGCAGCATTCCTTGTTGTCGCATTTATGGCATACAACAAGATCATCCGCTAAATCACCATTTGCCATTGACCAAGCAAATCTGTGGGCGCGGATGTTCTTTTTCCCGACGTGCAACTGTCCGTAACCCGACTTTAGCTTTCCAGCAACAAACGGCCAACAGTCATTTGGCTTTCCTATTTCAACCTTCAGAAAAAAGCGTTTGTGAAACTCCCAATTTTCGTTTTTTGCGTTAAGTGGCATAGTAAATCCGTAGTCAGTCGAGAGTCAAAATTTCCGAAAAACTTTCAAGGATTCTCCGCGAGTGATTTCAAGAAACTCAAGGAATAAGGCGCAAAAGTCCGCATAAGATTTTTACGGATATGGTCAGGCAGGATTTTAAGTCCCGTGCGTCTGCCATTTCGCCACACCGGCATCGTTGATTCTATTGGCGGATTGCTGTTTGTCGGTTTTCCCGTAGTCAGCAAAAAGTCAATCCTTGAAGGATTTTCCGTTTTCCAGACCGTCCACGCGGCTGGGTCGGTTTTGGGTAGCCAACGCAAGGCTTCACCACCCAGCCAATTCTTGGGCCGCGCGCCGTAGGTAGTCTGCATGAGCGCCACGGTTTTGTCACCTATTTCGCCCGCAATCACGGTATCGGTCGCGCCGTCGCTGCGGCGCTTGGTGACATAGAACGAGCGGAAGCCGTGCGGTGTGACGAGCGGCAATTCCAGTTTCTTGCCCGCAGCGGCGATGTGGCGGTGGATGATCCGCCGGCTGATGGGTTTGCCATCGGGGCGCGGGAAAAAAACGCGGGACGATGGAAACCGCGCCGCGTGCCATTGCTGCCAGGCGCGGATGCAGTCGGCAAACTCGTTGCCGATGATGACTTCAGGGTTCAGGCCGTGCTTGGAGCGTTGCCCGAGGTGCAGCAGACCAAGCGGCAGGTTTTTATCTTCCCGGTCGTCTTGCCGCCACTGGATGAAGCCGCCAAAGTTTTCATCAATGGCATCGGTGCGAAGGCGCAGGAGTTCCGAGATACGGCATCCGCTGAACATGGCGAACAGGCAGAACCAACCAGTGACTTCCGTTTCAACCGTTTCAAACAGATGGGCCGCGAGCTTGTGAATGTTATCGGCAGTCTTGGGGGCACGCACGCGGCTATGCCGAATCATTTCGGCAACCTGGTAACGCGGACGGCCCGATGAGACTGGATTAGTGGGGAATAGTCGCGCGGCTACGGCATAGCGGTAGATGTTGGAAAGGGTTTGCGTCTCTTTATCCACCTGCCGATTGCCAGTCAAACCTTCAGGCATTTGGGCAACGCGGTGCGCGTAATACGCTGGAATGTCGGCAATGCTGATTTTGTCGGCGGATTTGGTGCCAAAGTATTCAATCAGTTTTTCAACGCGGGCAATCTCATCCGCCGTAAACGCAACTTCGCGCGGCTTGAGAGTGGCGTCCGGGCAGCGGGCATCTATGTAAAGGCGGGCAAGCGCGGCAAATTTGCGGCCAATGGAATACGGATCGCGGGCGCTGGCGATGCGGCGGGCTTCGCGCTGGGTTGTAACCGAACGCATCAGCCGCCACGTTTTACCGCCGGGCCGTTCCCAATAGCGTCCGGCTTGGTCAACGTATGCGCCCGCGCCGATGGAGGTTCGTTTCACTTTTTGACAGGATTCACAGAATTTACAGGACGTTTTTTGGTGCGACCACCACGGGCGTTGGTTTTTAACATTGCTATTGTCGCCTGCACGATTTTTTTATCCGAAAGTCGGCATGGTTGCGGTGACTCCGCAATTCCAAAAGCATCCTTGAAACAATCGGCTTGAGCTTTTTGAATCAGATGGAGGATGGATGTTCGTTTCATGTGGTGGGGCCACCACGGGCCAGTTTGAATCCATTCCAAACGTAGGGCGCGGCGGCGAGCGTGGCGATGGCCAGCCATTCGACAAACAACTGGCCGAAATCCAAACGGTAACTGACGTTTCTTTCGGTGCTGGTGGGCGGCGACAGGATGAACTGGCAGCCGTAGGGTCGGCTTACGTGGTAGCCGGTAGAACCGTTCTGATCGCGTGATTCAATCCACGGCGGGGAAACGCAGGCGAGCAGGAACAGCACGAGCGCGGCGCGGAGAATCAAGGTGCGCCCCACGGTAAAAGGCAAGGGCGGAGATTCCGACAGAAGCAAAAATACATTGATGCCGGCGGTGAGCAGGACGAGTAACGCCAAAAATAACAGTTCACCGTTGGTCGTCTGCATTTGAAGCATGACGAAAAAAAACAAAATCCAACCGCAGTTAAGCAGCAGGGAAATTTTGGCGAGGGTTTTCATTTACGCGGGGTTTTGTAGGTGGTGGGCGGTTCGTTCAAAGCCGAGCTTCTAGTTTCGACAATCGGCCCAACACTTGCGGCAATACCCTTTCCCGACCGTTCAGCCTCCTCTCGTTCTTTATCGCGCCGAACCAAGTCCGCAATGTAGGCGGAAAAATTATCAAACCCTTTGGCGTCCGCCATTTCTTCGGCCCAGTTATTTACTTTGTCCGAGAAGCTGACGCTTCGTTTAATGGTTTTCATTGGCATAAAACAGCCTTTCTATATCTATCCTACTTGGTAGGAAAATAATTGCAACAAAATACTTGACGGGTGGGATTAGGTAGTATTTAATGCCGCCATGAGCAGCACGAAATGCGTCAAGCGCAGTATCACACTTTCAAAAGATTTAGATTCCCATGTTCTTCGCAAAGCCCGCCGGCGGGCACGGGAAACCGGCCAACGTCCTAATTTTTCCGCCGCATTGATGGAATTGATTTTGGCCGACCGGCAGCAAGCGCCGAAAACCGCGTGAGGCAGCCGATGCCATTTTTTGATCCACCAACTGAAACGAAGCCCGGCGCGGTGAGCGCGGCGGTATCGGAATTGCAGGCGGCGGCGGAGTTTTTGCGGAGTCCGTTTTTTACGGCGCAAGTGGTGCAGGGCATCCAGCAGGCGGCGGCGCGGGCGGTGAGTCCGTGGGTGGATCGCGCGGGGGCGGCGGCTTATGCGCTGTGCAGCGTGAGTGAGATTGATCGCGCGGCGAAGGCGGGGGTCATCACCAAGCACGAGCGCGTGGGCACGCCGATGTTTTTGAAGGCGGAGATTGATGAGGCGATCAGGGCCGGAAAATGGGGGAAAGCGGAAAGCGAAAAACGGAAACCAATGTTTAGTTACGCAGATGGGCCGGATGGACGTTGCGCGGATTGTGAATTTTTAATGCTTGGCGGCGCTAGTATCGGCCTTTGCCCCAAGTGCGGCGGCAAGAACTGGTTCAAAACAAAAATCACCCTATGAGCACGCTTGAAAATCTTCAGCTTATGAAAAACCAATCGGATCACGAGGCGGAACTGGTGCGGTTCAGTGGCGCGGCGGAGTTGCGCCGGCAGCAGCGCAAGCAGTTGGTGGTGGTTTCCGTGGTGCTGGTGGGCGTGGCCATCACGGTGCTGGGCATGGCGTGGCATCTGTTGAATCGCCCATGAACATCACGGCATTAGCGGCGGACATTGCGGTGCGTGTGCCGGATATGGCGAAGGATAGCCGGTTGAATAACGAGGCGTTGCTGGCGCGGTTGATCAGGAGCGAATACGAGCGGACGCATACGATGCCGGTGGTGTGTGCGTGGTGCAAAAAGAGCATGGGCAGCAAACCCTGTCTGCCGGATATGGCGGGGAAACCGTCGCACGGGTGCTGTGATGATTGCGTGAAGCAGTTTTTTCCCGATGCGGTTTAGACAGGATGAACAGGATTCACAGAATTATTTTGCAGTTAAACAACAACAACAAAAACACCAATGAAAAAAGATACCAATGCAGAGAGCAGGCGCGGCTGAAGTATCGCATCGAGAGCCGTAAGGTCACGTTCTGGCTGGAAACGATCAATCTGGCGGGCATCACGCGCGATGCGTTGCTGCTGATCGCCAAGGAAATCGGGTCGCCGGAAAAACCGGAAGGCAAGGAAGGCAAGGCGGGCACGGGCATTGTGCCGCTGCTGGGGAACCTTCAGTAAAGCGGAAGGTGAAAAGCGGAAAGCGGAAACAAATTACACCGGGAAGGGGCGCGGCTTCCAGAAACAACGCGCAACGAATTTTATGAAATCAGGGATGCGGAAAACGAAGGCGAGCGGGTCAACGCGGCGGCGCGTGGAGGACATCGTGCTACGGCGCGGGCGTTATACGCCGGCACGGCTGGCGGCACGGCGGTTGCCGCTGGTGAATCCGCTGGATTTTACGGGCAAGAACGGTCTGGTGACGAAATGAGCGCGGCCACGGAACAACGGTTGATTAAGTTGCGGCAGTTGGTGGAACAACTGGATGCGGCGGCGGCGAGTCTGCGGCTGGAAGCGTGCGAGCATCCAACGGGCCATTTGCCGCAGCGGGTGGAGATCGCCGAGCGGCGGAGTGCGGCGGAGAAGGAAATCGCGGCGTTGACGGTTGGGCAGATGCGGACGGCCTAAAAAATAAAGCGGAAAGCGAAAACAAAATGCCAGAGGCGCAACTATGTGAGACGTGCGGCGGGCCGTTGGATTGGCGCGGGCGGTGTATGACGTGCGCGAGCCTGGAACGTCTGCGCGGGCGGATCGCGGCGACGGGCGGGTTTCGGGAAAAGCGGAATCGGCGAAAGCGGACAGCGGAAACAGAGAAGCCGAAAACGTGGAACGGGCCGAGCGGGGTGGATAATGCGTTGCCGAATGGCGACCGGCTGGATTGAACCGCAGAGATCACAAAGAATTTTATGAATAAAATAACAGTCATCTATCATCGGGCGGATTTCGACGGCATTTTTTGCTGTGAGATTGCGCGGAAATTTTTGGGCGAAACGGCGGAATACGTCGGCTGGGATTACAACGATCCGACGCCGACGATCCACGAGGGCGTGGAGACGATTTACATTCTGGATTTGAGCGTGCCGGATTTGATGGCGGATGCGCGGGTGATTTGGATTGACCATCACAAGAGCGCCATCGAGAAATATCCGGCGACGATTCCGGGCTATCGCATTGACGGCGTGGCGGCGTGCCGGCTGGCGTGGCAGTGGTTTCAGCAGCAGCGCAACTGGTTGCCGGACGGCCCGAACGTCGGGGACGAAATGCCGGAGAAATCCGATTTTATCAATCGCGCAGTTGAAGAACCTTACGCGGTGCAACTGGCGGGGGAATACGACATTTGGGATAAGCGCAACCCGGAGGCGGAAGTGTTTCAGTTTGGTTTGCGTAGCGGCGAATTGACGGAAACAGATTGGAAAAAACTGCTTTGCACCGATACGGCGTGCGGATGCGAATCGTTTGTTGAAATGTTGCTTGATAATGGCCGTTTGCTTCAACGCTATCAGCAGAACCAGGACAAGAGTTTGATGAAGCGCAGTTTCTTCGTGGAGTTTGAAGGGTTGAAGTTTCTGGCGATCAACACGGGTATCTTCAACAGCCTTACCTTTGCGGCGCTGGACGTTCCCGAGACGGGGCACGATGCGCTGTTCGGTTTCCGCTGGGATGGCCAGCAATGGACGGTTTCTCTTTACCACGCCAAGCATAACACGGGCATTGACCTTTCACTGATCGCGGCGAAATACGGCGGCGGCGGTCATCGTGGCGCGTGTGGTTTTCGCGCGGCCAAACTGCCTTTTCTGCCATGAGCCACAAAAAACCATATCGGACGAGTTGCGGGGTGAAGGAGCGGGCGTTGCCGAGGAAGGGGAAGATGCCGGTTCACGAAACGCTGCGGTCGCGGTTTGAGTCGGCGACGTTGCCGGTGTTGGAGGCGAAGCTGGCGAAGATAAAAGCGGAAAGCGGAAACCTGAAAAGCGGAAACATTTAACCGCAGAGAACGCAAAGAACACAAAGACTATGATATTTACTGATTTTGTCTTGGATAA
>Ga0228702_1001549_pt1 | contig 14335 bp, 17 predicted proteins | sample McNCre217_Aug_MG_2_FD_178018 | JGI IMG/M metagenome (GOLD analysis project Ga0228702, IMG submission 178018) | Freshwater microbial communities from McNutts Creek, Athens, Georgia, United States - 20-17_Aug_MG | ecosystem: Environmental > Aquatic > Freshwater > Creek | place: USA: Georgia... | reverse complement strand
ATTATCTTTGGTGTTGCCCTCATCGTAACCTTCGTAATTTGGCATCAGCGCGAGGGCAGCCTCGAAATGAAATCAATTAACACCCGCAAGCGTGAAGCCTTCTACTGGCTGGCCATTCTATTCACCTTTGCGCTTGGAACTGCCGCTGGCGACATCTTCCTAGACGACCTTGGAATTCCGCTGATCTATACCCTGTTCGGCTTTGCGGTGGCGCTTGTTTTGGTTTGGTACGCATGGAAGAAGCGAATTCTGTCGCCGGTAAGTTCATTCTGGATTGCTTACGTTCTAACCCGCCCACTTGGAGCCGCAACCGGAGACCTGCTCTCCCAGCCAACCAAAGACACCGGTTTAGGCCTCGGCCCAACAAATACCTCGATCGTCTTCCTGGTGCTAATTGCCGCCCTGGTTACCTACCTGAGCATCTCTAAGAAAGATCGCCTCGACGCCAAATAAACAGGGCGACCAGTAACCCTAAACCACCACTGATCAAAAGTGGCAAGACGCCGGTTGCTCCCCAACAAGCTCCCGCCCATAGGCCTGCCGCCAACACGGAGAAACCTGTAAAGCCCTGAAGTCGAGACTGAGCTTTAAGCTGCCCAGAGGCAGGTGCAAGCTTAGACACCCATGACTTACCCACGGTTTCATTCGCGGCAGCGAACCCGCCGTAAACGACTACAAAAATGGCGTCGAGAGCAAAGTTCGAAGAGTAGGCAAGACCTAGGTAGCAAACCGAGAAACACAGCAAACCGAACGCGTAGATTGCACTTGGCTTAAACCGGTCGCTGAGAGCGCCGAATGGGAAACTCAAGAGCGCAGCTGAAACATTGAACAACAGGTACGCCCCAACCACCGACGTCACCGACCAACCAGACTGAGATAGGTGCAACAGGATCAAAGCATCCGGGAAGTTCAAAAGCGAGAACAATCCGATAACCCAAATTAGGCGGTTGACTCCTGTTGGAACATCTCCCCCTACTTGCGCAACGGAAACCTTCATGTGACCGCTATCGCGAACCATCAAGGTAACTAAAGCCGACAAAACCGCTGGGATTAAGGCAATCCAAAGAACCGAACGAATGTCGCCAGCAAATAGCGACAGCAAAAGCAAGGCCAACGCAGGACCCAGGACCGCACCAAAGGTGTCGGCGGCCCTATGGAAACCAACAATCTTGCCTCGATCGGCTGGGTTCGTGCCATCTAACATCACGGCATCTCGAGGAGCGGAACGCAACCCCTTACCAATTCGGTCAACGACTCGCCCGAGTAGGACGAGCGGCCAAACGAGAGCTAAAGCAATGATGAACTTACCAACGGCAGCTAGCGAGTATCCGGCGACTACCATCGACTTGCGTGAGGCCCAACGGTTCAAACGGCTAGAAAGCAGTTTTACTCCAGCAGCCGTTCCCTCGGCAAGTGACTCCACCAAACCAATCACGAACGCGGGAGCACCGAACACCGTATTCAGGAGAATCGGCATTAGCGGGTAGAGCATCTCACTCGCGGCGTCTTGAAGAAAGGAAACTACCGAGAGTTTGGAAAGATTTGGCGTTAGCCAGTTTGGCCTAGCCAAGACTAGGCGCCAACTTCACCAAACTGGTTTGCGCCAGCATCGCCAGCCTTCGCGAACTTCACGATAAGGATGATCCAACCAACCAGCGGCAACAGAATCCAAAGAAGCGAAACCCAGGTCTTTCCTGTGTCGTGCAAACGGCGAACCGCATTTGCCAACGAAGGAACCAAGGTGCCTAGCGACCAAAGCTGCGAAATGGTTGAAGTCTGAGTTACTTTCAAACCTGAAACTGCGTCCAAAACCACCGTGTGCCCAGGGAACAGCAGGTCAATGACAGACCCAGCAAGGAAAAGAAATAAAACGATCCACCAGAAAGTCTTGCGGGAAGTACGACCGGTAAAGGTTGCGTAGTTCATCCAGTAGTACTTAATCGATTCAATGAAATTCATGACTTCAGCCTAATGAATAAAAAATGCGTGGCGTTTGTAATTTGCTACTCTTTGCCATTAGTTTAGAAAGCAAATAAGGGGGATATTTTGAGGAAACTCGTTTCAATCATTTCAACAGCAACTCTTGCCATGTCTTTGGTCATCTTTGTCGGAGGCCCATCCCAAGCTCGCTTGAACACCTACGAGGATGATGCCTACACAGCAGGTGACATCGAGTACGGTAGCGACGGCCTAGAGATTCCAGATGAATTCAACATCGACTACGTCGACGTAGTCGATGGAAATGCCACACTTCATAACGCAAACTTTTGGGTCACACTCGCCAACGGAGTAAACCTATCGGAGTCTTCGTACAGCTGGGATCGGTATTCACAAAGCGGAACCGGCACCGTTGAACTTGCACTCGACTTTGACAGCGATGGCTACGCTGAATACTCCATGGAAATCGATGGATTCACCGACTCATCGCTCTATGAAACGGTAAACATTTACGACGAAACCTTGGGTCAAGATTCGAACTGCACAGCAGATATCGTTGGCTTTGATGGACCAACGGATCAATTAGTTTTCTCGATTTCAGAAAATTGTCTTCGTCTGCCAAACAACTACTCATTCTGGGTAACCAGTTACTACCAGGATTCCAATGGCAACATCTCTTACGACGATGTTCCAAGTGACACTGGCATGTTCGATGCAGTGAACCCTTGGCAGACTTTCAATTCAGGAACTCCAACAATCGCTGGTACTAAAAAGGTGACTAAGAAACTAACCGCAAATGTTGGAACCTGGGGAACTGGAGCAACCCTGAAGTACCAGTGGTACCGAGGTAGCGCGCCCATATCCAAGGCCACCAAGAAAACCTACGTCTTGACCAAAGCCGACAAGGGCAAACGCATCAAAGTGCGCGTAACTCTCGCGAAGCCTGGTTATTTTGGTACAAGTCGTTTCTCGGCAGTAACTTCAGCGATTTCGTGAGGCTTTAGTAACCTACGGTGAAGCGCTGCTTTGAATGACGATTCATATCGATCTCGTCAACGAAAGCGATCGCGTAGTCTTCACCGGAAATGAACGACTTACCGTTCTCATCTGACAAAAGCACCTCTGCTCCAAGTCTGTAGTCTCCGGTTCTGACGCCTGGATTAAAGCTTCCGTAGAGAGCAGGCGGGCTCAGGTAGAACCAATCCAATTCGGCTTGTTCTTTGAGCTCATTTAGCGTGTCAAATGCGGCGTGAGCCTCAACCTTGTATGCCTCTGGAAAGTCTGGCGATTCAAAGACTCTTGGGCCACCTTCAACGCCAAACAGACTGCCAGCACCACCAACAACACCAAGTCGCGTATTCGTACCTTCAAGGACCTTGGCAAACGACGAGACAAGCTCTGCAACCCTTGGGTGAGAGTGGCGTACCGCTAGAACCACCACATCTGCATCACGGGTCACGTGCGCAAAGGAATGAGCATCCGTTAGATCCCCCTGAACATAAGAAACACCTTCCAGATTCTTTCCTTCGATATTTCTTGCTATCCCTACAACCTGATGTCCACGAATCACAGCTTCTTTTGCAATGTTCTGGCCAGTGAAACCGGTTGCTCCGAAGATTACGATTTTGCTCATTAGTTTCTCCTGTTCACTAATATCTAAATAGATGAACGGGCTGGTTTTATGCCCAGATTGCGATGAATTCGATGAACAGAAGCCAAACATTAGTGTCGATCGAACGCCCAGAGAGATACGGCAAGCAACTCGCCTCACACCTTGGCAACAAGATCCCTTGCGTGACAACTGATAAGGGTTGGGAACTGACATTCGATGTTGGTATCGCGACAATTACCCCTAGACCAGACGGCTTAGAAATGACAGCAAGCGCCGAAACCTCAGAAGGGGTGGCCCGCATCCAGTTCGTTTTAGACAAGCACCTCAAACAATTCACAACCAAGTTGCCCGACTTTGAGATTGCATGGCACTAGTTCGCAAATAGGTTTAAAGACAAATAGCCCCCGATTTCTCGGGGGCTATTTACATGGGATGGTGGAGATGGGGGGAATTGAACCCCCGTCCAGAACAATGATTCTGACTCTTCTACGGGTGTAGTTTCAGTACTGTTCTACTCGGCCCTGGTCATATCCTGAAACGAACTAACCAACAGGCCCAGCCTGAGTAAAAGTCCCGCGAAGCCCTAAGGCGTAGCCACGCAGCAAGATTTCAAAATAACACCAGGTTCCGGAACGAAATCAAATCCGGTCTGATGGACTTCAGGCTAGGTGCTAATTAAGCAGCTAGGGCGAAGTCGGCGCGCTTTTCAGTGGCACCTATAGTTTGCAGCGGACATTAACGAGTTGACGCTACATTCTCGACCCGCTTCATTCAGGCACTAGAGCCCTGTCGAAACCGATCATCCCCATGTTGAGTTGTCAAACCTGATTTGCATCAGGCTACTAATAGTAACCGCCTAGAGCGATATTTATTCCTACCAGTCTTTGCCTTTGGAGCTCATGGCGCGATCTGCTTCGCGCTTGTCCTGAGCTTCCTTGAGAGCGTGACGCTTGTCGTAGTCCTTCTTACCCTTGGCCAGAGCGATTTCTACTTTCGCGCGACCGTCTTTGAAATAGATCTTGAGCGGGATGATTGTGTAGCCAGACTCTTTTACCTTTTTGGTAAGTTCGTCGATCTCGTGGCGATTTAGAAGAAGCTTGCGCTTTCTTCTGCTCGGGGTGTTGGTCCAAGAGCCCTGGGTGTATTCGGGAATGTGAACATTTTCGAGCCAAGCTTCGCCGTGATCTACAGCGGCATAACCGTCGACCAGGGATGCGCGACCAGCTCGCAGCGACTTCACTTCGGTTCCACTCAAGACCATGCCGGCCTCGAAGGTTTCTTCGATGTGGTAGTCGTGGCGGGCTTTGCGATTGCTGGCGACCAGCGTTTCGCCGCGTTCCCTAGGCACGATTTACTCCAATTGTTTCAAGACCGGTTTTCCGGTCAGCCAATCAGTTTAGCCTAAGACCTAGGCGCGAAGATAGCGCTTGATTGCAACAATCGATGCCGTTGCGGCAAGCAGTACTCCAACACCAAAGATGATCGGCGTCAGTAGAAGTGCTGTCGAAATGCCGATGAAGTTTGTGAATGGCAAATTCGTTGCCAGGTAGCCCTGAACGAAGAACTGCACAATGGCCACGACGGCGCCGCCTGCAAGAAGCGAACCTACACCCGCCGCGAACACTCCCTCAATGATGAACGGCAACTGGATATAGAAATTCGAAGCGCCAACCAGACGCATGATTCCGATCTCTCGTCTTCTGGAGAATGCGGACTGCCTAATTGTGGTTGAGATCAGAAGAATCGCTGAGAACAGCATTACAACCGCGATACCGATTGCCGCAAGCGAAGCCGCATTCAAAACATTGAAGATTTGATCGAGGTAACTTCGCTGGTCACGAACCTCTTCGACGCCGGCAACACCGCTGAAACTCTGGGTGATGATTGCACCATCGGAAGGGTTCTTGAGCTTGACCCAGAAGGTTTCGTTTAGCTGGTCTGCTGTCACGTACTTGGTGACGGTATTGCCGGCAAATTCCTTTTTGAATTGGCTGAATGCCTGGTCGTGGTTTAGGAAGTAGTACTTCTCAACGTATGGCTTCAAGGTTGAGTCGTTCAATTTGGCTTCGATGGTTGCCTTTACGTCGGCTGATGCTTCGCCTTGAGGGCATGCCTCTGCCGGCGAATAAGTGGAGCACAGGTAAATGGCAACCTGGGCGCGGTCATACCAGAAGTTCTTCATCTGCCCGATTTGCAGCTGCAGCAGCGCAGCGGTACCAACGAATGTGAGCGATAGGAAGGTGACCAGGATGATCGAAACGACCATGCTCAGGTTTCGTTTTAGCCCCTGCGCTACCTCTCCAAATACGTAACCGAGTTTCATCGAGCTTCCTCGGCCTTCTCGTACCCAACGCCGCGTTCGTCGCTGACGATCTTGCCCTCTTTGAGCACGACCACTCGACGCTTTAGACGGTCTACGATTCCACGGTCGTGAGTGGCCATAACGATGGTGGTTCCAGCCTGGCTAATTCGCTCAAGCAAATTCACAATTTCTAAGCTCGTTGCCGGGTCGAGGTTTCCGGTTGGCTCGTCTGCAAGTAGGAGCTGAGGCTTGTTAACGATTGCTCTCGCCAATGCAACACGCTGTTGCTCGCCACCTGAAAGTTCATTCGGGTAGCGATCACGCTTTTCTTCAAGACCAACCAGACGAAGCACGTTAGGAACAGCGTCTTCAATGAACGCCGGTGACTTGCCGATTACCTCGAGGCAGAATGCAACATTCTGGAAAACGGTCTTGTTTGGAAGGAGACGGAAGTCTTGGAAAACCATTCCGATGTTTCTTCTGAAATACGGAACCTTGCGAGCTGGAATGCCGATGAGGTTTTCACCGAGAACATGGATCTTGCCGCGGCTAGGGATATCTTCTCGAAGCATCATTCTAAGGAGGCTTGATTTGCCGGAACCGGAGGCTCCAACCAAAAAGACGAAATCGCCTTTTTCGATTTCAAGGCTTACCGAATCGAGTGCCGGGCGAGCGGAACCGCGATAGGTCTTAGAAACGTTTTCAATAGAAATCATGACGTCTCCAGCCTAGGCGCAAGCATTGCCTAAGCCTGTTTACGCCACCTAATTCCGGCAGAAATAAATCCGTCGAGATCTCCGTCGAAAACGGCCGATGGGTTGTTGACTTCGTAGTCTGTTCTTAGGTCCTTAACCATTTGATACGGAGCCATGACGTATGAACGCATCTGCTCTCCCCAGCTAGCCTTTACATCTCCGGCGAGCTGTTTCTTCTGGGCTTCTTCCTCGCGACGTTTGATTTCAAGCAGTCGACTCTGCAGAACCCTGAGCGCTGCCGCCTTGTTCTGAATCTGCGACTTCTCGTTCTGACAGCTAACCACGATCCCGGATGGAAGGTGAGTAATTCTCACCGCGGAGTCGGTGGTGTTTACCGATTGTCCACCAGGGCCTGACGATCTGAATACGTCGATGCGGATGTCATTTTCCGGGATCTCAACAACATCTGTCTGCTCGATTAAAGGAACCACCTCAACAGCAGCGAACGAAGTCTGGCGCTTACCAGCCGCATTGAACGGGCTCATTCGAACCAAGCGATGCGTTCCGCCTTCTACCGAGAGTGTTCCGAAGGCGAACGGTGAATCGACCTCGAAGGTAGCCGACTTAATGCCAGCTCCTTCTGCATAGCTAACATCGAGAACCTGGGTTGGAAGCTTGTGCTTTTCGGCGTAACGAAGATACATGCGCATCAACATTTCCGCGAAGTCTGTTGCGTCGTCGCCGCCGGCTCCCGAACGAATGGTGATCACGCAACCGCGGGCGTCATACTCCCCATTGAGCAGTGTTTGAACTTCTAGTTCTTCAACGGTCTTACTGAGTGATGCAAGCTCTGCCTTGGCCTCGTTTTGGCTTGCGGAATCGTCCTCGGCGTTGGCCAACTCAACCAGAACTTCTAAGTCTTCAATCCGCTGATCGATGCCATTCAACTTGGTGAGTTGGGCCTGCGCTCGGGAGAGCTTGCTGGTTACTACCTGAGCCTTTGCAGAGTCGTCCCAGAGATTTGGGTCTGCGGCTTGCTGTTTGAGTTCTTCAACGTCGACGGCAAGTTTTTTAGGGTCGACGACGGCTCGAATACTCGAGAATGTTTCTCGAATTTCGCTGATTTCTTTGGAAAGGTCTATCTCGGCCATCGGCTACTAGTTTAGGTAACGGATAATTGCTCTGTGGCACAAAGCAGTCGAGAATTGATCAGATCGCTGGTTAGACCGGTATTTTTACCGTCGATTCTTTTCTCCATTGGCGAAAACGCCCTCATCCCAATGATTCCTGCTGGTGCCGAACGACTTGGCGCAGACCTTGCCACGGCTTCGGTCATTGCCGGGCTCATCATGCTCGGAACCCTATTTGCAGACATCCCCGCGGCAAAGCTTCTAGCTCGCATCGGTGAACGTCGAGGCATGATGCTCGCAGCATTCAGCGGAGCGATTGGCCTGACTCTCACCGGAATCGCAACAAACATATACGTAATGGCGCTCGGAGTTTTCCTGGTTGGTGCCTGCGCGGCGATCTTTGCACTAGCCCGTCATACTTTTATTGCCGAACAGGTTCCTTACGAATACAGGGCTCGAGCACTTTCCCTGCTAGGTGGAATGTTTCGTGCCGGCGGTTTCTTCGGGCCACTCGTTACCGCAGGTTTGATCGCAATTGGAGATCTGCACCTGGTCTACTGGGTGGTTCTTGCCCTATTCGCTGTAACCGGTTTTACGGTGCTAACCACCAAAAAAGATTCGACTAGCCACGAATCAGGCCAGATTCGGCAGTCAACCTGGCACATCACCAAACGTGAGTGGCGCAAACTTTCGACACTTGGCGTTGCCAGTGCACTGCTTGCAATCGTTAGAACAGCGAGAATCGTAGGCTTGCCGCTTTGGGCTCTTTACCTGAAGGTTGATCCAGGAACGGCAGCCCTGTTTATTGGTATCGCAGCCGGTTTAGATCTCGCGCTCTTCTATACCTCTGGTCAGGTGATGGACCGATGGGGACGAAGGGTTGCCGCAGTGCCGACCATGTTCCTGCTTGGAATTTCGATGTTCATGATCCCGTTGACGCACGACGCCTTTGGGATTTTGTACGTTGGATTGTTTATGTCGCTAGCAAATGGACTTGGCTCTGGAATCATCATGACCCTTGGAGCAGACCTAGCTCCGGCCGACGCCAGGGGCGAATTTTTAGCAGCGTTCAGGTTAATCATCGACTCGGCTACAGCAACCACTGCCCCACTGCTATCGGTGGCGACAGCGACAATTGGGCTTGGTTTTGGGTTTATGGGAATCGGCGTAATCTCGCTGATCGGTGCCTGGCTGATGTGGCAACATATTCCAAAATACGTGCCACACCAGCGCAAAAAGGCGTTATAGAACCTTCGAGAGGAAGGCCTTGGTGCGGTTGTGCTGAGGGTTGGAAAGAACCTCTTTCGGGTCTCCTGCCTCAACCACAACTCCACCATCCATGAACACCAGGGTGTCTGCGACCTCGCGAGCGAAGCCCATTTCGTGAGTCACCACGATCATGGTCATACCGGTCTTGGCAAGTTCCTTCATTACATCAAGAACTTCTCCGACCAACTCAGGGTCAAGCGCAGAGGTTGGCTCGTCGAACAGCATGAGGTTTGGGCTCATGGCTAGAGCTCTGGCGATTGCCACGCGCTGCTGCTGACCACCCGAGAGGTGAGCTGGGTACGAGTCAAACTTGTCGCCAAGCCCTACTCGAGTTAGAAGTTCCTTGCCCTTGGAAATAGCCTCGGCCTTGGAAATCTTCTTAACTCGAATTGGAGCCTCGATTACGTTCTCGAGTGCGGTCATGTGAGGGAACAGGTTGAAACGCTGGAAAACCATTCCAATGTCGCGACGCTGGGCATCAGCTTCCTTCGGCTTTAGCTCGTAGAGTTTTCCGTTTTTCTCACGGTAACCGATCAGGTCGCCTTCGACGTAGAGCCTTCCGCCTGAAAGTTCTTCGAGGTGGTTGATGCAGCGAAGGAACGTGCTCTTACCGGAACCGGAAGGACCGATTAGGCAAAGTACCTCACCACGCTTGACCTCGAGGGAGATGTCACGAAGAACAAGGTTTTGACCAAACTTCTTCATCACGCCTTCTGCGCGAACCATTACCTCTGCGCTCATTTGGCGTCACCAGCCTTTACTTCCTGCGGCTTTACTTTTCGTACCTGCTCAAAACCCGTGCCTCTGGCGAATCGTTTCTCAAGGTAGTACTGGCCAACCATCAAGATACTGGTGAATAGCAGGTACCAGGCGGATGCAACAAGTAACAGTGGAATCGGCCTAAAGATCGGGCCGGCGATGTCACGAGCTCTCATGTACAGGTCCATGCTGAACGGAACTGCTGCAACCAGCGAAGTGGTCTTCAGCATCGAGATGACCTCGTTACCAGTTGGCGGAATGATGATTCTCATCGACTGAGGAATGATCACTCGCTGCATGCTCTGGAACCAGCTCATACCAAGTGCACGCGAGGCTTCGGTTTGACCTCGGTCAACCGAGAGAATTCCGGCGCGAACAACCTCAGCCATGTAAGCGGATTCGTTTAAGCCAAGGCCTAGAACCGAGATCCAAAACAGCGGAACATCGGCAGCTTTGAAGGTTACAAATGCATCCATGAACGGTAGGCCGATGGAAAACGATGGGTAGATGCTGGCCACCAAGCCCCAGAACACCAACTGAACATAGACAGGTGTTCCACGGAAAATCCAGAGGTAGAACCAGGAAACGCTTTGAAAAATAGGGTTCGGCGAAAGCCTCATCACTGCGAGCAGAATACCGAGCACGATGGCCAAGACCATTGACGCAATGGTCAACTCGAGTGTTACCAGCGCGGCTTCGCTAATTCGCTTGTCGAAAATGTACTTGCCAAAGGTTGCCCAGTCATAGACAGGGCGGTTTACAGCTGCGTCCCAAGCGAACGCTGCTGCGTAAAGGGTAATAACGGTTGCGATCAGCCAGCGCCAAGGGTGGCGAAGCTTGATGGCTTTGATTGGTTCGAAATCGGACGTAGTGGAAGGCGCCGAGGAATTCCCCGGCGCCTTCTTAGCCGATGGCTTATTCGCCATTAGCGCTAACTACTTCGTCTTCTCGGCGTTGAACTCAGACTTGGTGATGGCACCAGCAGTCAAACCGTTTGCGGTAAGAATCTTGGTGTAGGTGCCGTCGGCGATCAATGAGTTCACAGCTGCAACTAGAGCCTGGGCCAAGCCGCTTCCCTTGGTTACTGGGTAAGCGTAGTAGTAAACATCGTAGATGTCACCAACTAGAGCCAACTTGCCAGCGCTCTGCTTCACAGCGAACTGAGTAACAGGTGAGTCAGCAACGAATACGTCTGCCTTCTTAAGGATTACAGCAGTGGTGGCCTGGTCCTGGGTGTCGAAGCCCATGAGGTTGATGGCCTTCTTGCCTGCATCGGTACATGCCTTCGACATCTTTGGGATGTCATCTAGGTACTGAGCGGTTCCGCTCTGGGCACCAACGTTTAGACCACAAAGGTTGTCGGTGCTGATGCTCTCACCGGCACGACCAGCGAACTGGCTTCCTGCGCGGTAGTAAGAAACCATGTCGACGACCTTCTGGCGCTCAAGTTTGTCGAAGAACGAAGAAACACCAACGCTGTACTTAGCGGTTTCGATTCCAGGAATGATGTTGTCGAAGGTTGACTGGTTGTAAACAGCCTTTAGCCCAAGCTTTGCAGCAACCGCATTGAAGAGGTCAACGTCCCAGCCAACGATGTTGCCGGCGTCGTCTTTGAAGTCGTTAGGTGGGTAGGTTGGGTCGATACCAACCTGTAGAACGCCAGCCTTGGCAATTGCTGCAGGAACTAGTTTCTGAGCGGCAGAGTCAACACTGACGGTGCCGTTGTTGGTCTTGGTGTTGGTGTTGGTGGCGGTGTTATCTACACAACCGGTAAGTAGCAACGCGGTGGCCGCGATCATCGCTGGCACAACTGCTTTAAAACGCATTTGGATTCACTTTCATTTCTACCCCACCGACATAGGTGGCGACACTTAAAGTATCAACTATCTTCATGCTCGAAGCGGTAAAAGGGTCGCGGTTTGTTATAACGAAATCAGCACGAAATCCTGGCTTCAAAACCCCAACGTCTTCCTGATGATTGATCCGAGCAGAACCGGAGGTGTATGCGGCGAGCATCTGCTCGAGCGTCAGCGCCTGCTCAATATTGAGCGGTTTCTCGTTGTAGTCGGCGTCACCCTCCCAAAGGGTTCGATTCACAGCAGCGTGAATGGCCTTCCAAGGGTTTGGTGAAGTCACCGGCCAGTCGGAGCCAGCGGCCAACTGTGCCCCGGCCCTTGCAAGGTCACCAAATGGGTACTGCCAGCTGACCCTTTCGCTCCCGAGAGCGGGTAGATTGAGGTTCACCATTTGCGGGTCGTTAGTTGCCCAAAGCGCCTGGATCGTTGCGGTTACGCCGATCTTGGCAAATCGAACGACATCTTCTGGCCTGACCATTTGAACGTGCGCAATGTGGTGTCGATTGTCAGTTGTGCCGTTCACCGCGAGCGCGAACTCGAAGGCGTCCAGCGCTCTGGTTACTGCCCTGTCACCGATGGCGTGCACATGAACTTGCCAGCAGTCGGCGTCGAGCGCAGCAACTATGTCGTTCAACTCATTCGAATCAATGAATAGAATTCCTCGGTGGTCGCCAGCGCAACCGCAGCCTTCCGATCGATAAGGTTCACCGAGCGCCGCCGTGTGATTCTCGGGGATACCATCGAGCATCAGTTTTATGCTTGTCGCCTTGAACCCTGCAGCCTGATGCTCTAATCTCTTGGCTCGAAGTTCACCCAGCTGTTCAAGGCCACGATCTCTCTCCCACCATAGAGCAGCAACCACATTGGACTTCAAGTCGCCATTATCCAAAGCGGACTGATAAACCTCTCTGGTGTCACTGTGACCTCCGTAGTTTCCAACGATGGCATCTTGCCAACCCGTTACTCCAACCGAGTGCAGTAACCGCTGCCCCACCAAAAGCGCAGAGTATTTCTCATCAAAGGTGTCCTTAGGGATGAACCGCTTAACCAAGTTAGTGGCGCCTTCGTGAAGTGTGCCGGTTGGGTTCCCACGACCATCCCTCTCGATTCTGCCGTCGACCGGATCTGGTGTATCAGCACTAATTCCGGCTAACCGAAGCGCTGTCGAATTCACCCAAGTTCCATGATGGTCTCGGTTTGGAACGTAGACAGGGCGATCCGGAACGATTCGATCAAGATCTGCCGCCATGGGGGTTCCAGATGGAAAGGTTACCATTTGCCAACCGCCCCCAATAATCCATTCGAGGTTTGGGTTTGCATTGGCATACGCCTCGATGGCTTCAAGTAGCCCTTCTAGCGTATTGATGCCAGCCAGGTCACAGCGAGAGTGTTCCAGCCCGCCTTCAATGGGATGAACGTGCGCATCAATGAATCCTGGCATAACGAGTCCGCCAGCCGCGTCAACGACCTTTGTTTGCTCATCAACCAGATGGTCGAGATTTTCCCCGAGATCCATAACCTTGCCGCTGGCCACTGCCATTGCGGAAACTTCCGGACGGTAATTAAAACCGTCGAAGATTACGCAGTTTTTAATAAGTAGCTCAGCAGTCACTTTGTAATGCTAAATCGCTCTGGCCTTCGAACTCTCGCAGACCTTGCCAAAATTGCCGAAACTGATACCGGTAACCGACCGCCACTCAACACAGAACATGGATTCGATTGTTTTCCCATCATTGCTTTGAATTCTTGCGTCGGTAATGGAAAGGTTCAGAAACTGGCTCAACTTTTGAAATTTGGCTGAAACCGAAGGCAAATAGTTCAGTCCGATGACAGGTGGAACCCGATCCGATTCCAATTGGGAGGCCACCTCCAATGCCAGTGTGTCTCCAAGTTGTTTCACTCGCATCGACTGCATTTGCACTCCAACTATTTCTACGCAAACCAGCACGAACACCGAAGTCAAAACCAAAACTCCGATGCCTAGTGGAACTATGGATCCCTCTTCCGAGCCAATATTCATCGACTAACCCCCTGCGCCAGCACGCCATCGTCAAGAACCGAAATACAGGTGAATCCAAAGCCGCAGTGTTGAAGATTCAACTTGGCGTTAGGCAACCGATAGTCGGTTCGTAGCACCGATTCAAGCTCCCCGTTGCCTAAAGCGTAGGCTCTAGCAACTTGAGCCGCGAAAAGCTCTAAACGCAACTTGTGATCAACCTCCCCAAACAAACCAGTCGCCAGCGCTAAGACCAAAAGTTCGCCAACCAACACGAAAACCAAAAACTCAACCACAGCGTTGCCTCGGTTATCCAACAATTTCGCGAGCCGCATGACTCACCACCGAAAGTTCACCAATCGATACACCGAGCAAATCAAAGCCCTCGCTGGTCAAGCGAACCGACGACAAGGTTTCGGTTTGCTCGTTCGATAGGTCAACCGCCACAGCAGGAATCCGACGTTGTAGCTCGGCTTGAAGTTCACCTAAAACCAGGTTCGAATTGTCAAGAACATCACCTTCAGCAAATGCCAATGCAGAAGTCGCTGCCGTTATGCGAAGTTGTGCCTTGCAATAACCGAACCAAACCACCGTGAATACCAGCGCTACCAGAGTCAACATTGGCAAAACCAACATCAGAAATTCGGCCGGAGCCGATCCTGATTCAGAACGCTGCAACTTTATTCAGCGACTGATTCAGAATGCCGCTTAGTGCCGGCGTTGCCACCGACCACAGCACCACGACCAACCCAGCAGTCATGAGCGTTATGAGAACCCA
>Ga0228702_1001539_pt1 | contig 14384 bp, 12 predicted proteins | sample McNCre217_Aug_MG_2_FD_178018 | JGI IMG/M metagenome (GOLD analysis project Ga0228702, IMG submission 178018) | Freshwater microbial communities from McNutts Creek, Athens, Georgia, United States - 20-17_Aug_MG | ecosystem: Environmental > Aquatic > Freshwater > Creek | place: USA: Georgia... | reverse complement strand
ATTGGCTTACGAATTTCACTTTCCAATGGTTTATGCACCACCCCAAACATATCTTTATCCTCTTTCCCAAAACAATCCCCCGTCCGGATATAATTTTTCACCAAACGATCTTCGAGTGAATGAAACGAAATAACACACAGCCGACCCGCAGGCGCTAGCACTTTTGAAGATTGCTCCAAAAACTCCTCTATCACTTTCAATTCCTGATTCACCTCAATCCGTATCGCCTGAAATGCCTGTGCGAAATACCGAAACTCCTTGTTGCGGGGGGCCAATTTAAATAAAACCTCCTTGAACTCACCCGTCGTTTCCAAGGGTTTTTGCGTCCTTGCTTGAACAACAGCCAAGGCCAAGGTTTTGGCATTTTTTATCTCCCCATACATCCCAAACAACTTCTGTAAATCTCCTGCAGAATAGGTATTTAACACTTCCGCTGCACTTGTCGAAGCTGATGGCCCCATCCGCATATCCAAGGGCCCATCAAATCGCGTTGAAAACCCACGTTCGGCTGCATCCAATTGAAACGAAGAAACACCCAAATCTGCCAAAATCCCATCCACTTGTTTCACCCCTTGCAGACGTAAATACTTTTCCAAATAACGAAAATTGGCCGTTATCAACGTCAAACGCTCATCATCAATTAAATCCGCTTGCTTCCAAGCATCCGGATCTTGATCAAAAGCATACAAACGACCTGCAGGCCCTAATGCGGCTAAAATTGCCTTAGAATGACCCCCGCCCCCGAAAGTAACATCCACATAAATACCATCAGGTTTAATCGCTAAACCAGTCAAACATTCTTGCAATAAAACCGAGGTATGGTAGGTACTTTCAGACATGAGTCAAATTTACAAATTATCTGTTGGCAAGCATAAGCTTTTTTACCAGGAAGCTGATTTTTTTGTGACAAGTTTTATCCCCTATCTTTGTTGAAATTTCCAACCGCCATGAAATCATTCATATCGCTTCTGTTTTTCTTATTATGTAGCGCATTTTGCTTCGCGCAAGGACCTATAACAGGCCCATGGCGCGGAGAAATCGACCACATGGGTGGTAAACTTCCATTCAACTTCTTGGTAAAAAACAACAAGCTCGATATCCGTATCCAAAATGGATCTGAGATTGCCAATCTTGGGGATGCCTATTTCAGAGGAGATTCCCTTGTAATCCCTTTTGAATTATACGATTCTGAACTTGTGGGCGCATTGAAAAACGGCAATTCCCTCGAGGGATTTTGGCAAAAAAAACGAAACGGGAAAACGCTTTATCGAATTCCTTTTCAAGCAGCGGCAGGCAGCAATGAGCGCTTCAAACAAACAAAACCGCCCAAAGTTCAGGTGAGTGGGAAATACTCCGCCGACTTCTGGTCCGATGAAACTAACCACAGTCCGGGTGTCATGATTTTGAACCAACAAGGCTCGAAAGTCACAGGAACCGTTTTAAAAACAAGTGGCGACTACCGTTTTTTACAAGGAAATATTAGTGGAGACAGCTTATTATTAAGTTATTTCGATGGTAGTGGCATCATGCAATTCCGTAGCAAATTAATAGGCAATCAAATTGAAGGGCAATTTTTCTCTGGCCTTGCAGGCAAGCGTAATTTCAAAGCCATAAAAGATGAAAAAGCTAGTCTCCCCGATCTCAAAAAACTCACTTTTTTAAAGCCTGGATTTGATCGAATCAACTTTAGTTTACCCAACCCAGCAGGCAAAACGATTAGCCTTCAAGATGAGCGATATAAAAATAAAGTTGTGATCATTGAATTGATGGGATCTTGGTGCCCCAATTGCCTCGATGAATCACGCTTTCTATCACCCTATTACAAGAAAATGAAGGACCAAGGCGTAGAGGTGATTGGACTTGCCTTCGAATATTCGCCGGAATTAAGCATTTCAGGACCGAAAATCGAAAATTTCAAAAAGCGTATCGGTGTGGATTATGAAATTTTGTTTGCAGGCCAACCCAATGACGAGACGATTGCGCAGGTACTACCGATGCTACACAAAATCAATGGCTACCCGACAACGTTCATCTTAGATAAATCGGGGAAAGTCCGTGAAATACATACTGGCTTTTCAGGTCCTGGAACAGGGGTTTATTACACGGATTGGATTCACGAATTCGAACAAACGATCCAAATGCTCCTACATGAAAAATAAAATTATAGGAATACTTTTCCTAAGCATCAGCATGCCAAGTCTTGCACAAAACAAGGCTTGGTATTACGTGGCAGGTTTGTCAACAGCCAGTGCAATCCTATACACGGATTTTGCAAAAAACGAGCAACGAAATTATTATCAAAATAACCTACAAAGTTTTCATTCATCGGCCGACGACTTTTTACAATACAGTCCGACCCTTTTAAACATGGGCTTGCATGTTGCAGGACTAAAAGACAATCAAAAGCCCAAAGAACTATTAACCATTTTTTTAATTGGTACAGGAACTTACACGGTTTTGACTCAAGGCCTCAAATATGCAATCAACGAAACCCGTCCCGATGGCACCGACCACAGTTTTCCTTCTGGACATACCGCAACAGCGTTTTTCGGAGCACGCATGCTCGACCGAGCTTACGGAAAACAATATCCATTAATTTCCATTGGAGGATATGCACTTGCGACTGCCACAGGAGCGATGCGCATTGGAAATAATAAACATTGGGCTACAGATGTTGCTATGGGCGCTGCCATCGGAATCGCCTCCGCCGAAATCGCACATTGGATCTACCCAAAACTCAAGAAATCATTGGATAAAACGAGTTTAAACTGGGAGCCCATTGTTGCCCCCAACTACTACGCTGCTCGTGTCAGTTATGCCTTTTAATGAACCAATAAATACGTAGCAGCACCCGCGAAATAGCCTAACAAGGCTAAAAAACCGATACGTTTGGCATACCAAACAAAATCGATTTTCTCCATCCCCATTACTGCTACACCCGCGGCAGAACCAATAATCAAAATACTACCGCCCGTACCCGCACAAAAGGCTAAATATTCCCACATCGCATGATCCAAGGGAAATTGAGCCAATGGATACATCCCCATCGTCGCCGCAACTAACGGTACGTTATCAACAACTGAAGAGGCAATCCCAATCACCGTGACAATTACAAATTGGTTCCCTAAACTAGATTCCAAATAGGATGCCAATTGGCCTAAGTAACCAAAGGATTCTAAAGCACCAATCGCCAGCAAAATTCCTAAAAAGAACAAGACACTTGATGTATCTATTTTGGTCAATGCGTGACCAACAGTGTAGGGCTTTTTCGTTTCCTCATCCTTGTCTGAATGCAAAAACTCAGACAAGATCCAAACCAAACCTAAGGCTAACAGGATTCCCATATAAGGTGGCAAATGGGTCAAGGTTTTAAAAACGGGTACTCCCAACAAACTAAAAACGCCCGCAAATAACATGATACGACCATGACGTTCCTCCTCAGCTGTCATTGATTTCTCTTCTTGAATCGCTCCCAAAGGACTCTTTCGAACCCAAAAGGCTGCTGCAGATAATGGGACCAACAAAGAAACAACCGATGGAACGAATAAACTCTTAACGATTCCCCAAGCAGAAATCTGCCCACCAATCCACAACATGGTTGTCGTTACATCACCAATAGGCGACCATGCGCCACCCGCATTTGCTGCGATCACTACAAGCCCAACAAAATACTTTCGAGTTGCTGTGTCGGAAACAAGCTTTCGCAATAAAGTCACCATAACAATTGCCGTGGTTAAATTATCTAAGACTGCCGACAAGAAAAAGGTCAACAAACCTACAATCCACATCATTGCTGCGGGATTTTTGGTTTTGATCAGCCTACTAACAAAATGAAAACCATGATGCGCATCAACCAGTTCGACCAGCGTCATGGCACCTAATAGAAAAAATAAAATCTCCGAAGTGGACCCTAAATGATGCGACAGCGATTCCAAATCATGTGGACCACGAACTAGTGCGTAAACCACCCAAACCAAAACACCCGTCACTAATGCTGATGCTGTTTTATTTATTTTAATCGGATGCTCAAATGCAATAGCTAGATAGCCGACAATAAATATGATAACTGAAATAATTTCCATGCGGTAAATATAAAAAAGAAAGTCAGGGTTTTATGTCCCTGACTTTCAAATATAAATCGTTAAAATGCGAAGCTTATTTTAATTTAGCAACCGCAGCTTTAATACGCTCACAAGCCTCTTCTAATTGCTCATCAGCTGCAGCGGTAGAAATACGCATACAATCTGGAGCTCCAAAACCCGATCCTGCCACAGTAGCAACGTAAGATTCATTCAACAACCACGTGCAGAAATCATCAGAATCATTGATTGTTGTCGTACCATCTGATTTTCCGAAATAATAAGAAATATCTGGGAATGCATAAAACGCACCATCCGGCATATTCACTTTAAATCCTGGAATTTCACGCAATTTACCTACTACTAATTTACGACGACGATCATAAGCCGCTTTCATTTCATAAGCATGATCCAATGAACCATTAAATGCAGCAACAGCCGCTTTTTGCGCAATGGAATTCGTTCCGGAAGTCACTTGACCTTGTAATTTCTCTACGCCATCCGCAATCCATTTCGCAGCAGCAATAAAGCCAATACGCCATCCCGTCATCGCATGACCCTTCGCAACCCCATTAACCGTGATTACGCGATCTTTAATTTCAGGAATAGATCCGATCGAAAAGTGTCCACCTTGTGTAAAGTTGATGTATTCGTAAATCTCATCAGCCAACACAAAGATATTTTCGTGACGTGCAACAACATTCGCAATATCACGCAATTCTGATTCTGTATAAACCGAACCTGTAGGGTTGTTTGGCGAAGCAAACATCACCATTTTCGTTTTCGGCGTAATTGCAGCCTCAAATTGATCTGCAGTAACTTTAAAATTATTATCAAATGCTCCTTGAACAATCACCGAAACACCATCGGCTAATTTGACCATCTCCGAATAAGAAACCCAATATGGCGAGAAAATAATTACCTCATCCCCTGGATTAATCAAGGCAGCAATCGCATTTGCCAATGAATGTTTTGCTCCCGTAGAAACCACAATATTCTCTGAACCCCACTCTAAACCATTATCACGCTTCAACTTATTTGCAATAGCTAAACGCAAATCTGGATAACCTGCCACGGGCGAATAGCCATGAAAACCATCATCAATGGCTTTTTTTGCTGCTTCACAAATGTGTGCTGGTGTTTTAAAATCTGGCTCTCCTACCGAAAGGCTAATTACTTTGTGACCTTGCGCAGCTAATTCACGCGCTTTTTTCGTCATTCCCAACGTGGATGACTCTTCTAATGCTTGAATGCGTTGGGCTAATAAGGATGATGACATAATATATAAATACAATGGTTGAAATCGGACGCAAATTAGCGATTTCAACGCTGAATAGCTAATAAATTTCGCAAAAACCGCGCTTAATGTTGTTGGCTTAATTTCGAATAGAAGCCTTTGGGATTCGCTAATAATTCCGCGTGCGTTCCCCGTTCAACAATCTCGCCTTTATCAACAACAAGGATTTGGTCGGCATGTTGAATCGTACTCAAACGATGCGCAATAACGAGTACTGTCCGATTTTTCATCAAATTGCCCAAAGCTGCTTGAACCATTTTTTCGGATTCATTGTCCAAGGCACTCGTTGCCTCATCCAAAATCAAAATGGGTGGATTTTTCAACACCGCTCGGGCAATGGAAAGCCGCTGACGCTGACCTCCTGATAATTTTGACCCTCGATCTCCAATAACGGTTTGATATCCATCCGAACTCGATTCAATGAATTCGTGCGCATTGGCAATTTTGGCAGCCTCGATAACCGCCTCCATGGGAGCCTCCGTACCAAAAGCAATGTTGTTATAAATTGTATCATTGAACAAGACTGACTCCTGCGTCACTATGCCCATCAAGGCGCGTAAATCTTCCAACTGAATCTGTTTCAAAGGGATACCATCAACCATAATCTTGCCTACACTCGGATCGTAAAAACGTGGCAATAAATCTGCCAACGTAGATTTTCCACCTCCAGAAGCACCTACCAAGGCGATGGTTTTGCCCTTTGGAATATCAAAACTTACCGACTTCAACACGGAACGACCTTTGACATAAGCAAAACCCACCTCCTCAAATGAAATCTTATCCTTAAATTCTTTCACAGGCTGAACAGGTTCTTCCACTTGAATCTCAGAGTCTGTATCCAAAATTTCAATAATTCGATCAGCGGATGCAACACCGCGCTGTATACCTGAAAAAGCATCTGCAATTGCTTTGGCAGGACGCATGACCTGTGAAAAAGTCGCAATGAAAGCGATAAATGTGGACGCACTTAATTCCCCATCGCCCGCAATCACCAAACTACCTCCGTACAATAAAATCCCAGTAACAACCAATACACCCAAGCTCTCCGAAACAGGCGAAGTCAATTCTTGGCGAAAAACCATCTTCAACAACGAATTCCGGTAGCGATCATTCCCTTCCTGAAAACGCGCATCCATGACCTTCTCCGCCCGAAAGGCCTTTACGACGCGCATGGCACCAAAGGTCTCATCCAACAAACTGATTAATCCACTTAAATGCTGTTGCACTTCGCCCGCCGCACGACGTAAGCGCCGCGTGATGGTCGCAATCACCCCGCCAGATAAAGGCAAAATGATTAATGAAAACAAGGTTAATTTCCCCGACATGCTCGCAAGGAAAACGAAAAACATGATCAGTGTAAAGATTTCTTTGAAGGTTGCCGTGAATGCCCGACCAATACTATTTTCCACTTCTTGCACATCCGTAGTTAAACGCGACATCAGATTACCTTTGCGTTGCTCAGAAAAATAACTCAAATCCAATCGGATTGCTCGAGCAAAAACTGCCTGACGCAAAGACGCAATCATATCCGCCTCTACCGTTTTTAAAACGCGCTGAGATAAATAACGAAAGATATTCGCCAAAACCACCGATATCATAATCGCCGCACAGGCATATTGCAAGGCTCCTAAACGCCCATAAGCCTCCAGCGCCCCATAAAAATAATGGTTAAACAAAAAGGAAAAATAACTTGGACTCAGCGAAAATGCAGGCAATATGCGATATAAAGCTGCTTGATTCGTAGATGCCTGGTTGAACAAGACATTCAACAAAGGAATCAACAAGGTGAAATTGAGGATTCCAAAAAGACTGGCCAGCAACGAAAAACTAAAATATGGGAATACATATTTTCGAATCGAAACGGCGTAAGACAATAAACGTAAATATGTTTTCAAGGAATCTATTTCAAAATTTGGTTTAAATTACGACAATTTTCAGAAACAATTTGCTTACAAGATCCGATTATCCCCTCGTTTCCATCGTGATGGCTTGCTACCAAGGCGAAAAATACTTGGCCATTCAAGTCGAAAGTCTCCTCGCGCAAGACTACCCGAATTTGGAATTTATTTTTGTAGACGATGCCTCAAAAGACGGCACTTGGGCGATATTACAAGGCTTTGCCCAACAAGATTCCCGGGTAAAAATCACGCAAAACGCCGCGAACATGGGGTATCGGAAAACGTTTGAAAAAGGAATTCACGTGGCCACAGGAGAACTTATTGCCCTTTCCGACCAGGATGATTATTGGTTACCCACGAAAATAACAAAGCTTCAAAAAGCCATCGGGGAAGCATCATTGATTTATGCGGACTCGGAAATAGTGGACGCGGCGGGAAAACCTACAGGGCAAAAAATGTCAGATATCAAGAGCCAAATCGCTTATGACAGCCCGCTCATGTACACCTTCGGGGCATGGGCACCTGGACATAGCATGTTGTTCAAACGTGATTTACTCGCATTTGCGCTTCCTACCGTTGAATTCGTCACACATGATTATTTGATCGGTTTTGCCGCAACTTGTGCAAATGGAATCGCCTATTTGCCGGAGTCATTGGTTCATTATCGCCAACATGAAAGCAATACGATAGGAGCTGATTTAAAAAAAGCAAAAAAGACCAAGCTGACACGCCAAGAGCGTAATGCGCGTATTATTGCCCGCTTGAATTTATTACAAAGCAGATGTCCAGCAGGCAAAGATCAAAAGGTTTTCCTTGAATTTTATTTGGCTTGCAAGGGCACAAATCTAATCAATCGAATCAAAAGAGTTCAGATTGCTTTAGCGCATCGGGATAGCATGCTGGCATACAAAGGCAAGTCGACCCTCGGGAAATTCGCCTATTGCTTTAAATTGTTTTTCGCGCTGTACTAATGCGGTAATACCAATTCTTCAACTGAACGAATAAAGGGATTTTTTGAGGAACCAAAGGTCCATCAAATCGCTCTCCCCTCCGAAGGTAGTATTTCGAAAGGGTACTTGAAGTCATTCCCCATTTGCGAATAAACTGATAATAACCCCGGTTTTGCTTAACACGTTTGACGGAAATCGAACCAAAATGGTAAACGCGGCTTTGGCCTAAACCTTTAAAAAGTCGGACCCCAGCTTGCCACAATTTCATCGAAAAATCTGGATCAGAATACATCCCGGGCGTAAATTCAACACTATATCCACCTACGGCATCCCACATTTTCTTGTGCACCACATTCGGCGGCCAGGTCGCTCCTTGCCAATCGGCTTTCTCAAATGTATCGAATTCAGCCAATAAACGTGCCTCCTCGAAGGTGTCCATGCTCGTACCAAAATTCGCTTCAATCGAGCAATTACTCTGCGCGCGCGGCTCAATCATCGTAGAAGAGATGAAAAAATATTCATTTGGACAAGCTTGAATTTCCTTTTGCAATAAAAGATCCCAGCCCGGCAACGTGTACATGTCGTCATTTATGTATAACAAATAATCCGCCTGCGCCAATTCCCGCATGGCATTCATCGCATGACAAACACCTACATTCGAAATGGAATGCGTATAGGCAATATCTTGCTGATCGCGAACCCATTCCAAAGAACCATCTTTCCCTTCATTCAAATGGACAATTAGCTCAAAAGGAACAATGCTATGTTCACGAATACTGCGAATGCATAATTGCAAAAACGCCAAATTATTCCAACTCGGAATGAGGATGGAAAAATAAGGATTTGAGGGTGCCTTGGCAGCCGGGAAATATTGAATTGGCTCCACTTATATTTGCTTATAATTTCGATATTCACCGATCCGCCAACCGGTCCAATCTTCGATTTGCTGCAGGACTTTGCGTCGCAAACTCATCTTATCTCTCAAAACCTTCAGATCAAACTGAAAATGCCATTGCATCCGCGCAATCCGAGCTTGCGCCGCAAGTGGATGTGTCCCTTCAAAACGGGTTAAACGTTCCGCATTTTCATAATCAAACTGATAATCTGCTGGGACATTTTCTTCCAACCACGCATCATCATGATAGAATTGCGTAAAGTTCCGCACTTTATTATTCAAACCTTGGGGTGGTTTAACCCAGCCATAATGGTAGATGGATGCGTCAATTAATTTGGCATGAATCTTCTTCCCTGCTTTGCGGAAACCTTGCGCATCCTTGTAGGAATGCACGGCAGGATCAAATTTCACCACCCGAATTTCTCTACGATACCATCGACGGGAAACGGCGACATAATCGTAAGAACCATAAAAATGTTTGTAATGAAATAGCAAACCTTCTACAGCGGGATTGTCCGCATGCGTTTGCATCGCGGCCACAATGTTAGGCAAATCATCCTCATGCACACATTCGTCGCCTTGAATGTAAAATGCCCAATCTGTATCCGGCGAAATGGCTTGATAGGCTTTATCCGTTTCCAAAGCAAAAACACGACCGCCTTCACGGGCTGATTCATCCCAAACAGTTTCGATGATTCGAATTTTATCGGAAGGAATGGCTTGAATTAGTTCGAGGGTCCCATCGGTTGAATTTCCCACAGCCACGACAAATTCATCACAAATTGGCAAAATGGAAGTGATTGCCTCCACAATGGGGTAGTCATTTTGAACCGCATTTCGTATAAAAGTGAACCCGGCTATTTTCATTCCTCGTACTTGACTTTAATGCCATGATAACGCTCTTGCTCTACATAATCTTTCCGCAAAGGATGTCCCTCCCAGTCGGCAGGCAACAGAATGCGCGTTAAATTCGGATGACCCGTAAATTGTATGCCAAAGAAATCAAAGGCCTCCCGTTCATGCCAGTCGGCCGTTTTCCAAATACCCGATAAACTAGGCACCTCTGGTTTTTCTCGATCTAGGACAACGCGCAAGTGCAAAGTCACATGAAAAGGAATCGAGTAAAGCGTATAGATTACTTCCATTTGGCCTGAATCAACTCCCAAATCTATCGCCGTTACACAAGACAAGGAATCAAAATAGGTTTTCGGATTGCGCCAAAGGAAATCACAGACGGCCACAAGGTCTTGACTCGCAAGGGTTAATTGACCTGATTTTTCATTCAGCTCAACCTTTACTCCAGTTTGTTCAATTAATGCTATGAGTTCTTGCAAATCCATGATATTACGATATGGCGTCTAAAATACGCTGAGGAACCACCAAGGTTTCCCGATTGATTTTCTCTTGTAATTTCAAAATTCCACCGATGAGCGCTTCTGGACGCGGAGGACAACCTGGCACATATACATCCACGGGGATAATTCGATCTACGCCTTTCACAACATGGTAGCCATGTTCCCAATAGGGTCCACCGCAATTCGCACAGGAACCCATGGAAATCACATAGCGAGGTTCAGGCATTTGTTCGTAAAGCCGACGAATACGGTCCGCCATCTTAAAAGTTACTGTACCCGCGACAATCATGACATCAGATTGCCGAGGGGAAGGCCGAGGAAATACACCAAATCGGTCTAAATCATACCCAGAAGCAAATGTTTGCATCATCTCGATTGCGCAACAAGCTAAGCCGAAACTCATGGGCCATAATGAGCTTGCACGTGCCCAGTTCAACAAGTCCTCCACTTTAGTAATGACAAACCCATCTTCTTGAAATTCCTGGTCTAATAAACTCTTCATTTAGCGTATAATAGTTAATGAACCTACAACATCCGGATAATCGGCATTGGGTTTTATGCGATACATATATACACCGGTAGGCAATAATTTACCATCCAATTTGCCGCGAAATGGCTTTTCTTCATACGTTTCACCCGAACCTTCATACACGGGAACACCCCAACGGTCGATAACCGTAATAGTCGCCTCAGGGTAGGAAGAAATGTTATCAATTGCCCAATAGTCGTTTAAATCATCTCCATTGGGTGTAATGGCATCATAAGGTTTCACCCGTGCCAGAATAATAACGTCAATCGATGAAAATGCATTACAACCTGTTTTGGGATTTTTTCCTGTGATAAAAAAAGTTGTCGTAAATGCATTCCCTCCTAAATCTCCTAATTTTTGTACATCAAAATAAGGTTGCAACCTATGTGATCCATCATTTCCCTGACCGTCAACCATTCCTAAGGCAGGTGTCCAAGTCCATTCGATGTCAGGGTTCAATGATCCATTCACAGGAACGAGTATCGGTTTTATTACTTCTCCGGGTTCAGGAGAAAACATCAAAATCTTTGAATCTGTTGCTACCCAAACATCTTTACAGGGATTCGTTGAAACCGACTGGGCCGAAATCGCATAGCTTATTCCAATAAAGAATAGGAAACAACTGAATTTAAGATAAAATGTAGAAATCGACATAAAGGATTTTAAGATACGCTTTAACCGTTTTGTAAATATACCTAAATTCACAAAAAATTTGTTCAATGTCGGTAGGCCATTTTTTCGATACGGATCTTTCGCAATTACGCGGCATGACTCCCACCCGTCTCAGTTTACTCCAAACGGAGCTGGGCTTGTTCACCTATGGCGACCTGATTCAGTATTACCCCTTTCGTTACGAGGATCGGACACAAATCCATCGGATTGCCGATATCAATGAACAAATGGAGCATGCGCAGTTTATTGGCCGCATTCGCTACAAAGAAAAATTAGGTAATGGTGCCAAACAACGGATCGTTGCGGAATGTTGCGACGAAAGCGGTTGCATTGAACTTGTTTGGTTTCAAGGGGTCAAATGGCTTGAAAAGTCACTTGTCACCGGTGTTGATTATTTATTTTACGGCAAGCCTACATCCTTCAATGGACAGATGCAAATGACACATCCAGAGATGGAGGTCTTTAAAGGAACGAATCATAGCGACAAGTTTTACCAACCGGTGTATTCGCTCACGGAAAAACTACGCAAAAAATACATCGATAGCAAGGTAATTGCTGGTTTACAGCGCACGTTGCTAGGGGCTGCTTTCTCGCATATTCGAGAAACATTGCCCATGGAAATCATTCAGCAATTTCGTTTGGTTTCCAAACAAGAGGCGCTTTACCACATCCATCACCCACAGAGTGAAAATTGGCTGCATCAGGCAAGGCGCCGACTGAAATTTGAGGAGTTGTTTTATAATCAATTACGCCTGATCAAACAAAATTTGGTCCGTAAAGAACAATTTCCGGGTCAGGTTTTCTCATCAGCGGCTTTGTTAACGACCTTTTATCAAGAACACTTGCCCTTTGATTTAACAGGTGCCCAAAAGAAGGTGATTCGTGAAATATTTCAAGACATGAAGACGGGCAAACAAATGAACCGACTTCTACAAGGCGATGTGGGTTCAGGAAAAACCATTGTGGCGTTTATCTCCATGCTGCTCGCCATCGATAATGGGACGCAGGCATGTATCATGGCGCCTACGGAAATTTTGGCTGATCAGCATTATCAAGGACTGAAGAAATTTGCGGATTTACTGGGGTTAACGATTGCCAAACTAACGGGCTCCGTTAAGAAAAAGGACCGTGTGGGTCTGTTGGAAGATTTAGCCAGTGGCGAACTGAAAATCTTAGTTGGGACCCATGCCATTTTTGAAGATGTGGTCCAATTTAACAATTTGGGACTTTGTATCATTGATGAACAACACCGATTTGGTGTAGCACAACGCGCAAAATTATGGGATAAAAATAAGGCGATTCATCCGCATGTGTTGGTGATGACCGCTACCCCAATTCCTCGAACATTAGCGATGACGCTTTATGGTGACCTTGATGTGTCGGTGATTGACGAATTACCCGTAGGCAGAAAACCGATTCAAACGACACACCGATATGATAGCCACCGTTTGCAGGTCTTTGCTTTTATTGAACATGAGTTGGCCAAAGGTCGTCAAGTTTACATCGTCTATCCCTTGATTGAAGAATCTGAAAAAATGGATTTCAAAGATTTAATGGATGGCTACGAAAGTATTTCGCGCGCATTCCCCGAGGTGCCTTTGGGGATATTGCACGGAAAGATGAAGCCTGCCGACAAGGACATTGAAATGGCACGTTTTGTGAAAAACGAAACGAAAATCATGGTGGCAACGACTGTGATTGAGGTTGGGGTGAACGTCCCCAATGCCTCCATCATGATCATCGAAAGTGCAGAACGTTTTGGTTTATCGCAATTGCATCAATTGCGTGGCCGGGTAGGCCGAGGGGCGGAACAGAGTTATTGCATTCTGATGACGGATTACAAAATAAGTGCCGACACGAAAAAGCGGATTGAGACGATGGTGAAGACCAATAATGGCTTTGAAATCGCGGAAGTAGATTTGCAATTACGCGGTCCAGGGGATATCTCGGGTACGCGTCAAAGTGGGGCAATTGATTTGATGATTGCTGATTTAGCAAAAGATGGTGAGATATTAAAAGTCGCAAGGGAAACGGCTATCAAGATTTTGGAGGAAGATCCACATTTAGCTTTGGATCGACATTTGATGATTCGCGAACAGGTCATGCATCAGCGAAAAGAAACGACAAACTGGGCGCGGATTAGCTAGCACCTCTCCCTTACCTTTGGCAATCCTCCCAGGTTTGCCAAAGGTACGTGGGAATAATTTAATTTAAATTCGGATCATCCGGATAAGTTGATAATACGCGAAAATTACCACCTTTTTGATAAAGTACACTTCTCCATAATTTAGCGGGTTCCTCTTCAAAAACATCACTAATCCGTGTATCCGATACAATCCAAGCATTCGTTTTCATTTCGCGGTCTAATTGGCCCGCCGACCAGCCCGAATAGCCAATAAAAAATTTAATCTCTTTAAAGGATATTGTGCCATCTACCACCGCTTCAATTGCCTGTTCAAAATCTCCCGCCCAAAATAATCCCGGACTAATTTCTTGTCCCCCTTGAATTAGGTCGGGCCGACGGTGAATGAACTGCAAAATCGTTGGATCCACGGGGCCGCCTGCAAATAGTGGAATTTCACTCATCACTTTGGCATCCATAATGGAATCCAAAATCACCTCCTGTGGCTGTGTTAGCACCAAACCAAATGAATGCGAACTCGAATGTTCACATAACAAGATGACCGAGCGCTTAAAGGAAGGATCCTC
>Ga0228702_1001531_pt1 | contig 14407 bp, 14 predicted proteins | sample McNCre217_Aug_MG_2_FD_178018 | JGI IMG/M metagenome (GOLD analysis project Ga0228702, IMG submission 178018) | Freshwater microbial communities from McNutts Creek, Athens, Georgia, United States - 20-17_Aug_MG | ecosystem: Environmental > Aquatic > Freshwater > Creek | place: USA: Georgia... | reverse complement strand
GGGCCGCCGAACCAACTCTGGGCACGCTGTGGGAATTGGACGCAATCGCTGCCTCTGCCATCGGCGGCGCGTCACTTATGGGTGGGCGCGGATCCATCCTTGGCACGTTGATCGGCTGCATCATTCTTGGCACCTTGCGCAACGGCCTTACCCTTCTGAACGTTCAAGCCTTCTATCAATTGCTTGCCACCGGTATCATCATCATTGTCGCAATGCTGATTGATAAAGCCACAAGTGGCAAACAGGGGGGATGAATGGGGGACGCACGCACCGTAGGGGCGCAGATTCGGATGAAGCTGCCAAGCCTGACGCCGCTTGAAGGCAAGGTGGCCGCAGATATTATGGCACGCAAAGACATCACCGATACGATCACCTTGCGTGAGGTTTCCGAAGGCTCTGGTGTGTCAGATGCGATGGTGGTCAAGGTTGCGAAAAAGCTTGGCTTCGGTGGATTTCGTGAATTTCGTCAAGGTCTTATAGATTACTATCAGTCCGACACCGCCGCCCTACATTCGGAAATCTCAGCGGTCGATACTGCCGGCGAAGTGGTGCAAAAAGTGTTCCGCACCGCGATGCAGGCGCTGGAAGAAACCTTTGCGATCTTGGATCTTGAAGCGTTCGAGCGTGCGGCGAACTATCTGCATCGTGCCAAGCAGCGCGATTTTTACGGACTTGGCGGATCTGCCCAGATTGCACGCGATGTCAGCCACAAGTTCCTTCGCATTGGCCTGCGGTCTTCGGTGTTTGACGATGCCCATATGATGATGATGTCGGCAGCCCTGCTTGGGCCGGACGATGTTGCGATCGCATTTTCGCACTCTGGCAGCACTGCCGCCGTGTTTGACGCAATTGAGCTTGCCCGCAAAAACGGCGCCCGCACGATCGCTGTCACAAACTATCCCGACAGCGCCATCGCGCAGGTTGTTGACGTTGTTCTATGTTCAACAGCGCAAAATTCGCCGCTGTTGGGCGAAAACGCCACCGCGCGTATCGCACAGTTGAACCTGCTGGATGCGCTGTTTGTGGCAACGGCGCAGCATGATCGCAAGACAGCCGACCTGAACCTAAGCCGCACCATGCGCGCGGTGCAATCGAAACGAAAACTTTGAGGTAAGCCCGTGTCAGCCCCCATCGCCCTAATCGTCGGCAGCCTGCACTATGACATTATGGTCGAGGCGAGCCATTTGCCGCGCAAAGACGAAACGGCGGTCGGGTCGAAATGGTATCCGAAATTTGGCGGAAAAGGCGGAAATCAAGCAGTGTCTTGTGCAAAGCAAGGCGCACCAGCCCGCATGCTGGGGGCAATTGGAGCAGACGAATTTGGCCAATTTCTACGCCACGGCCTGTCGCAAGCAGGCGTTGACCACCAACACGTCGTCGAGGTTTCGAACGTCGGGTCGGGGATGAGCGTCGCGATTATGGATGCTGCGGGCGATTACGCCGCAACCATTGTTTCGGGTGCCAATCTGCAGATTGAACCAGCGCGTCTTGTGCAGCCAGACCTCTGGCACGACGTTGGCCTGCTTGTTTTGCAAAACGAAATTCCCGAAGCGGTTAACCTTGCAGCGGCGACCGAAGCGCGCCGCCGGGGCATTCCAACCCTGCTAAACGCAGCGCCATTTCGTGAAATGTCGCGTGAATTCAAGTCTTTGATTGATATCTTGGTGGTGAACTCTGTCGAGGCAGAAATGATGGGCGCCGATCAAGTGTGCTGCCTGCACAGTGCCGCCGATGCCGCCAAAAAATTGGCAGCGCAGTTTGAAACGGTGATCGTGACTGCTGGGTCGCAGGGGTTGGCGGCCTGGACGGCAAATGATGACGCGTTTCAACTTCCTGCTGAAAAGGTGAAAGTGGTCAGTTCTCATGGTGCAGGCGATGCCTTTATTGGCGCTCTCGCCGTTGGTCTGTTGCAAGAAATAGCGTTGGAGCCTGCATGTCGCGCAGCCTCGGCTGCGGCGGCGCGACATGTTGCAGGCCAAACTGCCTGACACCGGGCAGGCTCAGCAGGCAGATTGACCGAACCGCAACGCGGCCGTAGCAAGACGCGTTAGCGGCAGTTCTTCTTCAACCGCGCCATAGGCTTTGGCGGCTTTTGGCATACCGTAAACGATGCAAGTCGCTTCGTCTTGCCCTAAGGTTCGGGCACCCACGTCGCGCATTTCCTTTAGCCCGCGCGCGCCATCATCACCCATGCCGGTCATGATAATGCCAATCCCATGCTCGCCAACTGTGCGCGCGGCAGAGCGAAAAAGGACATCCACAGAAGGGCGATGGCGCGACACTAACGGGCCGTCGCGCACTTCAACCCCCAATCGAGAGCCTACAGCTTTCAGCATCATGTGCACGTTTCCGGGCGCAATAAGCGCCTGACCACGTTGCAAAATATCGTTGTTTTTTGCTTCTTTGACCTGAATCGTACAGATGTCATTCAAGGTCTTTGCAAATCCGCTGGTGAAATCCTTTGGCATGTGCTGCACAACAGCAATCGGCGGGCAATCAACGGGCATGGCTTGCAAGAACACACGCAACGCATCTGTTCCGCCGGTTGAAGCACCAACGGCGATAACCGTTACCGAAGACTTCGGCGCCGCGCCCGGCTTTGGCGGTCTGACCATCACGTCGGCAGTCAGTTTTGGTTCAGACTTTGTGAAACTAGCACCTTTCACTTTCGCCTGTGCAGCGCTCCGCAAAGCATTGCAAATCGCTGTTCGCTGCGCGTCAAAAAATTCCCTTGCAGCCATCTGTGGTTTACAGATGACATCGACTGCGCCAGCAAGTCGGGCCTTAACCAAAATTTCAGAATTGGCGCTGGCGTGAGACGAGCAAACGACCACGGGTAAGGGATGTTGCGCCATCAACTTTCGCAGAAAGGTCAGGCCGTCCATCTTGGGCATTTCCAAGTCCAGAATAATAGCGTCCGGCGTTTCGTGACGAATCTTTTGCGCCGCAGCATAAGGATCCCCAACGGCGCCCATAACTTCTAAACTCGGATCAGATTCAATAATTTCACGCAAAGCCTGCCGAACAACGGCGCTGTCATCAACGATGAGCACGCGGTAGGCCGGTTGTTCAGCGCGGGCGCCCGGGGCTGGCATATTAGCCACCCTCCTTTCGATAGATAGAGGGAGCAACCTGCGTCATACCCTTTGGGGTTTCCATAAGGGCTTCGGAATGGCCGGTCATGAGAAACCCACCCGGCCTTAACCGTCGCAAAACTGTGCCAAGTGCCGCGATTTGGTCCGCAGGTTCAAAATATATCAAAACGTTTCGCAAGAAGATAATATCAGCGTTAAGTTGAAAATCAGGACTTGGGCGAATGAGGTTTAAGCTGGCAAATCTGGTCTGGCTACGCAGTTCCGGTACAACCCGAAACAAGGCCTGTTCAGCGTTTGCGACACTGCGCCGCGACCGCATCATATAGCGGCGGCGATAATCGTCCGGCAAACCAGCAAGCTCTGCTTCCGTGAAGGTCGCACTGGCTGCGCGCCGCAGCACACGGCGCGAAATATCAGTGCCCGTTGCCTTCCAAAGCACTCCCCCCCGCCGCTCTTGCGCAAATTGATCAACGATCATCGCGGCGCTCCACAATTCAGAGCCAAGCGAACAAGCTGCACTCCAAAGCGATAGGGGGTATTCCTTCCCCGCCCCCGCCGCGAAAAGTTCGGGAAGGCCGTGCGCCCGCATCCATTCGTAATGCGTATTTTCCCGAAAAAAGCTGGTGGTGTGCGTTGCCAGCATTTCAACCAAATGATTTGCTTCTGCCGTGCCATCCGGCCCAACAAGAATCGACCGATAGCCGTTAAAATCGCGTATCTGCAATTCACGCATCCGACGGCTTAGGCGCAACTCAAGAAAGCCCATATTATCAGGATTGATCGAAATTCCCGACAGGCGCCGGACCAAAGCCGTAAGAGAAACAGCGTCGGCCGACGTTATTTGCATCCGTGGCTCCTGACCATATACGAATTGCAATGCCTCTTTTATTTGATTTGCGCTGCCGCTTTTCAATTTTCTACTGCCCGACAATACACTCAGTCAAATTCGAACCGGCCAGGTAGGTCGCTGCCAAGCAAGCGCGCCAACGAAAGCAAATAAACCAACTGTCCTTCAATCCGTGTCACCCCATCCAGCGCCGAGGCGTCCCAAGTACCCGGTACAGCCGGCGCCGTATCAATGTCGCAATCCTGAATTTCGACCACGTTGCGCACACGGTCCGCGACAACCCCAAAAGACCAGGGTTCGCTCCCGCCAAGATCCAGAACGATAATTCTCTTCGCCGTCTCATCTGACGTACTGTGCATTCGCAAGCGATCTAGCAGATTCATAACCGCTAGCCCTTCACCCCGCAGATCGATCATACCTAAAAGATCAAGCGGCGCATTTGGCAAAGGGGATATGGGCTGAATGTCCAAAATCTCGCGAACGTCAGCGACATCAGCGGCAAAGGTTTGGCTACCCAAGTCGAAAGTGACATAGGTCGACCCCAAGCGCCTTTCGCCGGAGATATTATCGTCTTGATGCGGGTCTACGCCTTGCCCAACAGACAGGTCGCCAGACGCCACATCGAACCTAGCCTCCGTCTCAACGGACGGACCAGTAAGCTCATAGTGCTGCATGGTAATTTTCCAGTCGCATGGGCGGGAAGCGACGCAAATCGGATCCCGCGCTTTGATCAATAGCGTTCGAAATCCGCGTCAGACAGCGTATCCATGCTAAGATCCAACATGGTTCCCTTGTTATGCCCATTTCGAGCAGCGCTGGCGTATTGCCCGTTGGAAGCCTCACGTCCGGTGTTCATCCGAACCTGAATTGGGGCAGATCGCGTCGCCGTTGGCCGTGCTTTTACCGCTCCATGCCGCTGCGGCTTTGGTGACGACTCGCGCGATTGTTGGATCGAATAATCATCGTCAAGTTTGAAGAAGCTGATAACGCCATGCAATTGCTCAGATTGCGACGCGAGACCCTGCGATACTGACGCAGCCTCTGTCGACGCGGCACTGTTGCGCTGAATAACCACATCCAATTGGCGAATAGCTTGGTTAATTTGGTCAGCCCCAGTGTTCTGCTCGCGCATTGCGGCCGAAATTTCTTTCACCAAGTCTGCCGTGCGCTGAATATTAGGCACAAGGGTTTCAAGCATCTCGCCCGCGTGCTGGCTAACTTCGACAGTCTTTCCAGAAAGTTCGTTGATTTCGCCCGCAGCTTGCTGGCTTCGTTCCGCCAACTTACGAACCTCAGACGCTACCACGGCAAAGCCTTTTCCATGCTGCCCTGCCCGTGCAGCTTCGACTGCGGCGTTCAAAGCCAGCAAATCGGTCTGCCGGGCAATTTCTTGAATAATCGTGATTTTGTCGGCAATCGTTTTCATGGCGCGCATCGCTTCGGTCACGGCCTTACCGCTGTCGGTGGCCTGGGCTGCCGATTGCGTGGCGATCTTTTCGGTTTGTGCTGCATTTTCAGCGCTTTGCCGAATGTTAGCCGTCATCTGTTCCATCGCAGAACTTGCCTGCATTGCTGCGGCGGCCTGTTCGGTCGCCCCATCGCTAAGTTCATCCGCGGTTAGATTCATGGCATGCGCGCCAGACGCAACCGAATTTGAAGAAACATTCATGTTCGCAACCACATCACGAAGCTTGACCAACATTTCTTCCAGCGCAATGCCAAGCGTGTCGGCGTCCGACCGACGTTCGATGTTGACAGTCAGATCGCCTTTGCTGATGCTTTGTGCCACCGAAGTCATGCCACGCAAGGCTGTCATCATCTGGTTCAAAGCAGTCATCAGATCGCCAATCTCGTCACGCGATTTCCAATCCGCGTCAACCGACAGATCACCCTGAGCCACCTTACGAGCCACTTCGACAGCACTACCCAGACCTTTACTAACCGAAGCAGAAAGCCATACCGCGCTGATCATCCCGCCAATAATAGCAACAGCGGCTATCACAATTAGCATAACGCGCGCATTATGATAGCTATCAGTAGATGCGAGCATGGCAGCATCCATTGACGCACCGTTTTTTGTGACCAGTTGATCTACCAATGCAATCTCGGCAACAGTCTTCTGGTGCATCTCTCCATTTGCCAAATTCAAAGCGTGATTTTCCGCATTTTGCGCGGCCAGATCGGCACTGCGAGCAATAGCTTCTAGCAACCGATCAATCACCTGATCCATTTGGGCGCGTTCAGATTCATGTGTGACACCAAAAGCAGCGTCCAATTTGCCGCGCAATTCGGCGACCACTGTCAAGGTCGTTTCATAGTCTTTATGTTGTGCAGCAATTTCAGCGTCGGCATCAGCAAGAAGCATTTCATTCAGCCCATTGATCACGGTCAACAATTCGGAATCAAGTTCTTGCAGCAAGTTGCGAAGTGCAGGCGTATTCAGTGCTACAGGATCGAGGCGGGCATCAAGAACATTAAATGATTTAACCATTTCTTCACGCAAAGGTTCAATTTCTTTTGCCGAAATTTCCTTCGCGCGGGACTTGGAATTCAAACGTGACAGCCGAATTGCCTCTTCACGCAGCGGCAAGATTTCTGCTCGTAACGCTTCAGCCTGATCCAACAACTGCAAAGCCTCGGCGTCAGAAAGATTCCTAATTTTCTGAATAGTCTCGGTAATAAATATGCGCTTGGCTTCAATTTCAGTTTCAACTGCGGTCATGTCCGCTGCGTCGCGCGCGGCCACATGCAGCAGAATTAATGAGTCTGCATCCAACATGGCCTGCTTTAAATCACCGGCCAACAAAACCTGCTGCGCGTTCTTGGTGACAAGCTGGTTAAGGCTTGCGTTGGATGCGGCAAGGCTGGTGATTGCAAAATACACCATGACCGCCAGCATCAACAATATAACAGTGAAAGTGCCGGCGAGTTTAGTCTTAATCGTAATGCCCATGGCTAAGTCCTTGACTCGGAATTACTTGAACGGCCGCCGTCTGGGCGGAACAGGGTTTCGGGATTTAAAAGCACGACAATGCTACCGCGATTGCGGGCAACGCCGCGCACATATGCCTCTGGCCAAGGGGCGCCCATATCGGGAACTGGCTCGGTATATGATGTTTCAATATCAATGACCTCTTCAACGGCATCTGCGAGAATAGCCAGCCGCGTCAACTTGGCGTCAATTTCAACATCCAGCACCACGATGCGCGCGGCCGATCCGGGCAAAGTGGGTGCCATACGAAGCCGCTCTCGCACATCAACCACTGGCACAACGGCGCCGCGTACATTGATCAAGCCAGAAGCAAAAGCAGGTGCATTCGGTACTTTTGTAACGGGAATTGGGTCCATAATTTCATGAACAAGTCCCACTGCAATGCCGAAGGCCTCGCCCGACAGGCGCATGATCAGTGCTGTTTCTGTGCCGCTAGTTACAACTTGGGCATCGAGTTGGCGGTCGGCGGCTATTCGCAACTGTGTTGTCATTTTTAAGGGTCCCTATGCGGCAGCACGCCGCAACGCGCCGTGCGCGATAGCCACCTGACGGGCCAGTTTCGCAACATCAATGATCAATGCGACAGAGCCGTCACCCAAAATGGTGGCGCCCGCAAAGCCATCCACCGCATCGTGGAATGGGCCTAACGCTTTGATTACAGTTTGATTTTGACCAAGTATGTCATCAACAACCAGACCAAGGCGCAGCCCTTCCGATTTGACAATCACCACTCGGCGGGATCGCTCTAGGCTGGTCGGCTCATTGAACGCCTGCGTTAAATCCACGAATGGAACAAGATGCTCGCGGATTTGCAACATGGTGCGGCCGCTTTCACGCCCATGTTCGCTGCTATCAAACTCAACACATTCGTCGACCGACGCAAGCGGAATCACATAATTTGCGGCACCCTGCCGCACCAACAAGCCGTCAATAATCGCCAAAGATAGCGGAATACGCAAAGTTACCAAAGTGCCGCGCCCGGCGTTTGATTTTACGTCAAGTGAACCGCGCAAAGCCCGGATTGTTGTTAAAACGGCATCCATACCCACACCGCGCCCTGATACCGATGATATCGTTTGCGCTGTTGAAAAACCCGGCGCGAAAATCAGCTGGTGCAATTCTAGATCCGATGGCGTGGCCTCCGCTGCAATTAAGCCGCGTTGAATCGCCTTGCGACGGATTGCATCGGTATTCAAACCCGCGCCGTCATCACGCACCGAAATTAGAATATCACCCGCCTCTTGCCTGGCAGAAAGCCAAACCGTTGCCTTCGCCGGCTTGCCTGCAGAAATGCGCCCGTCCGCGCTTTCGATACCGTGGTCAATCGAGTTGCGGATCATATGAACCAGCGGTTCGCTCAGCCGATCAATAACGCTTTTGTCGATTTCAGTTTCGCCGCCAGAGGTTGCAAGTTCGACATCCTTGCCCAGTTCCGCCGACAGATCCCGCACCACACGGCGAAACTTGCCAAAAACCGTTTCGATCGGCAGCATCCGGACGGAAAGAGTTACCTCACGCATGCCCGTGACCAAGCGCTCCACTTCCTCGACAAGACCGGCAAGAGTGGGGTTGTGCGATTCTGCCGCAATCTGGCTAAGCCGGGCCTGCGCAATGACCAACTCGCCCAATTGGTCTAATATTTCGTCCAACTTCACGGACGAAACGCGCACAAAGTCGCCGCCAATTTCTTTTGAAGGTCGACGCACGGCGTCTTCTTCAAGATCGCAATTTTGTGAGGTTTCTTGCAGCGTATAGACTGTCTCTGGCTTCGTATCGGCTGCGATCTCGGAAATTTCCAAATCAGCGTCATCGGTAAAGATGAAGACATCTTCAATTGCCGCGCGTGGCTCGCGGGTGCTCAGCAAAACCGTCCAACCTAGATGGCAAAGTGTTGGATCAAGGCGTTCTAGAGGCGGCACCTCGGCACCATCCAAAGTTACCTGTGTTGCACCAAGCGATGCGAGTTCAGCAAGCAGAAGTTCGGGGCGGGTTCCATTCAAAAGCGCGTTGGGTGCAAGTTTAAATGTAATTTTCCAAAGCTTGATTGGCTTTTCAGAAACACGCTCAACCGTTTGCGCGCCCAGAAGACCTTTTAGGTCTGCCAACAATTGCTGCGCAGCGCCGGAATTTGCCAATGCAGTTGCATCCAGTCCATCGCCGCCGCAATTGAGCATCGCGATAACATGATCGCGCGCCCGCAGCGCAAGATTGACCAGTTGCGACGATACCGAAAGCCTCCCGTCCCGCACCTTATCAAATGCATCTTCAAAGTGATGCACAAACTCGGCCATTGTGCGGTGTCCAAACATCCCGCCACCGCCCTTGATCGTGTGAAGCGCCCGAAAAACCGCATCGATCGCGTCAAGGTTGGGATCTTGCTCCAGATCAAGAAGCTGCGCCTCTAACCCGTCAAGAATATCCATAGTTTCAATAACATAGGCAGAGTCAGACGGCTCACTATTTGCCATGGCACCTTAACCTACCAATTTGCGTGCCACCGATATCAACATATCGGCGTCAAAGGGCTTGTTTAGCCAACCCGTAGCCCCGGCCGCTTTGCCTTGGGCGCGGAGTTCTGGCTTTGATTCCGTGGTCAGCAGTACAATTGGAATGCCTGCACCCTTTGGGTCTTTCCGGGCATTCAAAATGAAGTCGAAGCCATTCATCACAGGCATATTCAGATCAACAATAACCAGCGAAACGGGTTCCGAGCGCATTTGCTGCAGCCCCTCGGCACCGTTGGTAGCCTCTATGATGCGATAACCCGCACCCTTAAGCGTCGACGCCACCATGTCGCGAATTGCGCGGCTATCATCAATCGTCAAAACAGTCTTTGTCACAATATGACCCCTTGCATAAAATCTACGTAGGGTTGTCCTCCCAGACTGCAGCGTCCGCGTGTGGAAGTTCTACAGTTGCGAAAGGGCCATAACCGCCAAAGCGCCCTGCATTTCGCAAAGACAGTTGACAAGCTATAGCCAATTGGGCGGCAACCGCGGTTGGTTCGGGACCATCAAACTCCACACGCAGCCGTTCTGCTGCCCGGTCAGACACCGCAGTGCAAAGCACAGCGTGCAAAACTTTCGCTTTGTCGACCCCAAGATCGGCAGGAATATTCAAAATGCCGTCTATACACATCAACCTAGTCTCATTTCCGCAGAATCTCGATCACTGCATCAGTAGTAAGACGATTTTCTTACGAGTAGTTTAACGCGCGCCTGGCCGCCCCTGACTTCAAACCTGTTCAATTGCTCAAAGTTTATGCTTCACTTACATTGCGCCCACTGACGGCCTGATAGAATGGTCCAGGTTGGTTTTTTCCGACCCTAAGCACACAGGCTGACCGGAACGGTCGGCACCATAGTACGCCAGTCACGCTGCCGCGAAATCCTGACGGCCCTAACGTCCCATTATGTCAAGGTTTTGCGCTATTAATCGAAGGGACGACGGAAACTGTCACAATCGGCGTTTACCTTGCCGACGATGACATTCGCCAGAAGGGCCAGATCGTGAGCACCCATTCCCCAATCCAGCGGCATCGCAGCCTGTTTTTGTCGGATTTGCATCTTGGATCGATGGCCTGCCGCGCCGATTTGGTGTTGCGGTTCTTGCAGCAAAACCAAGCGGAACATTACGTGCTGGTGGGTGATATTTTGGATATCTGGGGGCCGATCCCTGCGCATTGGTCGGCGGCGGCGCAACAGGTGATAGACCATCTGCACGCGCGCCACGGGGACGGCGCGCGGGTAAGTTATATCATCGGAAATCATGATCCGCGTCCTGCAACGGCGCCCTTGGCGCGGCAAGCCCCGGTGCCAGCTGTGCAAGAGATCGAACATAGCGCGGCCGATGGGCGCCGATATTTGGTGCTGCATGGCGACTGTCAGGACAATCGGGTGTTTCAGGCGCATCTTCTGACGCGGTTGGGCACGCTGTTTGATCGCAGTTTGCGGCGGGTTGACCACTGGTTGTCGCGGTTGTCGTGGCAAGCAGGGCCAGAACGGCGCAGCGCGATTGAATGGCTGCTGTCTTGCATCAATGCGGCGCTGTATCCGGCCCGCCGCCATGAACGGCGGTTGGTTGATCTGGCACGGCGGCGCGGATTTGATGGGGTAATCTGTGGCCATTTCCACTTGGCCGGGCTGCATCAAGACCACGGCTTGATTTATGCCAATTGCGGCGACTGGGTCGATAGCTTCACCGCGCTTGCCGAAGATTTTGACGGTCGACTGGGTCTTTTGGGTGGCCGGGTGGCCTTGGCAGAGCCGCGCCGGGTGGTTGCGCGGACGGTGCGGACATGACCGCCGTACTGTTTACGATAGCGGCGATGTTTTTGGGCGTGCAGCTTGGTTCTGTCATGCTGTTCATGCTGCGGTTCGGCAAGCAGCTGCAAGCAGACCAAGCGCAACCGCGGATCAGTTTGTTGCGCCCGGTCTGCGGCATTGATGCGTTCGAAGCCGAAACGCTGGCTAGCTCTTTTCAGCAAGATTACCCCGACTATGAGGTGATCTTTTGCGTCGGGCGCGCCGATGATGCGGTGGTGCCGCTGGTGCGGCGGCTGATCGCGGCGCATCCGCAGATTTCGGCGCGGCTTTTGGTAGGGATGCCAGGACAGTCTGGCAACCCGAAGCTGGATAATCTGTGGAAAGGCTGGGACGCGGCAAGCAGCGAATGGATCTGCATGGCCGACAGCAATCTCTTGTTGCCACGCGATTATCTGACGACGTTGATGCTGGCATGGACGCCTGACACCGGCATGGTGTCTGCACCGGCCATCGGATCACGGGTTGGCAATTTGGGCGGCGCGGTGGAAGCCGCGTTTCTGAACAGCAATCAGGCGCGCCTGCAGTTTGCAGGTGACAGCCTTGGGCAGGGCTTTGCGCAGGGCAAGACGTTGTTTTTCAATCGCAAGATCTTGACGCGGGCGGGCGGGTTGCAAGCGCTGGACCGGTTCATGGCAGAGGATGCCAGTGCCACCGTAGCGATACGCAGCCTTGGTTTGAAGGTGACTTTGCCACCGCTGCCGTTCGAACAGCCGGTTGGTCGCAAATCGCTGCGGCAGGTTTGGATGCGGCAATTGCGGTGGAGCCGGTTGCGGCGTGACGCGTTTCCGGGGTTGTTTCTGTGCGAAATTGCCAATGGCGCGGCCTTACCGACGCTGGTGTTCGCAGCGGCTTTGGCAAGCGCTGGCGCGGCTCCGGTTTGGATATTGGCGTGGTTGGCACTGTGGTATGGTGCGGAAATCGCGCTTATGCGACGCGCCGGCTGGCCTGCCTCGCTGCGCGATATGCTGGTGCTGCCGCTGCGCGATGGGGTGATGCTGGCAATCTGGTTTGCGACATTGCGTGCGGGGAATGTTGAATGGCGCGGCACCACGGTGTCGGCCGGAAAGGCAAAAGCAGCATGACATCCGAAGCTGATCTGGTGCAGTTGCTGAGCAGCCACGGCATTGCGTTCTTAGTCCCGCTGGCCATTCTGGAAGGCCCGATTGTGACCATTCTGGCGGCGTGGCTGGCAAGCCTTGGGTTGTTGGATCTGCGGCAGGTGATTGTGGTGGTGATCATCGCCGATCTGATTGGCGATGCGATGCTGTATTTGCTGGGGCGCTATGGACTAGAGCTGCTGCCAGCCCGGACACGGCAGCGAATGGGGCTTTCGCGGCGGCGGTTGGTGCGCATGATGCGGCTGTTTCAAGAGAAGGGCGCCAAGATTTTGGTGATGGGCAAGCTGACCCACGCCGCAGGCTTTGCGGTGCTGATTGCAGCCGGGGCGGCGCGGATGCCGTTTATGACCTTTCTGGCCGCAAATTTTGCGGCGACGCTGCCGAAAAGTCTGGCCTTGGTTGCCTTGGGCTATCTGTTTGGCGCGGCCTATGGCCAGATTTCCAACGGCATTTACTGGGCGTCTTTGGCCGCCGTGGTGACCGTGGCAATGGTCCTGATGGCACGGAAATCTTTAATGAAGCGGTGCGCGTGATGACTGTAACCTGCCTGATCCCGGCGTATAACGAAGCTGCACGCTTGGGCGCGGTTTTGCGCGCCGTGCGAACGCATCCGCTGGTGAACGAAGTGCTGGTGGTCGACGACGGATCAAGCGATGACACCACTGAAATTGCGCGGACCTTTGGCGCAGCTGTGCTTGTGACGCCGGAAAACGGCGGTAAAACCAAAGCGGTGGCCTTTGGACTGGCCGCCACGCGGTCTGATTATATCCTGTTTCTGGATGCAGATCTGCTGGGCCTGACCGCAGCGGATGTAACGGCGCTTTTGCAGCCGGTGCTGCAAGGGCGGGCGGATACCGCAATTTCACTGCGCGGCAACGCGCCGCGCGTTTGGCGGGTGATCGGGCTTGATTACATCTCGGGGGAGCGGGTGATCGCGCGGGCGCTCCTAGAGCCGCATCTGGCAGCACTGCAAGCGTTGCCGCGGTTTGGCTTTGAGGTGTTCTTGAACCGGCTGCTGATTGCACAAAAACTTCGGGTGGCGATTGTGGCTTGGCCCAAGGTCGCCAGCCCATCAAAGGCGCATAAGCGTGGGCTCTTGGCCGGATTGCGCGCCGATATGGCGATGATGGCGGATATATTCCACACCATTTCGCCCTTTGCCGCCGTGGCGCAGATTTGGGCGCTAAGGCTGCAAGGGCGGCAGGGCTGACCCCGCCGCCCAAAGGTTTTAGCGGGCCAAAATGGCGCGCAGCACACGGTCCAGATCAGCCTTGGCATCGGCGCTGACCACTTCAGCACGCCACGCGACATGATGGTCGGGCCGCACCAGAACGCAGCCGGAATCCTTGACCTCGCGCACCCGCGCCCAGTCGCCGTGATGATCGACGTAGGGGCGGCGCGGACCGATGATATGGCTGACAAGGCGGATGCCCAGGTCAGCAGCAACCGCTTCGGCTGCCGCAACCCAAGCTTCGCCGCCAAGACCGGTCAGCAGGGTAAAGCTGCCATGACCGCAAAGGTCGAGCGTAGAGGTTTCGGCCCCGGTTTCGCGGTCGTAAACCCATGCATGGGGCAGGCGGGCACCGGGCCAGGTGGTGGGTTGATAATGCAGGTCAGAATCCAGCTCGAAGGCCGGTTCAATTTGCCCGTCGGTGACAATGGCGTCGGACCGATAGCGTTGGTTCATTTCAACGCCATGCGCGTCGAACTCGTATTTCTTGAAGGCGATGGCTTTGCGAATGGCCTCGCGCTGTGCTTCGGCGGCGGCGGTGCCATCGCTGCGGGCTTCAAGGTTTTTTTGCATCTGAACCGGATCGACGCCTTCGGTCATTCCAAGTGCAGCAAAGATCGGACCAGTTTCCCCGATCGACTGATTGGCGCGGGTGACGATCTGCTTGGCGATCGGCGCGCGTTCGGTGTTATAGCTGTCAAGTAGGGCTTCGCCCGCCTGCCCTTTCAGCACCATCGCCAATTTCCACGCAAGGTTGAAACTGTCCTGTATCGACGTGTTCGACCCCAAACCGTTCGAT
>Ga0228702_1001529_pt1 | contig 14428 bp, 13 predicted proteins | sample McNCre217_Aug_MG_2_FD_178018 | JGI IMG/M metagenome (GOLD analysis project Ga0228702, IMG submission 178018) | Freshwater microbial communities from McNutts Creek, Athens, Georgia, United States - 20-17_Aug_MG | ecosystem: Environmental > Aquatic > Freshwater > Creek | place: USA: Georgia... | reverse complement strand
CTCATGAGTTACTTGGTCGAGTATCCAATAGAATCATTAATGAAGTACGTGGCATCAATCGAGTTGTATATGACATCAGTGGAAAACCTCCCGCAACAATAGAGTGGGAGTAGTTTTTGTATTATAAGTACTTGATTTTAAAGGATTTACAAGTTACACAAAACTTTCACACTCGTTAAAAAGTGCTTGATTTTATTGGGCGAAGGTTTTAGAGTTGCACAGAATGTTGCACACTCGCGCAGCTACTGGAAATAGTAGTTTTTGCAAAAAACGTTATGCCAAGCAAAAAAACGAAATTTAACGAAAACGAAGAAGCGATATTTGAAGACGCTGTAATTTATAAGCGTGGTGAGTATTGGCAGTTTCGTATGTGGCTGGCAAACGAGCGCAAATACGCTCGTTTTACGCTCAGTACACGCAATAAAAGCACGGCAATTGATAAAGCTAAGCTGCACTACCACAAGCTTATGGCGGAGCAGTTGAATGGTGTTAAGTATTTCTCGATCACTACGCAAGCTGGTGTTGACATGTACTTAGCGAGGCGTGAAAAAGATATTGGAGCTAAGGGTGGAATTACAAAAGGGCGTTATGGCACGATAAAAACGCACTTGGAACACTGGCTGAAGTTTATAAAACGTGACGTTAAGTTATGTGAACTGGAGCGCACAGCGTGTGATGAATATGCACTGCAGCGAACAAAGAAGAATAAGAAAACTGGGACGGTTTACGCAAGCGTTACTACAGTTGAGAACGAACAAAGTACGATCAACGCAATGATGCGATGGTTGTATAAGCACAAGGAAACAAACATAGAAGGCTTTGATTTCCCCAAACTACAAAAAATAGATAGGGGTGATGAAAGTTTGAGACGGGCTACGTTTTTAGAAAGCGAAGTTGATGCAATTGAAAAAGCTACTGTTAAGTACTGCGATAAGAGTAAGCTGACGGATGATGAGTGGGCACAGCGAAGGCTGGCTTGCTTTTACTTGATCATTGCTAGCTTAACTGGATTGCGAACAGGTGAGCAGCGACAACTTACTTGGGGTGATATTGAGTGGACTGAGTGGGCGACAAAGAGCAATCCCAAGAAGTCAGTACCACTCGTAAAAATAACTGTTCGTGCTGAAACAAGTAAAGTGCGTAAGACACGCTCGTTTTTTGTACCAGACAATGACTACTTTAAAGAGTTGCGTAACTTTGTAGTAACGCTTTTAACTGCAGAGCAGAAAAAAGTGATGAGCAAGCTGGTGATGTTTAGCTTGAATGGTGAAAACGTGATTAGCGAACGTGCGATTTTGTACCATTTTGAAAAGCTATTAAAGCTTGCTGAAATTGAAGGATTGGATGAGCGTGATTTAGTCCCATACAGTTTTAGACACTACTTTATTACTCGAAAAATACTTAACGGGGTAAGTCATCGCAAAGTTGCTGATATGTGCGGAACGAGCATTACGCAAATTGAAAAAACGTACTACCATTTAGATGAAGAATCGAAACTGCACAATGCGCTTGAAGATTACTTTGATGATGATGAGGTTGCTGCAGTTGAAGCCACAGCAAATCAAAAAAACGCAGAAAACGAGCAAGACGCTGTTAAATAGTTTTCAGCACTACAGCTATACCCCTAGCAATTTAAAACGCTTCTCGGCTTGATCGCTGCGTTTAATTAGTATTCATTTGCACATAGCCCCTTCCGTTACGGTAGCCCCGAATTTTGCAGTGATATAGGCCTGCGAAAAAAACGCTCTGCCACTGTTCTAGCCCCGTTCTTTGTCCGCAATCTTTTGTGCTACCGGATCGGTCTTGGCGTTGATCATTGCAACTAGGCCGCTCGGTAAAGGCTGCATACTGGGCGGTATCTTTGCACTTTGTGGAATTGGTTTGGGTTGATTTCGGTTTGCAACTGTTTTAGTGCTGGCGGGTAATGGGGTTGGGGCTTTGACGGGGTTGTACGCAGGGCTTGCGCTTGCTTGGGGTACAGCTTGCTTTTGTGGTTTTGGCAAAGGTTTGGGTGCAGCAACGTATGATGAGTGCTTAGCTTTACGTGCTGCTAGGGTACGTGCCGTTTTAGCTGCTTTTGGTTTGAGCGTTGCTGCTAATTTAGTAGGGCGCTGCTGCACATAACGCTGTTTTTGATATGTGTTTAGCGCCTCCCAAACGCTCGTGTATATAAGCTTTTGTAATTGTCCCCATTCTTCATTGTTTAAAAATTCGTGTATTCGCATGTTGTATTCCTCCCAGTATTTACACAAGAAGCATTCACAACATTTAATACTCGCTAGGTAGCATCACAACCCAATATTCACCACTCCAGCAAGCGTAAAGCATAAAGCTGGCAAGGGGGAAGTCCGTGTAGCCGATATGTTGTCGGTCAAGCACCTTGTTGTTCCCATTGTCCAACGTCAAGTCTGCGCTTGTGTGCTTAACGTTCAATCGTGCAACAACAAATTCTTCACGTCCCGTAAATTGAGGTAGATAGCTTGCAATAGCATCCATTAACCAAAATGCACCAGCGTTTTCCGCAACGTACTTAGCACCATCTGTAATTACCACGCTACGTGCAATGCGATAGTAGTTTGCAGTACCAATAAACAGTGGAAGCTGGCTTAAATCGAAATTCTGCATAGTTAGTCAATTTGCTGCGGAAGGTGTACAAGGTTGTCGCAGCCGTACATACCCTTTAGCAAGTTGATTGCATCTAGCATGTTGTTAGCACGAACTTGTGTTTGCGTTACTAAACCATTTGCTTTTACGTATGCTGTATATGTGTGCATCTAAAACTCCAAATAAAAATGGGGGCTGCAATAGCCCCCTTGTTAATCACTTGCCAAAACCAGCACGAGTAGCTTTGCTAACCTCGTTGATTGCTTCGTCCAGCTCACCTTCAAAAACAGCAGCCTTTAACGACTTGATCGTTGCTACCAACTCATCTTTGTTAGCAACTTCAATAGCATTTGCACCTTTTTTGTTAAGTGAAAGTGTTTTGCTACCGTACTTCACGGACAAGTTCAATTTACCGTTCTCCGCAGTCCAAAACCATTCCTTCACTCGTTTTGGTACTTGGACGGTGGTGGTTTCGCCTGTAGCGTTATTGGTAACGTTACGCAGTTTTGTGGGTGCATAAATTTGCCCCATCTTTTGCGCTTCGATAATTTGCAGTTGTTCATCCAACTTTCCGCACAGCTTATTGCGGCGCTGAATTACTGGGCTAATGGGTTGATTGCGCTTTGAAGCAACAAGCTTAAGATTGCTTAGTAAGACCATTTTGAAACTCCATGTATTTGTTTAGGAGTTTTCAGTCTTGCAGTGGCCGCTTATGAAGTCGACCTGATTTCAGGGAGGTCATACACAAAGGCACGAAAATACAACACATTCAGAAGTAAATTTTGCTGATCGTACTTTTTATAAATAACTTTATAAGCAAGGTACAAAGGTTGGTACGCCGATTGTTATAGTGCCGCGAAATCCGTTCTGAAGTGTGACGGTAAGCAATCGAACCCCTTGCTGTTCGCCTCATTGCACCATCCAGTTGAGTACTGGACGCCTTAAATGCAACGCATCAGCGTTGACGTTTGCAATGTTGTAATGGTTGGTAACGTAGTGATACGTGAATGTAAGCTTAATTTATATGAATTATTTAGGCCGAAAGTGAGTGGGAAAGCCAATGTAACAACCCCACAAGCCAATTTGTAATAGACCTCACTGATATAAGGTACAAATTGGTTGCGTATGGCGACACGTAATAGGAGATCGCAAAACCTGCCTTCCTTGTTTTAAACAAGTTGTGTGTATATCAGTTGATCGCAAGACCTCAGTGAAAGGGTTTGCTTCAAGTCAAGCCCAAAAGGGGCTTGGCTTGAGCTTCCTAGTGAAAGAGAAATTAAAAATTAGCTCATTGATTAAAAAATACGAAATGTAGTTTGAACGAACGCAGTGAGCGAAAACTATATTGAGTGGATTGCGCTGCAAGTGCAATCTTAAAAGTGTTGAATTTGAGTACACCCAAACGCTACAGCGTAATACTGTACGAATAGGGTTGGTTAACAAATAGATCGACACGATGTAAAGAGATGTCCAGAGTTGTGTTTACACAAAAAACTAAAAGGACATGTATGCAAGCACAAACCCCAATTCGTATTGGATACGTACGAGTAAGCACCACGCAGCAAAATATTGACCGCCAATTAAGCGATCAGCAGCTAACTGTTACTTTTACTGATCGTGCAAGCGGTAAAAATGCCGATAGACCGCAACTGCAGGCAATGCTTGCAGGTAATTGGCCTGCTGGTAGTGTTGTTGTCGTGCATTCGATGGATAGGCTGGCGCGAAGCCTCACCGATTTACTGCATATTGTTGAAGCACTTACTGCACGTGGTTTGGATGTGCAGTTTGTTAAGGAGTGCAAAATATTTAAAGGTGGTGATAGTGCTGATGCAATGGATAAGCTAATGCTTTCGATGCTTGGGGCTTTCGCTGAGTACGAACGCACACTAATACGGGAGCGACAACGTGAGGGCATTGTTAAAGCGAAAGAGCGGGGCGTGTACAAAGGGCGTAAATGCAAAATTAGCGATCAAACGCAAATCACTCAAATCGTTGCAGAAGCTAATGCACTAGGTGCTAATAAAACACGTGTTTGTGAAAAGTACGGGATAAGCAGGCAAACGCTTTATAAGTACTTAAACGCATATAAAGTTGCTTGAGCAACTTGTGCAGTACCCGTACTTTCGAAAAACAAGGTTATTTACTGGGCTTGACCTTCTTTTGTTCCAAATCAGCTAAAACTTTACGATCATGCTGTAGCTGTTCGCGTTCAGCATCGCTCAATTCTGCTTCAAGACGCTCTCGCAAGCGTTGCTCCATTGCATGTATTTGTTCGTAACGCTCATCAAGCTTAGTGCTGTGGTCAACACCATCTTCTCTTCTAAAACCACGTCGTGTTAGTGCTGCATTTGCTTCCGCTTCAGCATTTTTATTATCCGCTTTTGCTTCTGAAAACGCCTTCATAAACACTTTGGCACTATCTATTTCAACCCGTTCCAGCATCCTATCTGCGATGTTATTTAGGTCTGCTTTCATCGCATTAACAACTTGTTCGATAAAAGCTGTTTGTGATGCATGTACTGATCTACCAACTGCTTTACCGCTCACAATTTCTGCTTCAAGCTCAGTTAATTGTGTTTCTGTAAGTAACTTTCCCAGCGTTCGAGTTTCAAAGCTTTTCCCCGATTTCAATTGCTCAAGGCGCTCAGTCAAACGATCAAATACTTGTATTTCACTTAGTTTTGGCATTTGCTTTTACTCGCTTTGGTATCAGTGCAGTTGTAGCTTTTTTGGTTGTTGGTTTTGCATTCGTTACAGCACTTGCAGCATTGCGCTTCGGTAGCTTTGGTTTAACAAACTTATGTGATGCGTACACCATCCCTGTATCAAGTCCTTTGTACTGGGCTTCATTCAGTTTTTGTTGCAGTATGAGTGCATCATCTTGGTATGCAAATTGGTAGATTTCGTCCTCAAGCATCAACTGCTCAATTTCGTTACCCATTACTGTTAGCTCATCTGCTTCCATCTGCTTCTCAAGATTTGGTAAGTCGTTGTATATTGCACGAGCAAGCTGGTGCATAAACATTTGTTCAATAGCCACAGTCTTGGGGAGCAGCCACAAGGTTTCAAGATTTTCTTTGTTGTTCTTGCCTTTAGTGCGCTTGCAAATTGCTAATTCATACTGCGTGTTTGTAAATGTTTCATCACGCAATGTCCCGTAACTAGTAACGCTATCGGCTTGCACCGTTCCGCTTGCAATAGGGAGTGCTTGGCGAATTTCTAACCATTTATGTATTAACAGCGAAGCACGTTCTAGCTTTGTACGATCATCAACCTTTACTTTCTTTGCCCCTTTAATTCGTGGTTTCTTCCTGCTAACCGCTTCTATACCGTTATCTTCCATCCAAGCAGCATATTCTTTAGGCGTTACACCCTTGCGATAAGCAGTGTCCATGTGATTGCCATATTTGCTAGCTTTGGAATTGTTTTGCTCCCCTAGTATTGCCTTGGTCATCATCAAGGCCTCGCTTGTTGCTGCGTTGTGTGGGATTTTTCGCTCATCAAGGTAGGCTTCAAGAGCTTCAATGTAATCAGCCTTGTTCTTGCTACTCATCCACTTGTAATAAAGCACATAGGTTTCACGCAAACGTGCATAAAGTTCATCCTCTGCGCTAGTTAGGACGGTCTTGGATTTGGTGGCTATGTCGTCAAGCAGCTGCAACTCCTGCTCAATAGCTTGTTGGACTTTGGCGGATACGGCCTTGACCTTGGCGGATGTTGAATTGAGTAGCTTTTTTGCCGAACCCTTGCTTGCCATACTGAGCATCCTGTTTAGTGGTGGTTAACAAGTTGCTTGAGCAACTTTTGGGGAAAAGCTAGGTCTTAAAACTGCAAACGAATTAATTATAAAAAGTTGCAGCACAATTGGACAATTTTACCCCGTATTCCTGTATGCTAACAGTATTAAATGGGAGCAAGTATGCACTTGAGTGCAGACAAAGCAATGACGGTTAGGGATGTGGCTGAGTACCTGAATGTAGATGAAAAAACGATCTACAGATTGGTGCAGCGTGGGGATTTGCCAGCGTTCAAAGTATTGGGGTCATGGCGCTTCGAGGCGACAGACTTAAAAACATGGGTTGCTGCACAAAAGAAGATTGCCGCAACCAAGAAGACAAAGGGCTGAAGATGTTAACGGGTGAAATTCGAGGTCAAGTTGATCGAGTTTGGATGGCGATCTACACGGGCGGCATTTCGAATCCTTTAGAAGTTGTAGAGCAACTCACATACTTGCTGTTTTTACGCCGATTAGACGAGATGCAAACGCTTGAAGAGAATAAAGCTGCACGTCTAAAAAAACCTGTTGACCGAGTAATATTTCCGCAAGGTTCTGACGCAAAAGGGCGCAGCTACCAAGATTTGCGCTGGAGTAGGTTAAAAAACTTTGACCCCCAAGATATGTTCAATGTGGTTAGTGACCACGCTTTCCCGTTTTTGCGTGAACTTGGTGGTGATGGAAGTACTTACAGCAAACACATGCAAGGCGCACGTTTCACCATTCCAACACCAGCACTGCTTGCAAAAGTAGTGGATATGTTGGATGAGATACGCATGGATGATCGTGACACTAAGGGCGACATATACGAATACATGCTGGGTAAGCTTGCAACTGCGGGGCAAAATGGTCAATTCCGTACACCACGCCATATCATTCAATTGCTAGTTGATCTAACAGCACCGCAACCTAAAGACACTATTTGCGACCCAGCGAGCGGGACGTGCGGATTTTTGGTAGCAGCAAGTGAGTATTTGCGTAAGCAGCACCCCGAGATGCTGGTTGATGCTGCTGGTGCTAAGCACTTCAATAGCAGCATGTTTCACGGTTACGACTTTGACAACACAATGTTGCGTATTGGTAGCATGAACATGTTGTTGCATGGAGTGGAAAGCCCCGAGATTACATACAGGGACAGCTTGTCGCAGGACTATGCTGTTGAAGAAGAAAAATATAGCTTAATTTTGGCAAACCCACCGTTCGCTGGTAGTTTGGACTATGACACTACAGCTAAGGATTTGCTTGCTGTAGTTAAAACAAAGAAAACAGAGTTGTTGTTTTTAGCTTTGTTCTTAAAGCTGCTGAAACCAGGCGGACGTGCAGCGGTGATTGTGCCTGATGGGGTTCTATTTGGTAGTAGCAAAGCACACAAAGATTTACGAAAAATACTGGTGGAAGAGCAGAAGCTGGATGCGGTCATTTCGTTACCAAGTGGCGTGTTTAAGCCGTACGCTGGGGTCAGTACTGCTGTGTTGGTATTTACTAAGACGAACTCTGGTGGTACAGACAACGTTTGGTTTTATGACATGCTTGCTGATGGATGGAGTTTGGACGACAAGCGCCAGCCTTTGCTAGATGCGGATAAGCTGGGGGCAACGCCAGCAACCGCATTAGCTGCTAATGAGCATGAAAAAAACAATCTTCCTGATTTGCTTGCACGTTGGAATAAACGTACACAAAGTGAGGTTGAAAACCCTCGTACAGCACAAAGTTTCTGTGTGACTGCAAGTGAGATTGCTGCGACTGGTTACGATTTGAGTTTGAATAGATACAAAGAAGTGGTGCATGAAGAAATTGCACACGTACCGCCAAAGCAACTTATTGCTGAACTTAAACAGCTTGAAGCTGATATACAAGCTGGATTAGCTGAGCTTGAAGGATTGTTGTAATGACTTGGAATATGGTAGCTATTGGTGACGTTGCTACGATTGAAAGAAATTCAGTGCAACCACATGATATTAAGAGCGGTGAAAAATATGTTGGGCTGGAGAATATTAAAACTGGTGGTGAATTCTTAAATGTTGGATGTGTAAGCAACGGTGATTTAGCTAGCTCCAAGTTTGCGTTTACCAATAACCATGTGTTGTTCGGCAAGCTACGCCCTTACTTAGCAAAAATTGCTTTGCCAGATTTTGATGGAATTTGCAGTACAGACATCCTTCCAATACTCCCATCGAGTAAATTGGATGCTAGCTATTTGCGTCATGTGCTATTGCAACAGAAAATGGTTGATAAAGTAAATGCGCTAGCTACCGGTGCAAATTTGCCACGCATCAGTCCAAAAGCATTGTGTGAATTAAAAATTCCGCTCCCAACGCTTGAGGAGCAAAAGCGCATCGCAGCAATACTGGATAAAGCTGCTGAGATCAAAGCAAAGCGTGAGAAGGTAATTGCTGCGCTAGATGAATTGGAACAGATATTGTTTTTTAACGCTTCCACTGAAGCTAAGGAATATGGAAAATTGGGTGAATTATGTGATGTTAGAGATGGAACTCACGACTCTCCAAAATATGTAAGTGATGGTTATCCTCTCATAACTTCGAAAAATATATTTGAAGGGGTGATTGATAAAAGTACCGCCAGCTTGGTGAGCAAAGAAGATTATATTGAGATCAATAAACGCTCTAAAGTAGATCACGGTGATATATTGATGCCAATGATAGGAACTATAGGAAATCCAGCAGTTGTTATTGACCGAGATCCTCAGTTCGCAATTAAGAACGTTGCTCTTATTAAATTTAAAGATACGTCAACCAGCAACATTTACATCAATGCGTTTTTGAAAAGCAAGCTTTTTCATCAGTACGTAACCAAAAACAGCAGGGGTGGAACGCAAAAATTTTTGGGGTTGGGCGACATACGTAAGATAGAAGTTCCTGTGTTAGCTGTTGATGTACAGAATGCGCTGTGCAAGCAAATCTTATGTATTAGCAATTTACGAGATAAAGCAAAAAAAGAATTAGTGGATTTGCAGCATTTAATGATCTCACTCCAACATAAAGCATTTACTACAGGGTTTAACGCATGAGCAACTTTAGCTTTCTGCAAAAAGAATTCTTTGCGATATGTGATAGCGCAACGAAGGCAGAGGGCTATTTAAACAGCGATGCACGTGCTGCATGTTGGTACGCTAGGATGACGCTGGAACAGATTGTTGATTGGCTTTATAGGTACGACCCCAACTTTAGGTGCTACGAAACTTCGCTTGGTGCACGAATACACGATCCGAGCTTTAAGGATGGTGCAGGTGAAGCGATTTATACAAAAGCTTCAGTTATCGTTGCTATCGGCAATCGTGCGGCACATGCCAAATCGACAAAGGCTAGTGATGCAGCGATTGCGATTAAAGAACTTTTCCACGTTGCGTATTGGTTAGCAAGAACGTATGGCGAAAGAAACAGGCCAGATCCATCATTGCAATTTAAAGAAGCATTGGTACCAGCAGCTAAAAAGGAAGATGCTGTAACGCTAGAGCAACTAAAGCGGCAAGAAGACCAGCTAAAAGTGCAGCTAGATGAAAATGCAGCACTAAAGGTAAGGCTTGAAGGTTTGGATGCTGTACATAAGGAGCTGGAAGCTTTACGTGCAGAAGTAGCAGCAGCAAAAGTAGCTAATGCTTCTGTGCAAGATACGCACGATTACAACGAAGAACAAACCCGTGATCACTTTATAGACCTGTTGCTATACGAAGCAGGGTGGGACTTGGCGCATCCGCAAGATCGTGAATATGAAGTTAAGGGAATGCCAAACAACCAAAACACAGGTTATGTGGACTATGTGCTTTGGGGTGATGACGGGCTTCCGCTTGCAGCAGTAGAGGCTAAACGCACAAGGCGTGATGCGAGGGTTGGGCAGCAGCAAGTGAAGCTGTATGCAGATTGCTTAGAGGCCGAGTTTGGTCGCAGGCCTGTAATGTTTTATACAAACGGATACGAGATTTGGTTTTGGGATGACCAAGCTGCACCACCAAGACGTGTGCAGGGTTTTTACAAGAAAGCTGAACTTGAGCTGCTTATGCAGCGCAGAACAAGTAAGAAGAGCTTGGCTAGCGAGCAAATCAACGCTGACATTGCAGGGCGCAGCTACCAGCACCAAGCAATACGTAGCGTTGCTGAAGCAATGGAGCAACACAATCAGCGACGCAGCTTAATTGTGATGGCTACGGGTTCGGGGAAGACTAGAACTGTTATTGCGCTGATTGATCTGCTGATGCGCTGTCAATGGGCTAAGCGTGTACTGTTTTTGGCTGATAGGGTTTCGCTAGTAAAGCAAGCTGCTAAAGAGTTTAATAAAAACTTGCCGAACGCTGGGATTGTGAACTTACTGGAAAATCCTGAAGGTCAAGGTCGTGTATATGTAAGCACGTATCCAACAATGCTTAATTTAATTAACACAGATAAGGATGCAGAACGGCCTTTTGGTGTTGGGCACTTTGATTTGATTGTGATTGATGAAGCGCACAGGAGTGTTTACGCAAAGTACGGGGCAATTTTTAATTACTTTGATAGCTACTTAGTAGGATTGACCGCAACCCCGAAGGACGAGATTGATCACAACACATATGGGTTATTTCAGTTGCAACGGGGCGTACCAACTTATGCGTATGCACTTGAGGATGCTATTGCAGAAAAGTACTTAGTTCCGCCAAAAGCTGTATCAGTGCCTTTGCAATTTCAGCGTCAAGGTATCAAGTATGAAGATTTGAGCGATGAAGAGAAAGCGCAGTGGGAAGAATTGGATTGGGGTGATGCTGGAGCGCCTGAAGAGGTCGATCCTGCAGCGTTAAATCAATGGCTATTCAATGAGAACACAGTTGATTTGGTGCTGAAGCACTTAATGACGAAGGGTGAGCGTGTTGCGAATGGTGACCGAATTGGTAAAACCATTATTTTTGCTAAGAATAACAATCACGCAGAGTACATAGCAGAGCGTTTTAACGTGAACTACCCAGAGTACAAGGGCGAATTTGCAAGGGTGATTACGTTTAAAACTGAGTATGCACAAAGCTTGATTGATGATTTTAGTGTGAAAGAAAAAGCACCGCATATTGCTATTAGCGTGGATATGCTTGATACAGGAATCGATGTACCCGAGGTCGTAAACCTTGTGTTTTTCAAAATGGTACGCAGCAAGACCAAGTTTTGGCAAATGCTTGGACGTGGCACACGCTTATGCCCAGATTTGTATGGTCCCAAACAGGATAAGCAGTTTTTTTACATTTTTGATTTCTTGCAAAACTTGGAGTACTTTGCAGAAAATCCTGAAGCAACGGATGGTGCAAGTGGGGAGGCATTGGACACCCGTTTGTTTAAAGCACGGCTAGCATTGATTGCTGGTATTGATGCAAGTGCAGAGAAGAACAAAACACCCAAACAACAAGCACAAGACGAAGCTGTGAAGAATGATGCTATTAAGCTGTTGCATAGCATTGTGAGCAATATGACGCTGGCGAACGTGATTGTTAGGCCGAAGCGCAGATTTGTTGAGAGGTACAGCGTAGCTGATAGCTGGAAACGATTGAGTAATACAGAGCTGGCTGAGATTGGTGCTGAGCTTGCTGATTTACCTTCGCAATTGCGTGACACCGAAGAAGAGGCAAAACGCTTTGATATGTTGATGTTGCGTTTGCAATTGAGTGTTTTGAATGACAAGTTGGGGTTTGATGGCTTGAAAGCTGCAGCGCAAAAAGTTGCTGCTGCTTTGGAGTTGCAAGAGAGCATCCCTGTCATTCGTGCACAAATGCCACTAATCCAAAGCATTGCATCAGAAGAGTGGTGGCAAGACATAACCGTGGGGATGCTTGAAGCAACACGTAAGAGTTTGCGCTTGCTTGTGAAGTTGATTGAAAAAGGTACGAAAGAAGTTATTTACACGAACTTTGAGGATGTAATTGGTGAAGGCGTAACAATTGATTTGCCCTTAGTGTCCTCGGGGCTTGATTACGAAAAGTTCAAAACAAAAACTCGTACCTACCTAAAACAGCATGAAGATAAGCTTGCACTGCAAAAGCTAAAGCGCAATTTACCAATTACAGCAACAGACCTACAAGAGCTTGAGGGCATATTGCTTGAACAAGCGGCTGGTGATGCTGGACTTGTTGACAAAGCACGTGCTGAAGCGCATGGATTGGGATTGTTTGTGCGTAGTTTGGTTGGCTTGGATAGAAGTGCAGCAACAGACGCAATGAGTGAATTCTTAAACGATCAAAACGCTACTGCAACACAAATTGATTTTGTTAGAAGCATTATTGAGTTTTTGACGGTGGATGGTGCGATTTCTGCTGATCGTTTGTACAACACGCCATTTACAGCAATTGCACCGACAGGGCCTGATGCTTTGTTTGGCGCTGCAAAGGTGGAACGATTATTTGCTGTGATTGAAGATATACGACAAAGAGCTGTTGCTTAAGAAACTAGAGAGTGAACAATGACGATTTACGCCATTAAAAATAACAAGCTGGATGAAATCCACGAAGCGCCCTTTAAGCTTGAGCGTGAAATACAGGAGCTATTTGAAGCTAACTTGAGCGAAGTGATGGGGCTTAAGTTGGTGCGTAGTGAGTTCACTATTAAAAATAAACGCATTGATACGCTTGCATATGATGAACAAGCTAAAGCTTTTATTATTATTGAGTACAAGCGTGATAAGAATATAAGCGTTGTCGATCAAGGTTTCACGTACTTAGGATTGATGCTAGAGAATAAAGCTGATTTTGTGCTGGAGCATCAGGGGCAGCTTGCTAGTGCTTTGAAAACGGCTGACGTGGATTGGTCGCAGACACGAGTGGCTTTTGTATCCCCAAGTTTTACTGATAACCAAGTGCAAGCAACGAACTTCAAGGATATTGCAATTGAATTGTGGGAAGTTAAACGCTATACAAATGGTACTGTTGCAATCACTCCAATTAAAAAATCCAAGTCCGCAACAAGCATCAAACCTTTAACCCAGCAAAACACAGAACTTAAAGCAATTGCTGATGAAATTAAGGTGTACACAGAAGATGATCTGCTTGTTTTTGGTAGCGAGGAAACAAGGGAGTTGTATTACAAGTTTAAGGATGCAATATTGAACTTAGCTGATGATGTGCAAGTTATTGTGAACAAGCAATACATTGCATTTCGAAAAGGTAGCAATATTGTTTGCATGAACGTACAGAAGAAGCAAATAAGAATGTGGATTGGTGTTAAGTCTGGGACGTTGGATGATGCCAAGGGATTAGCGAAGGACGTGAGCAACGTAGGACATTGGGGTACTGGTGATTACGAAGTTGCAGTAACTAATGACAAAGATTTGGAATACATCATGAGCTTGGTTAAGCAGGCTTTATGAAGCTAAACGCAGTGAACAAGAAGTTGCTCAAGCAACAAGTTCTATAGCTAAAAGGTGAGGGGTTATGCTGGGTTGGGAAATCTTTATAAAGAATGAAGCAGACGAAACGCTGGCCACGTGGGTGGTAGGGCTTGGTGGATTGGATTGGGTTAAAGAGCTTGCAAAGCAAGGTCAAGCAGAGCTTGTTCTTGCGGGTGGTTATCCAACAAGTTACAAGTTGGCGGCAAAGCACTTACTCCCTTTTTTAAAAGCACGGCAATTACCAAGTTACAAAGGTCCGTTAGTTATCGGTGACGATTACGTTAGAGAGGGCGGGTTGAATACGGGTTTGATGATTAACGAAGTAACGATGTTCAAATGCAAGGACGTGGACATGCTGTTCTTCGTTGCTTGGGATCAAAGTTAAGAAGTTGCTCAAGCAACAAGTTGGGTTGATGATTTGCAACTTGCAGCACACTGTGTAACTCTTTACATGTAAAATTCCACCAATCTTCCAATACTACTCAACTGCAATAGTTGCAGCTAGTTACACGAAAGTTACACACAGGATTTCAAATGCTGCAACTAATTGATTTAAAACAAGAAAATTCCTACGTAACTACGGAGTGGGAATAAGGCTAAGGCCATTATTGGTATGAGAGTTCTTAGCCTCATTCCACCCATGACTCAATTAAATACGCCGTATCCATCTACGGCGTATTTAACAGGTTTCTTAAGATC
>Ga0228702_1001528_pt1 | contig 14435 bp, 18 predicted proteins | sample McNCre217_Aug_MG_2_FD_178018 | JGI IMG/M metagenome (GOLD analysis project Ga0228702, IMG submission 178018) | Freshwater microbial communities from McNutts Creek, Athens, Georgia, United States - 20-17_Aug_MG | ecosystem: Environmental > Aquatic > Freshwater > Creek | place: USA: Georgia... | reverse complement strand
AGTCTTTGTGCATAATGTAGCATCAGTATTGATTACACCTTCCTTTGTTTTTAGTATGATTAAGGTATGAAGTGTATTGTTTGCGGCATTACGGATGCTGAAGTCAAATTCACTTATAAATCAAGGCAAATTTGTTGTGGAATATGCTTCATGGAATTACGCTTGATACCCAAACCTCAAATTGCCTGTAAAGAATGTGGCATTTTATTTGACCCGCCATCTAAACGGCAAATATTTTGTACAACTGTTTGCAGGTCAAAGTATCATGCCCGTATTTATAGCGAAAAATGGCATGCTGAACATCCAAAGCAAGATGAGTATGAATATGTTTGTACTCGTTGCAATAGTTCTTTTAAGTTGCCTTATAAACTTTTTGGCGTTGTTCTCAAAAATGGCGTATTTTGTGCTGCATGTAAACCTGTTATGCGGAGGGCTAGTTACCGATTAAAGACGGTTAAGCGTCAGGGTGCTAAAACAGGTATTCGTATTAGTGCTGATGATGTTGCAGAGCGTTTTGGGGCTATCTGTGCTTTATGCAATGAGCCTGTTGATTTGAGTCTGTCAAGAATTTCAAAAATGGGTGCGACTATTGACCATATCATTCCGATTAGCAAAGGCGGGCTTGATGAGTGGGATAATGTGCAGTTGGCTCATTGGATTTGCAATAACCGTAAGGGAAATAAGGTGAGCAATGCCTAATCCGGGTAAAACGCAGCAACAAAAGAATGCTATCGGGGCTAGAGGGGCTAAACCTGTAACTGAGATTGCAATTTATACAGGTGATATCAATGAGCCGCCTCGCCGTTTTGAAGAATCCGGCATGGAGTTATGGAATCAGGCGCATGCTTTGGGTTGGGTTTCAAAAAATAGTGATTTAGTTTTGCTTGCTCTTATTTGTGAACAACTTGACGAACGCGACATTTTGAGGGCTTTTGTTTTGGATAATGTTGAGGCTTGGAGGGAAAGGGCTTCGTTGCGTAAGTTAGAAGAACAAATTTCGGCTAATTTGTCAAAAATGGTTATGACCCCTATTGACAGGCTTAAAGCAGGAGTTCAAGAGGTTAAGCGTCAGTCTAAGTTGGAGGCGTTGCTTGCGAAGCGTAGCGAGTAGTTGGCCTCCTCATTGGCTCACTCCGGTATCCGATGAGTCTTTGAGTCGGTCTGCGGGTGATGAGGTTTCGGAATTTATTAACACTTTTGGTGTTGTGACTAAAGATACTGTTGCGGGTCGTGCGGGTTCGCCTTTGAGTTTGCGGTCTTGGCAGGTTGAGTTGTTGCGTCATGCTTTTGCCCGTAATGAGAAGGGTTTTGAGCATAAGGTTTCGCTTGTTGGTGTGCCTCGTAAGAATGGTAAGTCGGCTCTTGCTTCGGGTGTTGCATTGTGGTCGTTGCTTGCGGGTGCTAGGGGTGGCGAGATTTATTCGTGTGCTGCCGATAAAGACCAAGCGCGTATCGTGTTCCGGGACGCGAAGATGATGTTGGAGGCCGAGCCGGAACTGTTGGAGTTAACGAAGGTTTATAAGGATGCTATTGAAGTTCCGTCAACGGGAAGTGTTTACCGCGTTCTTTCGGCTGAAGCGTTCAGTAAGGAAGGTCTTTCGCCTACTCTAGTTTTGTTTGACGAGTTGCATGCTCAACCTAATCGTGAATTGTTTGATGTTATGTCGCTTGCGGGTGGTGCGCGTGGCGGTATTTCGGCAGGTATTTTCGCTATTACTACGGCGGGTGTGCGTGTTGATTCGACTGGACAGGATTCGATTGCCTATAACTTGTATCAGTATGGGCAGAAGGTGGCTCGTGGCGAGATTGTTGACCCTAGTTTCTTTATGGCTTGGTGGGAGGCCGCTTCGGATGCTGACCATCGCCTTGAAACGACTTGGGAGTATGCGAATCCGGGTTTCGGTGACATTTGTGATGCGGATGATTTTGTTTCTGCTGTTCGCCGCACTCCTGAACCAGAGTTTCGCACTAAACGCTGTAATCAATGGGTTTCGTCTGCTACTTCGTGGCTTCCGACAGGTTCTTGGGACGGTTTGGCTGTTGATAGGCCGCTTACGGACGATGATGAAGTCATTTTGGGTTTTGACGGCTCTTTTAACGGTGACACTACAGTAATTGTTGGTACTACTATCCCTAAAAGTGAGGAAGAACTGCCTCACATTTTCTTGGTGAAGGCGTGGGAAAAAGATGATTCTTCTTCTGATGATTGGCGAGTTAATATTCAGGATGTTGAGGCAACTATTGCAGAATTTTGTCGCACTCATCGCGTCCGTGAAGTTGCTTGTGACCCGTATCGTTGGCAACGGTCTATGGAAGTATTGGCTGACAGCGGCATTCCTATTGTTGAGTATCCCTCTACTTCCGCCCGGCGCATGGTGACTGCTTGCGCCAAATTTTATGATTATGTAGCCGAAAAACGGCTTACACATGACGGAAACCCGCTTCTAGCGCGCCATTTGTCTAACGCAATGGTAAAAACCGATAATCTCGGTGTGCGTATCGTTAAAGAGAACCGTTCTTCGCTTAGGCGCATTGACGCAGCCGTTGCAGCAGTAATCGGCTTCGATAGAGCAGTGAGTAGTAAACTTGAAGAAGAACTTACACCAGAGTTTTTCTCTTTTTAGGCGGATTTTATGGCTACGCTCCTTCAAATTGCTGGAATTGTTGTAATTAGTCTTGGTTTGGGGCTGATTTGGCTGCCTCTAGGCGTTATTGCGCTCGGTATTGGTGGCGTTCTGTTCGGGTTGGCGTTGGAAAGAAGTGTAAATGCTTAATCGCCTAGTTTCTGGCGGGGAAAACCGCGCTATTTCGTTCCAGTCCATTTGGGGTGCTGGTGATTCGCTTGCTTGGCAGTCAAATTCGGGCGCGAATGTCACTCCGGATTCCTCGCTAACCATTGCAGCGTTCTATGGCGGTGTTTCGCTTATCTCCAACGCCATTGCGACCCTCCCTATGGATTGCTATATCCGTAAGAACGGTCAGCGCGTTGCTTTCCGTCCAAAGCCTGAATGGGTTATTAAGCCCGACCTTGACATTGCTTCGACTGCTCATTGGCAGCAGGTCGTTATCAGCATTCTTATTTGGGGCAACTCGTACACTCGCGTTTTCCGTGACCGTAACGGCGATGTAGTGAACCTAATTGCCCTTGACCCAACCCTTGTTGATGTTGTGCGTGGCAAGAATGGCCGCAAAATCTTCAAATATCAGGGTGAGGAAGGTAAGCCGCTCACTTCTAGCGAGATTATTCACATCACCGACATGCTTATGCCGGGAGCGTTAAAGGGCAAGGGTCGTGTTGAGGCTCTGAAGGAAAACTTTGGCCTTGCTGTCGCTCTAGAGTCTTTCGCAGCCCGTTTCTTCGGTGGAGGCATTCAGACTTCCGGAATCATTGAATATCCGGGCAATCTGAACAAGGAACAGGCGAAACTGCTTGTTGAAGGCTTCGATTCGCGTCACCGCGGTTACCGCAATGCCCACAAGACGGGAGTTCTGTCCGGTGGTGCAAAGTATGTGCAGACTTCAACCCCGAACGACTCTAACCAGTTCCTGCAGTCCCGCGAATATGCTGTCCTTGATGTTTGCCGTGTGCTTCAGATTCCGCCACACATGCTTGGCATCACTAATGGTTCTCAGGCTCGCGCTTCGGTCGAACAGTTGGCTATTGACTTCACTACTCACGCTCTACGCCCTATCGTAGAGAAGATTGAACGAGCCTACTCTGACCTGCTCCCTAATCAGGCTTTCATCAAGTTCAACCTTGACGCTCTTATTCGCGCTGACTTCCTGACTCGTATGCAGGGATACAACATTGCTACGCTTGGCGGTTGGAAGTCTATTAACGATGTTCGCCGTCTAGAGGATGATGCACCTGTTGAGGGTGGCGACCAGTATCGTGTACCGCTAACAAATGTTGATGTTCACGCTTCCGACCTTGTTGCAGAGCAAATGAAGGTGGACATGATTCAGAAACTTGTTGCTTCCGGTTATGACCCTGAGAGTGTTGCAAAGATTATTGGGCTTTCCCCGATTCCTGATGCTGCTACAGTAACCGGAGGCCAGTAATGCCTATTCATGGCGGAACTTTCAGCGTAGGAACTACCGCTGTACAGGTTGACGGCAACTTCAACGGCTGGTCGCATATTCACATCCGCAACAACGACACCACTAAGACGCTGTTTATCGGTAATAGCAATGTCACTTTTGGTAATGGATTGCTTCTAGACAAACTTGCAACAATTGACTTCGATATTCCACCCGGTGACTCATTCTTCATGGTGACCGATTCCGGCACTTGTCAGGTTTCTTGGCTAAGAATTGACCACTAATGCCATATTTCATCAGCAATCACACTTCATGCCCTAAATGGGCTACCGTCAAGCACGACAACTCGGTTATCGCTTGCCACAACACTCGCAAGGACGCTATCGCACACATGGTCGCGTTGAGTCTTGCAGAGAAGATTCAACCGGGAGGCGAATTGAAGCGCGCATCCGGTGTGAATCGCGTATTGATTTGTGACATTGATGACACGATTATCCACAACAACCGCATTATTGCTGATGTTGTCGAATGGGTTGATACCCGCGAAATGGGTATCCTCCTAGTTACGGGAAGGCTTGAAAAAGATAGAGCCTTTACTGAACAACAGTTGAGTAAACTAGGAATAGATTACGACCAACTGATAATGAACAATTTGGGTTCGACTTCTAGGAGCATCGAATTCAAGAAAGCAACAGCCGAGAGGTTGTTGAAACTTTATGATGTGGTGTATGCCGTGGATAACGATGGTGGGGCGCGCAAAGCCTACGCCTCGCTCGGTATTGAAGCCATTAACCCTGCACGACTACCAGTAAGCCGAGATATGACTATCACTAACTCGCCAAATATGGCTTCCCCAACTAAGCAAGAACTTTCGCTTCGCCTAGCCGACCTCCTTGGTGATGTTGTCACTTTCAAGTTCATGGCTCACGGCTTCCATTGGAATGTTCGCGGAGTGAATTTCGCACAGTATCACGAGTTCTTTGGCGAGATTTACGAAGATGTTGATGGCTCTATTGACCCGATTGCTGAGAGTATCCGCAAAATCGGTTTCGATGCTCCGTTCCGTCTGCAGGACTTCATTGAGTCGAACCCTGAGAACGAGCCGACTAACTCTAGCGACCCTGTAGAGATGGCTCGCAGCCTTTACATTGCTAATCAGGATGTCCTTGAGTGTATAGTTCATGCCCTTTCGGTTGCTGATGAACTTGAGGAGCAGGGAATCGTTAACTTCCTTGCAGAGCGTCAGGACATGCACAGCAAGTGGGAATGGCAGTTGCGTAGCATTGTTGGCGATGACTGGGCTAAGGCTTACGCCATTGATGTGACTGCTATCGCTGAAGGTGCTACTACTGGTGAAGGCGATGAGGGCGTTCCTCAGCCTCAGCCTGTGAACCCTCCTGCAAGCAGCCCTTCCGATTACACTAACCCGGATGGCACTCCTGTAGTGCAGCAGAACTCTCTCCGCGACAAGTGGGTTGTAGCAGCCGAGCGTATCGCCTTGCGTTTCGACCCTATTAGCGACACTCCGCTACCTGAGGAACGCGACAACAAGATTGAAACCCGAGTATCTAAGGGTGATATTGAACTGCGCGAGGTGCAGGGAAGCAACGGCATGACTTTTGAAGGGTATGCTGCTGTTTTCAATAGCCCTTCGCAACCTATCGGTGGGCAGTTTACCGAGTATGTGCAGCCGGGTGCTTTTAAGCGTAGCCTGCAGGCTCGTAATGACATTAAACTGCTGTGGAATCACGACACCGGACAGGTTCTTGGTAGCACCCGCGCAGGTACTTTGACTCTTGTTGAGGATTCAGTCGGCCTCAAGGCTATCGCTCAGTTGCCTGATACTCAGTTGGGTCGCGATACTTCCGTCCTGCTGAAGCGTGGCGATGTAGCAAACATGTCGTTCGGTTTTAGCGTTCCTGCTAAGGGCGATTCGTGGAGCGAGGACGGTTCGGTTCGTCACCTGAACTCGGTTCGCCTGCATGAAGTTTCGATTGTTTCATTCCCTGCCTATACTGCAACTACTGCTTCGGTTCGCAGCATTGACCAGAACTTGCTCGCTGATTCGCTTTTCAAGTTGGAGGCTGGCGAAAACTTGAATGAGGCTGAGGCTTTGCTAGTGAAGAAGGTTGTAGATAAACTTTCCGAAAGCGTTTCCGAAGCACCTTCTCTGCTGCTAGATTTGAAGCAGAAGAAACTTGACCTACTTTTGAAAAGGATTTGACAATGGCTACCTCTGCTGAGATACTAAATGCTGTCAAGATTGTTCGGGAAGCCGCTTCTGACCCTGTAGTGGGTTCAGTTAAGGAGTTTCTGGACGGCCTTGAGAACAGTCAGGCTGCTCCTGTAGTTGCACCGACTGTTGCTGCTTCCACTACGCCCAATGAAGTGCGTGTTGTGGATGTAAAGGAAACCCGCTGATTTCCCTCATTGTTTAGCGGTTTCTAGCCCTCGCAGGTCTGCCTTTCGGCCTGCGGGGGCATCTTTTTTGCATAATACCCTCTAGACTTAAATAAGTAGTGTTGCGTTAGCGCGAACTATAGCCTAATCAGCGTCAACGCGGTAGGTGCAGTTAATACATTTACTTACATTAAGGAAACCAAATGTCTGAATACATGAAGGCACAGGTTGAGGAGCGTCAGAAACTCTGGCACGAGGCTAAGGCTGTTATTGAAACTGCTGAGGCTGAGGGTCGTTCGCTTTCTGGCGAGGAGGAGCAGAAGTTCCAGAACCTCAACGCCGAGATTGACAAGCGCGCCGCTTTTATTGAAGATGCACGCAAACTGATTGAGCGCGAAGAGCGTTTCGCCGCTACCGCAGAGAAGTTCGTACAGCCTGTTGCTGGCGTTCGCACCATCAATGACGAGATTCGTGCGCTTGCTAACGGTGAGAAGCGTGGACTAGAGTTCGGTTACGAGAACCGCGCCCTTGCCCCTGCAACTACTGGTGCGCCAATCCCAACTTCGTTCTACAACGAAATCATCATGAAGGCTCAGTTTGTTGGCCCGATGCTTTCGACTTCGAAGATGATTCGCACCACTTCGGGTGAGCCACTACAGATTCCTTCGGTAGCAACTTACTCGACTGGTACTCTGACCGCTGCTGGTTCGGTTCTTCCTGACACCGACCCAACCCTCAACGCTTTCAAGACCCTTCAGGCTTGGAAGTTCGGTGGACTGGTTCGTGTTGCTCGTGAACTCATTGAGGACTCGGGTGTTGACCTGCAGGGCTTCCTCAGCGAGCAGATTGGTATTGGAATGGGTCAGACCATCAATGCCGCTCTAACCAACGGTACTGGTACTACTCAGCCAACTGGTCTTGCAACTGTCGCTTCGGCTGGTGTAACTGGTGGAACTGGTGTTTCGGGTGCATTCACCGCTGACAACATGATTGACCTCGTATTCAGCCTTGACTCTGTTGCTCGCCGCGCTCCGGGTGCAGGCTTCCAGATGAGCCGTCAGGCAATCGCTAACGCTCGTAAGTTGAAGGACGGTTACGGCCGCTTCATCTTTGAGCCAAGCGTTTCGGCTGACAAGCAGGACTTGCTCCTCGGCTACAACATCTACGAGAACCCTGACCTTGCTGTTCCTGCAACTGGTGCAGCATCGGTACTGTTCGGTGACCTCGGCTCGTACTTCGTTCGCGAGGTTGGCGGAATCCGTCTGGACACTTCTAGCGACTTCGCTTTCGCTAACGACCAGATTGTATTCCGTTGGACTTGGCGTGGAGATGGCAACCTGATTCAGACCAGCCATGTGAAGAAGTTCTCAGGTGGCGCTAGTTAATAACTAGCCCCCGGTAATAGACGGAAACCCCGCAGAGTGCGTAGGCTCTGCGGGGTTTCTTTATGCCCAAGAAAAAGGAGTATGAATGGACTTTTATGTTTACATTCAGTAGTCTATAACTACTTTGAGTGAAAGGTCAATAATGCCTAAAGGCACAATTTCTTGGTTTAGTAACAGTCCTTACGCGCCTACAGGGTATGGCGTTCAGACTGCACAGGTTTTGAAGCGACTTATCCGTGACGGTTATGATGTCGCAATGTTGAGTAACTTTGGACGCGAGGGTGTCCGTGGTGAAGTGAATGTGGGCGGGAAGATGATTCCTGAATATGCGCGCGGTGCTGAATTGTATTCGCAGGATGTCACCCCTATGAATCACATGCATCACGCTATGCAGTATCCGGGTCAGAAGCATTTGCTGATTTCGTTGTATGACCAATGGATTATGAAGGGCGAGAAGTATGACACTATTCCTATTCTTGCTTGGACTCCTATTGACCACATGCCTTGTCCTCCTATGGTTTTGGATTGGGTGTCGAAACCTAATGTGCATCCGTTGGCTATGAGCCGTTTTGGTCAGCAGATGATGGCCGATAAGGGTGTTGAGTCCACTTACATTCCTCACGCTATTGAGAAGGTGTTTCGTCCGACGAATATGGTTGAGGGTGTCAATAACCGTACTTATATGGGTGTGGATAAGGATGCTTTTGTTGTGGGTATGAACGCCGCTAATAAGGCTTCTGGTTTGGTTCACCGTAAAGCGTTTGCTGAGAACCTTTTAGCGTTTAGTCTGTTTGCTAAGGATAAGCCTGACGCGAAGATTTATTTGCATACTGATGTGTATGGGGCTTTTGGTGGCTGGAAGTTGGCTGCTTTGGCTGAGGCTGTTGGCTTGAAGGCAGAGCAGGTTATTTTCGCTGACCCGGTAGCGTATCGTGACGGTTTGCCTCAGTCGGCTCTAGCGGGCTTGTACACGGCTATGGATGTGTATTTGGGTACTTCGTATGGTGAGGGTTTTGGTGTTGGCACTATTGAGGCGCAGGCGTGTGGCACTCCGGTGATTGTGTCTAACTTTGCTGCTTCGCCTGAACTTGTTGAGGATGGCTGGATTGTGGAGGGTCAGCCTCTATACGATGCGGCTCAGTTGTCTTGGTTTAATGTGCCTAATATTCCATCTATTGTTGCTGCGCTTGAGTCCGCTTATGAGCGGCCTCGTGAGCGGTCTGAGAAGGCTATTGAGGGTATGGCTCAGTATGATGCTGATTTCGTCTATAAGACCCATTGGAAGCCTGTTTTGGAGAAGTTGCTCTAATGAAACTTGAAGGATATGCTCTAGCAGGCAAAAGTCAATCTCGCGAACGCGTTGAATATGATTTTTATGCCACTAATCCTGTTGCGTTGGATATGTTATTTGCGATTGAAAGTTTTGGTGCAGGAGATTATCTTGAACCTTCTGCTGGTCAAGGTCATATAAGTAATCGAATTGTTGAACTTGTACCCGATGCTAATGTGTCTAATTTAGACATTGTTGACCGCGGATTACCAAATGTGATTGTTGCAGATTTTTTGGATTATTCAACAAATAATAAATACGATTACATTATTACCAATCCTCCGTATTCTTTGGGTAAAGAATTTGTAGAAAAAGGAATGAGTTTGCTTGCGCCAAAAGGCAAAATGGCTTTATTTCTTAAAATACAATTTTTAGAAGGCGAAAAGCGTAAAAACTTATTTAAAAAATACCCGCCCAAATATATTTATGTATTTACAAAACGAATGGCTACTTTCAACAACGGTAATGAACTTGATGAAACAGGTAGAAAATGGGCTACTACAATGTGCCATGCTTGGTTTGTTTGGGAAAAGGATTTTGACGGTGAACCTATTGTGAGATGGCTATGATTCCCGTAATCGGTTTCGCTACGCTTCGAAGGTTTGACCTTGCTGACCGTCTGCTTGCTTCTATTGACTATCCTGTGGAGCATTTGGTTATTGTTGATAATTCGGGGACTGGTACATGGAATCCTGTCAAACCCGATTTTGTGGTTAACATGTGGATTCTGCGTGTACCTTTCGGTGTGGGTCTTGTTGGGGCATGGAATCTTGTCATTAAATCAACACCTTATGCACCTTATTGGGTTTTGATTAACGATGATGCTTGGTTTGAGCCGGGAGCGTTGAAGAAGATTGAGGAGAATGTTGATACTGATGCCCTCAATTTTGTTGATTGTGAACCTAAGTGGAGTGCGCCGATTTTCGGTGAGGGCATGATTGCTCGTATTGGCTTGTATGACGAACGCTTTTATCCGTTGTATTTCGATGACAATGACATGGAACGCCGCGTGAATCACTATAGAGTGCCTATCAACTATATTGACGCTAAGGTTCATCACGAAAACTCAAGCACTTTGAATAGTGGTTTTCACGAGAAGAATAGCAAGTCTTATTCGGCTAATAGTATTTTGTATGCGCGTAAGGGTGCAGCCTCTGATTTCACTTCGGGGCATTGGGATTTGATGATTAGAAGGGCAAACCGATGGGACTAACTGTATATTCTGGTGGGACGTTCGACCTCCTACATTTTGGGCATATAGAACTGCTCAAACGGTGTAAGGAGATTGCTGGCGATGGCCGAGTCGTTGTCAGCCTTAACACGGACGAGTTCATTGCCGACTATAAAGGTAAATCGCCTGTAATGAGTTATGACGAGCGTAAGGCTGTCCTACTTGCTTGCCGTTATGTGGACGATGTTATTCCCAACATGGGTGGCGCTGATAGCCGTATCGCTATTGAATACGCACAACCGGACATGATTGTTATTGGTTCGGATTGGGCAAGACGCGACTACTACGACCAAATGAACTTCACTCAGGCTTGGCTGGACGAACGAGGTATCGGCCTCTGCTACATTCCATACACTCAGGGCATCTCTAGCACAGAAATTAAGAAGCGAATGCGCTGGGAGTAGGATTATAGTATGGTTCTTTCAAATGTTTACGCTTCTGTCGCGCAAGTTAAAGCAAGCCTGCGTATAACCGACAGCATGGACGATACGCTGATTGAAACTGCGCTTTCGTCTGCAAGTCGTTTGATTGACGGATACTGCAACCGCGTGTTCTACAACATGGGAACACAATCACGCTATTTCGCGGCAAGTGACCCTTATTTCTGCCCCATTGACGACTGCATCTCCGTCACTCAGGTTGCGACTGCTGTAACAAGCAACGGTAACTACGACACTATTTGGGGAAACCCTGATGTCGGTCAACACAACGGCGACTATCAGACCGAACCGTTGAACGCTGCTTATCCTACTGACGGTATCATTTCGCCTATTACTGGTATTCGTGCGCTATGGCGTTACCTGTTCCCGACTATTGGCGGTAATGCGCTCGTTAAGGTGACTGGTACTTGGGGTTGGGACACTATCCCTGACCCTGTTATTCAAGCATGTATCTTGCAGGCTGCTCGCATCTATAAGCGCAACGATTCGCCTACAGGTGTCATGGGTTTCGGTGACATGGGTGTTATGCGTGTTTCTAACCAACTTGACCCTGATGTGAAGGCTCTCCTTGAGGGTTACCGTAGAGTTTCGGTGGGCGTATGATTCAGGAAACCCGTCAGGCTATCGCTACTGCTTTAGGTCGAATCAACGGCCTGCGCACTAGCGCGACTGTCCCTGACAATCCAAACATTCCTATGGCTTGGGTTGAACCTTCCGGCATCACTTACGATACGACTTTCGGTCGCGGCATGAACGAATACGATTACGACATTACGGTCGTTGTAGGTCGCATGGCTGACATTATCGGTTCACAAGTCGCTCTAGACGCGTACGCTGACCCTAGCAACGCTAAAAGCGTGAAACGAGCGGTAGAATTGGATAGGACACTAGGTGGTCTTGTTCAGGATTGCCGAGTGACTGGTCTGACTTCTTATGGTCAAACCTCATTTGGTGATGCAACATACTTGGCGGCAGTCTTTGCAGTCAAGGTTTACTCATAAAGGAGAATCATTGTGGCAAAGTTTGTCGCTACTGATTACAAGATTACCCTGAATGCGACTGACCTTTCTCAGTCAATTCACGCGGCAACTCTTGACATTTCAGCAAACGAAGTAGAGTCCACTACTTTTGGAAACACCTACAAGACTGTTGCCGGAGGTATTCTCTCTGGTTCGGTTAAGTTGGACTTCTATCAGGACTTCGCAGCAGGTTCGGTTGATGCTACTATCTGGCCTCTAATGAACACTATTGCGACCGTAACCATCGTGCCTACTTCGGCATCGGTTTCGGCTACCAACCCGAAGTACACCGCAACCGTTCTGATTAACGCTTACCAGCCAATTAACTCCAACATTGGTGACCTTGCTGGTTTCAGCGTTACTTGGCCTACTACTGGTACTGTTGTTCGCGGTACTGTCTAATAAAGGAAACTAAATGCGAATTATCCTACGCGCTGAGTTCGTTGATGGCACTAGCAAGGAAATTACTGCTAACGCTGCCGATTTGGTTGCTTTTGAAACTGAATATGATTTGAGTGTTTCGGCTCTTTCTAAAGACCCTAAGGTGACTCACCTGCTATGGCTTGCATGGCATAGCGAGAACCGCCGTAAGGAAACTAAGTTGGAGTTTACTGACTGGCTTGACTTGGTTGAGTCGGTTGGTGGTAGCGAGTCCGACCCAAAATAAAAGGCTTGGGGGAAACTTCCGCTCATTGGACAATCGCTATGATTGCTTGTGAAACTGGGATTAGCCCTCGGGAACTTTTAGAGTTGGATGACCGTTGGATTTATACGCTTGAACGGTATGTTCGGTTTGAGATGCGCGGGCGAGGTTTTGCTTAGTTCGCTTCTTAGAGAAGCCCCCCGGAAACGGGGGGTTTTCTCATTGTTAGACTTGTTTTATGGCTACTACTAAAGCGTATATCAGTATTACTGACGCTAATTACTTGTTCAAGGAGTTGAAGAAGTTAGAGCCTGCTATTTATAAGGATTTGAAGGCGAATATTCGTTCGGATGTTCAGCCTATGCAGAAGGCTGTTAAGCAGGGCATTCCGGGTAGTGCGCCGTTGAGGGGTATTGCGGCTAATAGGATTGGTCGTCTGCGTTGGGGTGAGGGTAAACCTGCTAAGAGCGTTTTGATTAGTCAAAAGAGTCCGCGTAAGCCTCGTAGTAATGGTAAGCCTGTTGCGGCATTTGTGGCTTTGCGTGTTGGTTCTGCTGCTACCGTGTTGACGGATATGGCGGGTGCGAGCCGTAAATACATTGGAAAACGACCTTTTGCTAAAGGTAATGGTAATTATTCTGCTGTTGTTCCTTCGGGTAAATATAAAGGACAAATGGGTTATCGTTACACTTATCGTAATGGTGTTGTTGCGGGTCGTATTCACGCTAATACTGGCGCACAGGGTCGTGGTTTGATTCGCGGTTTGGATGCTCGTGGCGGTACGGCTTCCCGTTGGGTTTGGAAGAATGCTGAGAAAGAACTTCCGGCTGTAGTTAATAATGTGCAGGAAACGATGAATAAAACTATGGCTGATATGAATAGGATTTGGAGCGCATAATGGCCGGTAAAGAAGTACGCGTACCGATTATCACGGTTCTTGACGATAAGGGTTTAAAAAATGCTGAGAATGCTCTAAGTTCTTTAACGGGCAAGATTCAAACTTTTGCCCGTGTCGCTGCTGCATCTTATGTCGTTAGTAAGGCTACTGATTTTGTGCAATCTAGCGTTGATGCTGCTATGCAGTTGCAACGCAATATGCAGGGCGTTAAAACCATCTTTGGTGACTCAACTAAAAATGTTTTAAATTTTATTTCCGCTTCTGAACAATTGGGTATGAGTCATGCCCAAGCCGCTAAATCTGTGGCATTTCTTGGTTCTGTGTTTAAGCAGACTGGCATGCCTATGCAGGATGTTATTGGTCACACTCAGCAAATGGTTTCGCTGGGTGCTGACTTGGCTGCTACTTATGGATTTAGCGTTGAAGAAGCATTGACTGCTATGACCGCTACTTTCCGTGGCGAGTATGACCAGATTGAAAAGTTCGGTGTTGCCATGAAGCAGCAGCAGGTTAATGCCGAGTTGGCTGCTCGTGGCTTAAAGGGCTTGACTGGTTCTAAGTTGATTGCGGCACAGCAGGAAGTTCGTTTTCAAATGCTTTTGCAGCGAACTGCTGATGCTCAAGGTGCGTTTGCTCGTTCATCTGGAAATTTGTTTCAACAGCAAGAAATTTTGAAAGCAAAGTTTGAGGATATTCAGGCTACGCTAGGCGGCCGTTTGCTGCCTGTAATGGTTAAGGCTGTTCAAACAATTAGCCCTCTCCTTGATGAATTGATGCCTAAAATTGTAAAGGTTTTTGATTCTATTGGAACTGTTATGGGAGTCATCATTCCGTACATTCCCAAATTTGCTCAAACTGTTGCTGACATGATGGGAATGTTAGGGGATTTTACAGTTTCCATTAATGGTTGGTTTAAGGGTCTTGTTGGCGGATTGCTTTCTGCCATTCCCGGCATTTTGGCTTTCATTCTTGCCTTCAAGGGTGTGCGTGCAATTATTGGTTTGATTCCTATTTTGGAAGGTCTAATAGTTCAATTTGTCGGCCTTAA
>Ga0228702_1001527_pt1 | contig 14438 bp, 18 predicted proteins | sample McNCre217_Aug_MG_2_FD_178018 | JGI IMG/M metagenome (GOLD analysis project Ga0228702, IMG submission 178018) | Freshwater microbial communities from McNutts Creek, Athens, Georgia, United States - 20-17_Aug_MG | ecosystem: Environmental > Aquatic > Freshwater > Creek | place: USA: Georgia... | reverse complement strand
GTGGAATCGCTTGAAGAAAAAAGACCGCGCCTTGCTAAAACAAATTCATCGGGCATCTTGTCTTGCTTCGAGAAGTTGCACTTGCGACAAGCTGCTACGAGATTGTCAGGATCATCCGTGCCACCCTTGGCAACTGGAATGATGTGATCCACAGTATTCGCTTCCATACCGCACCAATAGCATTCTCTTCCATCACGATTGAGGATACGAAGTCTTAGCTTCTTCCATGTTGCGCTGTTCACCTTGCGCTGTGAATGTAGTGTCATCAATAGTGACCCTTCTTCATGTGGAATCTCCACGCATTACACATTGAACCATAACGAATCGTAATGTATTTGATTGTGGCATCTATCTGACGATAAGGATCTAATGTCCGGTAATGCTCTGATCTCATCTGTCCTAAACCGTAATGACTGCCATTCTTAGCCTTTGGATTCCATCGAGATTCTTTGTAAATGATCTTCTTTAGGCATTGATATTGAGTGTCATTGATTAGCCTTGAATGTGCATACAGCTTGTATTGATCTGCGTTTGTAGCTTGTGCGGGTTGCATCTGTAAGACTAGCGAGCCTAGTAATAGGCATAGAATCCCCACAACCGACCGACTCCGCAGCGAGCTCACAGCGCACACGCGCTCGCTTGCAGAGCTGGACGGTAGCGACCTTGTCAAGCCAAAGTCAAGAATGTGGATAAGTCGAGCACGGTTTTGGCGTGTCGTCCACAGGTTATCCACAGGGCTCATTGATGTCCCCATCCTTTACCCTTGAAATGAATTGGATTGGCTGTCCATATCCTCGACATGGGAATCATGCATCCATCGCAATATGGATCGCGCGACAAGTTGTCGTCCATGGCTCTTTTGACTGTCTTTGTCTTGCCACAAACTTCACATCGAAAGTCATATTCAGCCACGGGCATCCGCCTTTTGATTGACTCCCATGACGCCACAACTCAAGCATTGAACCAATACCACGGCATCGCCCAATGGCACTTCATTCTCAAATACAGCGTGATTTGTGACCTTCTTTTCAACTCTGCATTGGAAGCGTAGCTTCTCCATGGGAGCTCCTTCGTAGATTCTCGATTGGATGTAGGTTGTATTGCTCCACCCAATAAGTAGGTTGGTCGCGTCTGCGCCATCGTTGATTCTTTGCAATTGCCACCGGAATCCAGCCTTTGAGCACATAATTTGGGCTCTTGCCGGTGACAAGGATTGCGATGTCCGTGTTGCGGTCGTTGTCGTAAATGATGAGTGAGCCTTGATCGTATTTAGTCCATTTGACTTCAATGATTGATCCGACATCGGCTGTGCGCTTAAATCGAGAAGCTCTCGGGTTGAAATCTTGAATGCCAAAGTATTTCGCCACAGCGATTTCAGCTCCGACTGATTCGGCTATCTCGCAGATATAGTCATGAAATGACAAGTTCTTGTTATATCGCGAAACATGATCCGGCTTGCCTTCAATCTCTTCGACTCGTTCAATGGCTACTTTCGCAGCTGTCCATTCGTCCTCATGCGAGATTTTCATTTTCACTTGCAAGCCTCACAGAGCCAAATGACATTGAGTCCTTGGTAGCTCGTCATTTCCCCGCCGGCGAGTGGTTTCCAATGTTGGCACTTGTCGCACCAATCGATTTCGAGCGGTTTCTGCTCTCGAAGCTCTGTCCCGTCCTCAAAGATTGTGATTGCTTCCCCATTTGGCTTTTGGATATATAGCTCTCCCATTACACACGCTGCTTCCACTTGCCATCGCTACCGAGTACCAACCAAATCGGTGAGCATTGAGTAGCTTTGGTTTTCTCGGTGCACATATAGCCCGCCCATGGCTTGCCATTCTTTTCGCCTTCTTTAAAGATCATGTGCCCGTGTGCGCAGATTGGGGATTCGGATTGAATTTCGCCACCGAGTTGTGACTTGATTTCTTCCACAGCTGTTTTTGCCGTTGTAAATCCATCTTCCCAAATTGGCTTACTCCATGGATCTTCTTCGACGAAAGCTTTTGGCATCGTCTCAACTTGCTCCATGTTTTCGCGTGATGGCTTCTCTTCGACTCCGAGCACAACAGACGCACAGCGACCGATTGCGGAGCTGACTGTGTCCTCAACATACCAACGCTTCATTTGCGGGTTATATGCGCCCACCATGCCGTGTGCGTAGTCGATTGCAGCGGGCTTCTCATCCTCGTACCGGCGATAAATGCGGCATTCGATGAGGATGTAGCCTTTTTCAGAATTCCAATCGATGATCGATGTCTCGATTCGGTTGGTTGGGTAGGTTGCGTGTAGGCGTTGAACCTTTTGATTGACTGTCTCGTAATTGTCCAAGAATCCCATTAGTCGCGGTACTCCAGCTTCTTGCTAGCTACTCCACGGCGGTATCCGATGGCTTTGCCTTCTTTGAAGCCGTCTTGTCGTCCGGCGTAGTAGCCACAAGTCAGCATGAATATATGAGTCATCAAAAGGATGATTTGTAAAATTGTCATTTTTGCTCCCGATCCGAGAGTTACTGAATTTCGCTCCCTGCGTACAGGGTGGAGCAAATATCTGACAAGGTCAAGATTCCCGCGTGTTTTTGGGCGTGTCGATTAGGATTCTTGAGTCATGAGCTCGTAAAGCCTATCCACTCGCTGTTCAATGCGAGTGACCTGATCTTTGAGCGATTTTCCCGAATTGGGTTGAAGCTCATGAAGAATGTTTTTGATAAGGATACGGATCACCGAATAAGCTGCCGTGCCAGTAGCGATTATGCCACCGGTTACGGCAGCCCATTCGTTCGGTGTCACTTCCCCATAACTCCGAAAGCTGAATCGTTTGGATTGAGATAACGCAAGATAACTGGTAGGACGGCAGCTAGACCCGCCATGCCGATTGCCTTGAGATCAGTCACTCCCGCCATATAAACGGCGAGCGATGCTGCTAGAAATGAGCGCAACCATGAGGCTGCGACGGCTTTGAAATTGTTCACTTCTTCTTCTCCTTCTTCTTGAGAATTGCAGCTTTTGGCTTTTCCACCGTAACGGTTGGGAATTCTCCCTTATATGGCACATATTTTGGACGACCGAAACCGACAATTTCTTTGCCAATTGTCCGTGTTTTAACCATAACCATTCCACCATTACGCTGATCGCCGTTGCCGGATGTATTGCCTTCGATGGTTACTATCGATTTCCCATCGATGCCAACGACGATTCCCACATGGCTGATTCGATCTACTCCGTCATGTGGAAAGTCCATGAATGCAAGATCTCCAATTGCCGGCTCTTCATGCCAGCGAGAAATCTCTTTAAATTTATGTGCTCCGATTGCTGTGCTAACAACTGAATGAACCTTGATGCCAGCTTGTGCCAATACCCAATTGCAAAATGATCCGCACCATGGCAGACCATTGGCTTTTGTGAATTCACCGTATTTTGTCAAATTGTTACCTTGTTCGACTGTGCCAATTTCACCTTTTGCAATTTCAATTGCTTGCGCAGCTGTGCCGTTAGGATATGACATCGTGAGCCTCGTTTTCGCATTCCCATTGTTTTCGAGCATTCAAAGTCAATTCCGGATGATCGCAAGGTGCTGGCGCAATAAAAGCATCATCGATTGGATCATAGGTATATCCGATTCCCGCGTAGTTAAATCTAATCGACGATGAATAGCTTGTTCGGACGCATTTTTGTCCTCGGAATTTTTCGTACCATTCCTCGGGAGTTTTCCCGTCAATTAGTTCATTTTCATCTTTACCGACAATCACTTCCGTGACAATATTATTTTCATCTAAAAATGCATAATGAGCCATTAGACAGTCACCGATCCAGTTCCAGCTGTGAATTGATAAATCTTGTATCCACCGGTGGTTGTCTTTGTGTAAGTAAGACCGCCACCAATTGATGTCAAGTCAGCTTTCGAGTCCGGATAACGAATAATAACAATTCCTGAACCGCCATTTCCGCCGGTGTAGTTTGTTACATCGTCACCGCTAGGTGAACCACCGCCACCGCCACCGCCACGATTTGTAGTTCCAGCTGTGCCATTTCCACCACCAGATGTTCCAGCGTTTCCACCGCCACCAGAACCACCTGTTCCGACAATTCCGCCACCGTAAGTTCCGCCACCGCCACCGCCGGCATAAGTTACTGATGAACCTGAATATGAATTAGCCGTGCCGGCTCCGCCGTTGCCTGATACGGATCCATTTGCACCAGCTGATGTAGCTCCACCGCCACCGCCACCGCGATAATTTGTTCCTGCATCTGAATAGTTACCACCAGCTGTACCTTGGGCTGGACTTGTGGAAGGTACATTTCCAGAACCACCAGCTCCATTCGTGCCATTAGTTGTGGCTCCACCGCCACCTGAACCACCGTCGGAACCGTTATTGTAGGTATTAACTCCATTTAAACGACCGGCTCCGCCACCGCCACCTGCTGATGTATATGTTGAAAAGACGGAATCAGAACCATTTGATCCGCGAGTCGTAGTTGTTAAAGATCCGCCAGCTCCGCCAGCTCCGACTGTGACGGTGAATGTTGCGTTTTTTGCAAGTGAAAATGAAGTTCCTGTACGGAATCCACCAGCTCCACCGCCACCACAAGTATTTTTGCCACCGCCACCGCCACCGCCACCGGCGACGACTAGCCAATCAGCGAGAATTACTCTCGGATAGTTTTGTGATGCAACAATTCCTAGAATCGGCGTCATTATGCAATATCGCCAATCACGGTAAATGTGTTTGATGCTGTGCAAATTATTGTACATGCTGAATACCGAGCGCGAAGCTGTGGCGCAGCTGCCGTCGCTCCTGTTGAAGTAATTGTCACGCCAGCACCCGCAGCAAATGATGTGAGTCCAACGCCAATTGATTGCACATTGATTTGATTTCCAGCTGTAAAGACAGATGGCGGAATCGTTACAGTCACAGCCGATGCATTTGAAGTCGTGACAAGTTTTCCAATGTCTGAAGCCACAAGTGTGTAGGTCGTGCCGGTTTGTGCATTGAATGACAGAGTGGTGTCATCTTGCTCAATCCATGTGAATGCTAAATCTGTGCCGGAAGTCTTTGAAAGGACTTGTCCGGTTGTGCCACCTTTTAGTCCAACAAAAGCTGTGTCAATGTCTTGTCCGAGAGTCGCGATTGCTGTCGCGCCGTCTTTGACGAGATCCGTGGACTGTGGAATATCCCATCCAAAGTTCGTTGTCGTTGTTGCCATTTTTTCTCCTTATGCGACGACGGTTGCGTTCAACCAGTCAAGTGTAGGCTCGATAGTGTTCCAAGTCTCGACGACAGGCACATCGTTCCAACGGAATGCCTGAAGTGAATACGCCACCGGAGTGACATAAAGCGAGACAGTCAGCGAATTGATGCCAGCTTGAAATTGCCAGCCTTCGACGAATCCTTGAAAGTTAGATCCCATGTTTAAGGGTAGATCGGAAATATTGACGGGCATCCCCATGAACACATTGAGCAAATTGTTGCGATCAGAATTGTCCAATTCCGGTGAACCAAGTGGGAATGAAATTTGATTAAAATTGGCTTGAGGATAAGCTCTTAGAGCCAAATAGAATTCAGCTTGAGATGTGGCATCGGAGAGATTTTCAAGACTTGTCTCAATATTTTGAGCCAAAGTGCCATAAAGAGCAATTGATTCAGCATCTGAATCCGTGACTTGCTGCCCGTTTTTATAAGTCAAAGTCACATAATTTCGCACATCTCCCGCGCGGGTTGCCGTTTCCAATCCGCTTGCAAAAGCATCATTCGCCGATAGATCCACATATCCATTTGAAGCGAGATATTGAGTTCGATGTGTGCTGTCCGCGTAGCTGATTTGACCTTGAGAATTTTCGTATAAATAACCAAGTCCGGAAGTAGCCAAAGCCGATACGAGCGAATAAATGTCCGTGACACTCGCTGATCGAGCTGCCAGCTCATAATTTCCGGTATCAATTTCACCAAGTCCTGTATTGAAAGCATCAGCCCATGTTGTTGCTGGATCTACGGCAGACCATGTCAAGGCAGCCGGTACGCCATTCCAACGAGCAAAAAGAGCTTGAGACAATATGGTTTCAATTTGGACGCCGTCTAAAGCCTTAGCCAAGACTCCTTCGGTAAGTACCTTTGGAAGCCTTGAAAGAGCTCCTAGAGCCGTGATTTGGATGGTCTGCGTGACTCCAATGGATCCACCGGATTGGACGCCCACAATGATGTCTGTGATTGATCCACCAAAAAGAGCGACGGGAGTGCCGGTGGAATTGTTCACATATACGGTCACAGCTGAATTGATGCCGGCTGTGATATTGGAATCGTCAAGATTGATAAGAGTCAGATTGAGATAACCCGCAATCGCTTGCGTGTAAATGTCTGTACGACCGGAGCCAATGTTGAGATTGGCAAGCGTCACATTTTTATATTCGACGCCATCGATGTCGATGCTCCATGTGGGCGTCCATAGGCTCATGCGAAAGTTAGCCTATTCGCTCCGAGAGTTCCACGGGCATTTGAGCGATTGAGCACATCCACAATTGTTCGGGCTGTACCTTCAGCGTCAATTGCACCATTGACCGTGATATTGATTGTTCCGCCCATTCCGCCATTTGGCACGATTGTGCCGTTTGAACTAGGCACAAAGAGCTCTGCTCCGCGCTCGCCCACGACATAAGGTGTGCCAGCTGATACTGAACCACCGGCAGCTCGGAATCCGCCAAAAGCTGTATCGATAAGTCCAGCAATACCACGGACGGCTGCGTTATTGCGCACCATATTGATGAGCGATTGGATCTTGTCAATGACTTGTCCAATCCAGCCGAATAGTGTTTGGAATCCACCAATCAATTTTCCAACGATATTGATGACGACGCTCAATGCGATGCCAATGCCTTCAATGGCAAGCTTCAAAGCCCCGCCCAAAAGTGGAGCAACAAAATCTTTCAGGAATTTGAAAAGGGCTGTGAATTCTTCTTTGTTACCCATAACCGCGTCTTTGATTTTATCAAATGCAAATTTTAAGCCATCAAGGATTGGACTGAAGATATTTTTTACAAGCTCAATGACGGATTCAAATGTGCCTTTGAGTCCTTCAGCACCGCCTATGGATCCAATGAATTCTTGAATTGCCGGAATGACTGTATTGACGACGGTGCTCACCATTGGAGTGATTGCGTCTAATACAAAAGATCCAACGGTCTCTTTGCCTTCATCAAATGCAACCTTGAGTCGAGCCATTTTGCCGGCAAATGTATCGGCTTGAATTGAAGCTTGATTGGCGAATGTGTTGCCAAGTTGCTTCGTGATCGAATCCATATCCATCGTCTTGAGCTGTGCAGATGTAAGTCCCACGCCAAGCTTTGCAAGTGAAGCTGTATTGCCTTCCTGTGCCTTAGCAAGCGCATTTGTGACAGCTTCAAGAGACTTTCCGCTACCGGCTGAAATATCCAAAGCAAGCGTTTGAAGTTTGAGAGCTGCATCGGAATCTTTTGTGGCTCGAACTAGGCGTTCAAAGCTCGGACGAAGCTCATCATCGGTTTTACCGGTTAAAAGAGAAGTCTTGAGAATCTGATCTTCCACCGCTTTAATTTGTGCGTCGGTTGCTCCGGTAACATTTTGTAATGTAGTCGCGAGCTTTGCTTGAGCTGCCTCATCTGCGATGGCTGATTGAACTCCATCTTTGAGAAGCACGGCAGCATAACCAAGAGCTGCTGCGCTGGCAGCTGCAAAAGCGACTCCCGCCATCTTGCCAAATTTGCCCATCTTGTCGCCGAAAGATTGGACTTCATTTTGAGCACCGGCAACTCCGCGTTTTAATTCATCGAAGTCCGCGTCAAAGGTAATTTTTACTTTTGGAATTCCAGCCATTAGTCAAGTCCCAACTTTTTCACGACGGCTTGAACCATCTCGGCATATTCTCTCGCAACTATTGGCACATAGTAATCAACGGCAGGATTGATCCAATAGCCGCGTTTATTTGATGGAGCTTTGAATCGGTCTGTATAAGCGCGACCGCGTGAGTCCACTCCCTTATGAGATCCATATTCTGTTCCCCAAAGCAAAGCACCCGCCGGAGCGGATTGCTGTCTAACCTTTGCGCCTTTGCCAGACTTTGATTGCTCTCCGCCGTACTTGCGACCAACTTTCTTTGATCCGCCAATATCGACACGAATCAATCGGTCACGCTTTGCCGTAATGGTTTGAGCGACGAGCTTTGTCTGTGGAGACGGAGCGGATTGGCTAAACATAAGAAGCTGTCCGGCTAGGCGTTGAGATAATGGAAGCGCGCCATTTCGGATTTCATCTTGAGATTCTTTGTCAAGCTTATTAAGCAAGCCAATGAGATTGCGAAATTCGACAGGATCGACAGTTATGGCAAAAGTGCCTCTACCTGCCTTTGTTGCCATTTCGTTTCTCCAAAATCTCGATTGCTGTGTATATCTGCTCCGCCGTTTCCCACTCTTTCATTGGAATCCCTGTCGCAAGTGCCAGTTCAACCAATATCCGATTTAAGCTTCCGACGGCGTAGCTTTTGGGCTTTCGGTAGATTCCGATCTCACTTCATCGATAGTTTCACACCATGCTTCAAAAGGTTTGATCGCTTGACCGGCTTGCTCTCTTTTCTTTGCGTTATAGCCTAAGAAAAGAAGATCATCGAGTCCGACATTGTCGCCGAACTGTGTGACTTTCAAGCCGGTCTTGCGTTCCCACTTTACGAATTCCGGTGTTGAAGCGATAAACGATTCAGATTCGCCCGAAAAGTATTGAATTGTTATACCGATTTTTATCATGCTCCCGATGTCCTAACTTTTAGCTGAATGTCTCGGTAGGTGTACCGACGACCTGAAATGATAGAGAGACTGTCTGTGCGTCCGGTGCTGATCCACCTACGGATGGGAATGTAGGCAAGACATTGAATGCAAAGACGGCTCCGGTTGCAGCTGTAAGAGATACAGCTAAAGTCGTATTTGGTGCTGATTCTGTCGCAGCCCAAAGAGCTTCGCAGAGTGATCCGCTTGCGCCCCAATCTGCGAGCATTTCAACATTTAGCATCCATGAATCGTCGATTGCCTTGTAAGCGCGACCATCGAGTGTCTGATAAGTCTCGATGACATGGTCTGCTTCAAGAGTGACGGTGGATGCCTGTGCGTCGTAGCTTGTGGTCGCGATCGTCAATGCGAGATCGCGTCCTGTGATGACGGTCGTTGCCATTTGTGCTCCTAGTTTGTTTGTGTGTATTGCGTTGATATATCGATCTCACAAGCTAGGACTTCAGATCCGCTCGCAAGGGTCATCGGGATTGGATTAGACACAGACCCGACTGTGTAACCTGACGGAATAACCGCCAGAATGCTCATGACAAGCTTCTCGATATTGTCGAGAGAAGCTGCGTTGGAATACATGGCGACTCCAACTGTGATGACAAGATTGATTTTGACACGGGTCGATGTGCCAATGAGATTTGCCTCAAGATAAGGCGTATTTGGGACGACAGCAGCGAATGGCACTTGTGGAGATTCCGGTACTGAATCGTAAGGATTGACAGCAACGGATGAAAGTGCTGTTTTAAGTGCTCCGCGTACATTGACGGCAATTGAAGAAGCTGTCATGCGAGCATCGCTCCGGTGTCAAGTGACTTGCCAAGAATTCCGACGACTCTGTTCAAAAGGCTGCGACCAATTCTGTACGGTGTAGGTTGAAAATCGACGCCTTCAATCTGTCCGCCGGCAGCTGTAATTGATTGGAAAATTTCAACCGATACGACCATGATGGCTTCATAAACGGCTGGATTTGATGCGTAAATTGTTGCTGCGTCATATCCTGAAAGATAAGTCGTGCCATGCGGAATGACGGCATTCATCGCGATGTCCGCGTTTGTCTTTGCATAAGAAAATTCGTATTCGGATCCCACGGCTGTGACGGTATATGTGCCGTTAAATGTGGCATCTACGCTTGAGACGACGACTGAAGATCCCACAATGTAATTATGTGGTGTATTGGTCGTCAAAGTCGCAACATTGGAAGCAATCCGGCGATCGGTTACAGCTGAAGAGTAAGAAACAAGAAGCGGAAGAATTGTTAGCTCGCTAGTGTCAATCACCTTTTGAAGATATGCGTCTGAATAAAGAGAAGAGCTCACTTGCAAGACATCCCGTAGCTGCGTCGGAGTGACTAGTGACATGAGCTCTTCCCTTCTTCGGCTCGGCTAGCTCGGGAGCGAACTAGCCGATGATTAGTGTGTGTGAATTACGCCTTGTTATTCTTAAATGCGCCCGCTGCGATCTTTGTCGCACAAGCACCGAATGAATAAACGCCGACAGTAATTGAGCCATCCGCTGTTGATTCTGCGCGAAGCTGATAGCTAGGTGATTCGTACCATGTGTAAGCATCTGGATTGACAACAAGAATTGTGCCGTCGCCATCGCCCGCATTTGTTGGATCTACATAGAGATTCAATCCTGCGACATTTCCGAGAAGTGATGTTGGAGCAACCTGACCCGCTGCGTTCATTGGGTTTGTTGCGGTGTAGATTGGACGACCTGCATCGTTCAAGCCCATGATGTTTGACCATTGTCCGGTAGATACGATCATGTTGCGAGCGAAAGGATTAGCGAGACCAGCTGTTGCGCCATAAACGCTTGCAGATCCGCGAGCAACTACGCCAAGAAGCTCTGAAGCTGTTGGATAAGTTGTTGTTGTTGTGCCATCGAGTGTTGCACCTGCGATGAGACGACCATTGACATACGCATTCTGCGCCTTTGCCATCGCTGCAACCATGTTGCGCAAGAGCTCATCGTAGAAAAGTGGAGAAGTGCGTGTAAGAAGCTCTACGCTAAATTTCTGCTGACCGGCGAACTTTTTGACATCCACAGAAACGAACGCGCTGTTTTGGTCGGTTTCATTGAATGCTGCATCTTCAGCTGTTTCTGCAACTGTTGGAGCAACTGTGATTTTTGGAATCTCGAATGTCATGCCGGCATCTGGAAGAGTGCCGCGTGAAATTGCGTCGATTGATGGACGGATTGTTGTTGAAAGTCCGTTGATGACTTCAGCAAGCTGACGAGTTGGTACAAGACCAGCATTGTCTGTGGTGTTGTCCGCTGCCATGATGTATTGGCGAGCATCTTCAGATCCGAGAGCTGCCTGAACCTTATTTTCAAGGTACTTTGCAGCTGTGACTTCGATGCGTGGTGATGTGTAGGCGACAGACTTAACTGACGCGGTGACTGACTGTGCAGCTTCAACCGTCTCGACGGCGTCCGCTGTTGTGACGGTGTTTTCTGACACTTCGTCTCCTTCTGTTGTTGGTGTTGGTGTTGCATCCGCATCCTCTGTGGATTCGGAATCTTCTTCGCCTTCGGTTGCTGCAACTTCAGCAACGCGAGCTGATCGGACAGCTGGCTCTGATACAAGCGCGACGCCTGTGAGCTCTCCTGCCAAGACGCGCATTGTGCCGTCCTTTTCGTTGATGTAATCATCGACAGCAAGTTCAATTGAGAAGCCGTCGCGAAGTCCATCCATAGCTTCAATCAAAGCATCGTTTCCAGCTGTTGTTGAAGCAATTTTAAATGTTGCGTTGATAGCTTGATCGCCGTCGAGTGACATCTCGAGCACTTTGCCGATTCTGCGTGTACGGTCATGCTCAAGGTTAAGAAATACAGGCTTTGGAGAAATAGATCCCTTTGCAAATACGACTTTGCCGGTTGATGCATTTGCTGGCTCTTCAAAAGCCACGATGCGTCCGGTGATTGTGCGTGATTCTGAATCCGCAGCTGTGATTGTCATTGGAGTTGTTAGTTTCATCCGATTAGATCCTCTTCCATTCGAATTTCATCGACTGACATCGCGCCAATACGATTGAGAATTTCATACACTTGCGCTCTTTCGTAAGGATTTCCACGCAAGAAATCGTCCAAGTCATATCGCACATATTGAGAAGCTGGCGTGAAATCTGTCAAAGATAAACGCTGCTCGATAATTGTGAGAATTGGACGAATTGAAAAGTCGATGAGATCACGACGCTGATTGACAGCGTTTGAATATGTCATCGATGATGGATCCGCCGAAGCGAACCATGCTGGCAAGCCAATTGCACGACAAAGCTCGAGCGCAAGATAGTTGCGAGCTTCATTCATTTGAAGATTCTTTGGATCATATCCAATGGTGTCCATCTTGATGTCTGCATTCAAGAATGTGACAGCTTTTGAAGCTTTATTTTTAAAAGCATTGATGAGTGATGCAACGCGATCTTTTGGAAGTTGTACGCCATTGGATGACAAGACAATTTGTGGAATTGGATTAAGAGCAAAGTCGTAGGCAGCTTTTTCAAGTGCGTGAGCTGCGCGGACTGTACGGCCAGCGCGATTCAAAAGTCCTTCTTGCATATTGCCAAAGACGACAAGATCTTCAGCTGGAATTGAATATCCATCGACGCGATACGCATCGATTTCTGTGCCAAGTGCGTTTGTCATTACTTCAACGCGCTCCGGAGCGATTCTTTCCATCGCTTGAATTCTTCCGGTGTCTGCATAGCGAGCTAATACGCGGGCGTAAGCTGCCGGACGGAAAAGTAAATCTTCAGCAATCCACGCCCAAAATTCTGCGCCGGTAATTCGTGGATCCGGTTGATTGATAACGCGTGGAGAATAGACAGTCTCTTCGGTTTCTTTTACTTTTGTTTCAAGTGGAAGTGATGCAACGGTTGAGCAAATAATTCCGCGAGCGCGAGCAATTACAGGGACGCCCATCGCTTCGGATCGTGTAGCACTTTGTCCATATGCAAAATATGGAGCTCCGAGAGCATCGATTGAATTAACGGGTGCGAGAGAAGCATCGACTGTCGCTTCAGCGATTGGCTTTGGAGCCGTGACAAAGAGATCGAATAAACCCATGTCGCAATTTTAGAGATCCAATACCTTTAACCAATCATAATGTCAAGATCCGTCTGTGGGCGTGTCGCGTAATGTGTGACGAGCGCACAAGCCACGGTCGCACACACAGTCGATTGAGAAGCTCTGCGTCCAATAGTCCATCCGCCATCGCCGAAAGGAAGCCTCGCAGCTGAAAGAATCTGTTTCGTCAATTCGGGTTGATTCCCGTGTCGGAGTCTCTTTGATGTGATAGCTCCTAAAAGTTGGTCGCAAGATTCACCGTACAGAGCCCCGTCTATATCGGCGAGTGGGATGCCGGCTGGCACAAGTCTAGTCGCAATCGCAGCTGAAGTCCGTCGTGAATACGCCAACACTTCGACGGGAAATTCTGCAAAGTGATCCGCGATGTCATTGGCGATAGCTTTATCGTCTAGTGAAATCGGGTTATGCCAAGTACGCAAAAGCTTGACAAAGAATTCCTCATCATTGATCCGCTGACCTATGACGAGAGCTGCGTCGCGTCGATCCGGTGAACAGTCCAGCCCCATCCATACGGTATTTTCACGGTCAATCTCAAATCCTTCGGTTGCGCATTCAGCCCATTCGCCAGCGGGTATCGCAGAGCTGATTGTCTGTACCCACCGGCACAAGACTTCGGTGCGGACGACATCCGCTGGATCATTCATGACAGCTCTTAAATTGTCGATGTGAACCGTGTGACCCAAAGCGGGATTTGCCATCGCAGCTCCCTTCCAAAATTTCTCGGAATCATCGATCTTGTCGTAATCGCTCGACCATTCAAAATATCCGATGTCATCGGTAGATCCACCGGCTGCGCCGATGCCACGCTCACGGATTTGGTTCAAGACAAGACTGTGCTGATCGCCGGCGTTGCTATACGACCAAAGCTGTGGATTCTCGGCAGCCATCATCGTGTATCGCAAAGAAGCCCATGTGGATTCGTCTTTGAGCTCACGCGTCTCATCAATGTGGACGGTCGATGGCTTTGAAATTCCTCGAGCTGCGCTTGCACCGGCTTTTACCATGTAGCGATTTCCGTTGAGACATTCGATTTCTTCGGATCCATGAGCCCACCGGATTCGCTTGACTTGCTTTGCCAGCCCGTCATTCGCCTCGATGGTCTGTACAAGATCCCTGAAAGTCTCGAGAGAAGTCGTCAATCGATGAGCTGTACCAATCTGAAGCTTGTTGTCCCATTCAAAGAGTCCCATGAGAATGCGTTGCTTCATGAAAGTCGTCTTGCCCTGCTGTCGAGCTACGACCAATTGGACGAGCGGATGCAACCATCGACCATCCGGCTTTATACGGTGAGCCTCGAGCGCAAGCCATTCTTGCCATGGCATGAGCGGGAATCCGATGCTATTGCTGAAATCAATGAGCTCTTGTCCACGCGTAGGCAGATCCGGACGCAAGCGTGAATGGATTCGTGGAGTCGGAGAGCCATAGAGCGGTGCTGTGATGGGCTCTAAAACCGATGTGAGCCCGTTTGAGCCACTTTGAACCAGCTCGAGCCTTCTTGTACCGTCTTGAGCCATCTCAATGCCTTTTTGATTCGTTTGGTGGTGAAAGAAAACCTC
>Ga0228702_1001525_pt1 | contig 14444 bp, 10 predicted proteins | sample McNCre217_Aug_MG_2_FD_178018 | JGI IMG/M metagenome (GOLD analysis project Ga0228702, IMG submission 178018) | Freshwater microbial communities from McNutts Creek, Athens, Georgia, United States - 20-17_Aug_MG | ecosystem: Environmental > Aquatic > Freshwater > Creek | place: USA: Georgia... | reverse complement strand
CGTACGCGTTGGCCACGTTGTGGATCACGTACTTTTGCATCAGGGTCCAGTCGGCGCGCTCAACCAAAGTCGAGAAGCGTGTGCCGATTTCGCACTGACCAGCGCCAGCCACTTCGTGGTGGTGCACTTCGACTGGAATGCCAATCGATTCGAGGATCAGGGACATCTCGCTGCGCATGTCGTGCGTGCTGTCAACCGGAGGCACTGGGAAGTAGCCACCCTTGACGCGGTTGCGGTGACCGCTGTTGCCGTTTTCCATCTTGGTGCCGCTGTTCCATGGGGCTTCGGCTTCGTCGATGGCGTAGAAGGTGTTGTTCGGCTCGGTGCTCCAACGCACGTCGTCAAACAAGAAGAATTCGGGTTCTGGACCGAAGAAGGCAGTGTCGCCCAAGCCAGCTTGCTTGAGGTAAGTCTCAGCGCGCTTGGCGATCGAACGTGGGTCACGCTCGTAGGCTTTGCCATCGGTAGGCTCGATCACGTCGCAGATCAAAACCAAGGTGACTTCTTCGAAGAAAGGATCGATGAAGGCGCTGTTGGCATCGGGGATCAACAACATGTCGGAAGCTTCAATGCCCTTCCAGCCAGCGATCGACGAGCCGTCAAAAGCCTGACCTTCTTCGAACTTGCTTTCGTCAAACTGCGACACAGGCGCAGTAATGTGCTGCCACTTGCCACGGGTATCGGTGAAACGGAAGTCAACGAACTTGACTTCGTTCTCTTTCACCATCTTCATCACGTCTGCGACGGTCTTGGCCATCAAATTCTCCTGGTTGGAAAAGGTGTTAAAAATCTACGCTCAGCTTATGCAGTTTCTGTGCCAACTCTGGCTCAGCCCCCCGCATCCGAACAGCCTTCAATTGTGCCTCTGACTGAGAGGCTTCCAACAAGGTCGCACGAAAAAAGCCGCCCGACAATCACACCAAATTGGTGCAATTATGAACCAATTTGGTGCATCTAAAGTTTTCGCACCAATTCAGGGCCATACGACAGGTTCAAGCCGACCAGCACCGCCCTGAGTTGAACATAAGCGGGCTCGGCCAATGCCGGGTCACCCTTGACGCCCAGCTCAATGTGCCGACCCCATTGCGGGTGGTCCACGCTGGGCAGGCTGAACACCTTGACGCCCGGATGTTGCGCCTCGATGGACTCCATGAACGGTGTGAGCGTGGACTCCATGGCGCCAAAAATGATGACCGACTTTTCAAGCTGTGCGTTTTGCTGAAAGTGCTGCGCATAGCGACTGTCCAGCACCGATTCGATCATGGGCCAGGCCATCACCGGAAAGCCCGGCACAAAATGCACCGCGCCCCCATGGGCCCCGGCGCAGGTGAAACCCGGAATCTTGTTGTACGGGTTGCGGATGATGCTCGCGCCTTGGGGAAAGACGCCCATGTTCAGGCGGTGCACATTGTCCGCGCGGTCAGGCTCGTAGGGCACGCCCTGCTCCTTGGCCGTGTCCTGCATGCGTTCGCGGATCAGGCTTTCCGCCTCGGGGTGCAGCGCCAGGGGCACACCCAGCGCCTTGCCCGCGCACTGGCGGGTGTGGTCGTCCGGCGTGGCACCAATGCCGCCGCAAGAAAACACCACATCGCCCGAGGCAAAGGCACGGGCCAGCGTGGCCGTGATGCGCTCTGGCGAATCGCCCACATATTCGACCCAAGTCAGGCTCAGCCCCCGTGCGGCCATCAGTTCGATGACTTTGGGCATGTGCTTGTCCTGGCGTTTGCCGGACATGATTTCATCGCCAATGATGATCAGGCCAAATGTGGGCGTCATGTGCAAAGCTTTCTGAAAAGGCATCAAGGGATGCGGCGCGGATCCACGTCCGTGACGCCATCGGGGTCCAGCCCCAAACGGGCCGATGCGTGCAAAGGCACGGCGGGCAAGACCTCGTCGACATGGGCCTGCACAGGCTCGTGGCGCAAGGCCTGCAAAGCGGCCAGCGCATAGTGCGCAAACCACAGCGAAGAAAAAGCAAACACCAGGGTGTAAATCCAGATCGCCACCGGCACCAGGATCACAAAGGCCGCCGCAAACAAGGCGCCCGATGCCCACACCAGGCTGGGCGCGGCCCCCATCAGGCCCGTGATCACGCCGATCGCCAGCCAGCTCATGCGGTGGCGGGCCATCAGGGTGTGGCGCTCGTCCTGGCTGGCAAATTCGGCCAACACGTCAAAAGCCATCACGCGGTAAGTCAGCCAACCCCAGACCAGGGCGGGCAACAACATGGCCAAAGGCGGCACCAACCACAACGGCAAGGTCAGCAAAAACGCCCCCAGCGCCAGCAAGACCGAGCCCAGAGACCAGCCCACGCTGCGCCAAAAACTGGCGCCCTGCTTGCGCTGCATCTGCGGAAAGCGCCGATTCATGACCATGCGGGTCAGCGCAGGCGTCATGAAAAAAGACACCGCCAGCAAAGACAAAACCACCACCAAAGGCGTTACCGAAAAAATCACCACCAAGGGCGCCACCACCGTCTTGAGGTTGGCAAAACCCACGCCTTCGAGCCAGCGCCAAACGCCTTCCAGCCAACTGGACGTCTCCAGCCAACGCTGCACCATCAAGACGGCCACATCCCAATACATGTAGCCCAAAAAGCCCGACAACGCGACCGTCAGCACCAAAGGCAACAAGGACAGGCCGATGACGCGCGGCATCAGGCAATACATGGCGGCACGCCAGAAAGAATCGATCAACAACTTCATGCGGTCAAGCTTATCAGCTCACTGAGCACTGGACTGCCACGTTGCTTCGCGCCTCGCACTGACGGATAAAACCCATCAGGCCCGGCCCAACAGCCGCAACACACCCAGCCACTGCTGCGCCCAAAAGCCCTGGCCGTAATCACGGCCTTGCTCCACCTGATCGCGCACGCCGGTGGCGTCGTAGCGCAGCTGAAAATCAGCCGTGCCAAACAGCATGTCCCACCAGGGCAAGAGCACGCCGAAGTTGCAGCCGCCCAGGACTTTGCGCCCGTCAAATTCTGACTCGTGCCCAATGCCGATGCTGTGATGTCTGCGGTGAAAGCGCGGGCTGACCCACAAGCGCTCGCCCACACGCCCAAACCACATGCGCACATTGGCGTGCTGGAAGTTCTCGCTCAACTGGCTCACGGCCACCACAGCCACAAACTGGCCCGGCCCCACCCCCACCAGCATGGCCACTGCGGCCAACAGCAGGCTGGTGATGGCATCGTCCAGCAAGTGGTTGCGGTTGTCGGACCACATCGTCATTTGCCGCTGCGAGTGGTGCAAGGCATGCAGCGCCCACCAACGCGCCGACTGGTGCTGCGCTCGGTGCAGCCAGTAATGCACCCCATCAAAAAACACCAGATAAATCACGAAGCTGACCACCGCCTGGTCGGTCACGCCGGGCCAGATTTGGTCCAGATGCCAGGTGGGCAAACCCCAGGCCCGCAAATGGCCCCAGGTGTTTTCAAACCAGGTGTCCAGCGTGAAAAACATCACCAGTTTGAACAACCCCAAACGGTGGATCAAGGTGTAGAGAATGTCCACCCTGACCGCTCGCGCATCGGCCATTGGCTCCACAGGCCAACGTTTTTGCAGCGGGCCGATCACCACCAGCATGACCGCAATCTGCAACAAGCCCACCACCAGCCAGCCCGTGCTCTCGTAGGCCGTCTCCAGCAAATGGCCCTGCCCCAGTGCAAAGCTCAAGGGCTGCACCAGGTTCTCAAAAAGCCATTGCTGCAAAAAAGCGAAGGCGTCGGTCAAAACGTCCATGGCGTCATTGTCCTGAAACGGCATGCCCCGAGAGATCCAGTGGGTGTTGCGCGATCCAGTCCTTGTACTGCGGGTGCTCGCGCAAGGTGGCAAAGCACAAGCCCTTGGCCTTGAGCCCTTCAATCAGCGGCTCCAGCACCGCAGGCGCCCAAGGGTCTTGCCGCGACCAGATGCCCAAATGCGCCATCAAAATGTCGCCCGAGCGGATACGCGTCAACGCTTTTTGCAACAACTGCGCGTTGGGAAATTTGTCGCTGGGCAACTCATCGCCCAGAAAACCGGCATCGGCCCAGCCCACATGCGCATAACCGCATTGGTGGACTGCCTGCAACAAGGCGGGCGATGTCTTGCCGCCCGGCGCCCGAAACAAAGGCAAAGGCCGTTGTCCGGTCATGTCCTGCAAACGCTGCGCGGCCTGGCGCAAGTTGGCGCAATACTGCGCCGCCGTCCACTGCAGGTCTTGCCCGGCTTGCGCGCCCGAACTGGGTCTTATTTTGAAACGGCCAGCCTGCGCCCCCTGAAGGTCGGCTCGCCAATACGCATGGTCCCAGGTGTGCGAGGCAAAGGCATGGCCTTCGGCTGCCCGCTCGCGCCACCAAGGCGCCCAGTGCTGGCCCAAAGTGCCATCGCCTTGCTGGGTTTTTTCTTGCGCGGCAAAGAAAGTGACTTTGACGTTTTGCCGCTGCAGCACCTGCGCCACGAGAGGCGCCACGCCCATGTGGCCCGTGTCAAACGTCAAATAAACCGGCTGGCGGCAAGTGGCGGTTTGCGCCGTCGCCACCGAGGCCGCAAGTGCCAGAACGGCCAGTGCCAGCTTATTGGCGTGGCGCATGGTCCAAAGTCCACACCCCGTGCGGCGACTTGCCCACCGGCACCTGCTTGACCACCTTGCGCGAAGCAATGTCAATCACGGTCAATTTGCGGGCCCAGCGCGAGGCCAGCAAAATGAATTTGCCATCGGCCGTCACGTCCATGCAATCCGGGCCTGACGGTCCCGGAAACTCGGCCACCACCTGCAAGCTGTTGTAGTCGATCTGGCTCACCGTGTTGGCCACGCGGTTGCTCACCAGCACATGCTTGCGGTCACCCAACGCCCTGAACGCATGCGCGCCCTTGCCCGTGGGCAGCTTCTTGAGCAAGCGCGGCTGCGGCCCCGAAACGTCGTACACCTCCACCCCGTCGCTGGCGGTCAGGCCCACCAGCAAGAGCTTGTCGTCAGGGGTGCCAAACACATCGGCGGGCATGGGGCCCACGGCGGTGCGCGATTTCACGGTCTGCGTGGTCAGATCGATGGACAAAAGCTCGTTGTCGTCCTGAATCGACACCCACACCGTGGTGCTTTTGCTGTCAATCCACAAATGGCTGGGCGTTCTGCCCGTCTGAATGCGCTTGGTCAAGACGGCATTGACCCCGTCCCAACGGTAAATGTCCACATGGTTCAAGCGGTTGGCTGCAGTGACAAACCACTTCATGTCGGGCGAAAAGCGCAACTGGTAAGGGTCCAGAATGCCCGTCACCGTGCGCTGGATCTGCGCCGTGCGCGGGTCAATGAACGTCAGCGAATCACTCAACGCATTGGCCACAATGACCGACTTCTCGTCCGGCGTGAGGTACAGATGGTGCGGCTCCTTGCCCGTGGGAATGCGTTTTTGCTCCGTCCAGCTGACCGGATCGATCACGCTGACATTGCCATCGAGCGAATTGAGCACAAACACCGGTGCCGGTGCAGCAGCCCAGGCTGACCATTGAACAAAACAAAAGACCACCGAGGCCAAAGAACGGAAAAATCGAGGGTTGACAATCACGCGATAAGCTTTCTAGTAACTGCCAAGTGTAATCGGGCCATCACCAAGGACATCTGATGCAAGTCACATCCACCCACACCATGGACATCCTGGGCACCCGCCTGGAAGTGCAAACCCTCCAGCCCGAAATGGCCCAGCCAGGCCCCACCTTGGTGTTTTTGCACGAAGGCCTGGGCAGCATGGCCCTTTGGCGCGACTGGCCCGCCCAGCTGTGCGCACGGCTGGGCTGCAGTGGCCTGGTTTATTCACGCCAGGGCTACGGCCTGTCGGACGCCACCCCCGATGTGCGTGGCCCCTCGCGCACCGAAAACGGCCAGCGCCATGGCCGCCTGCTGCCCGACTACATGCACCGCGAAGCCCTGGAAGTGCTGCCAGCCTTGCTGCGCGCCATGCACATCGAACGCCCGGTGCTGGTCGGCCATTCGGACGGCGGCACCATCGCCCTCATCCATGCTAGCCAGCATCCGGTGACAGCCTGCATCGTCATGGCCCCGCATGTCATGGTGGAAGACATCTCGGTCCAGGCCATCACCGCCGCCCGCGAAGCGTATGAACACGGTCCGCTGCGCCAACGGCTCGCGCCCTTTCACGCCCATGTGGACTGCGCCTTCTGGCAGTGGAACGACGTCTGGCTCAGTCAAGCCTTCCGCACTTTTGATATCCGGCCCGAGCTGCACAGCATCACCGCCCCCTTGCTGGCCATACAAGGCGAAGACGACCCCTACGGCACCCTGGCCCAGATCGACGACATCGCCCAGGCCGTGCCGCATGCGCAATTGCTGAAACTGCCCAGATGCGGGCATTCGCCACACAAGGATCAGGCAGATGCGGTAACAGGGGCCATACAAAGCTTTGTACAGTCACGGCACTGACCACTGAAACGGATAACACAAGAGCCCCGGCTCACGCTGGGGCTCCTCACCGAAAGATCAGTTCACATGATTAGCAAGCACCATGTGCTGGTCAATCAACAACTGTGCCGAACTGTCCATCACTCCGCTGTACACCGCGTACGAATGACCATTCTGCGTCACGGTCGCACCCGTGTTCAGCCACTCGTTCAGGTCCACATTCGCTGTGTCGTTGGCGTCACCGGTCACCGTCAGTTGGTGTACGCCGTTGGTGGTCGGCAAGCCGAGCACGTCTGACAAGTTCAACTTCAGACTGTTCGCCCCCGTTGCACCGTTCACGGTTTGGCCCGTCAGGTCCATGGCTGTCAGGTTGCGGTGTGCGGCTACCACGCAGGACAAGTCCAGCGTCATGCCCGAGCCCAGCAACTGCATTGGCTCACCCGAACCTGGCACGGTTTGCACCGTGTAGTCCAACGCGTTGTAGGCAAACAAGGCGTCGGCCACTTGCATGCTGGTGCCATCGGCCAAGGCGGCTGTGGACTGGCCTGCTTCGGTCACGCCTGCCACCGGGGTGCGCTGCACGCCGTCGCTCACCAGGTTGATTTCGGTGATGCCCCAATCGGCCAGGCTACGCACTTCGCCTGCGTCGCTCACACCGTTTTGGTTCACGTCTTGCCAGATCTTGAACTCGCCAAACTGCGCATCAGCGGCGTTGAACTTGCCGTCGTGGTTGGTGTCAAACGCATCCGACAAACCGTCCAGATCAGACGCCACGCGGTTGTGGCCTGCGGCGTCCACGCGGGTCGAGGTGGCGTACTGGCCAAACGCGTATTGCGTGTTGTCGTGCACCACGCCGTCGCCCAGCTTGTCCCACACCAACACGCCGTCTTGCGCACCGGCCCACGAGGTGAGTGACAAGTGCTTGCTGCCGTCAACGTCCATCGCCACTTGGCTGTAGCTGAAGGTGCCATCGCGGTTCAGGTCGAGTACCACGGGGGCGACGGGGACCTTCACCTCCACCACAAAGCCCGTCAGCCATGCTGCGTCATCACGACTCTGGTTGATGACGGAGCCACTGGTGTTATTAGCATCGTAGTGCCAACCAGCCCCGTTCAGCGTGGACGTGTGATAAGTCAATACCCCTGACCAACCATAGGCGGTACTCCAAGAGGTGGGGCTGTTCAGCACTGCAAATTCCGCAACGGTTGGCAACACCAAGGTGTAGCCGTTGACGATCACACTGCGCTCGGTGTCCACGCCTGCTGTGGGTGAGGATGCGCCTGTGGTGTCTGCACCGCCGTTGAACAAGGTGTCCAGCTGGTTGTGGTAGACAGCGTCATTACCTCCAACGAGATTGTTTCCATCGGTGTCCACATGGTAATAAACCTTACCGTTGGATGCAGTGACCTTCTTGATCAGGTTCAAACGCACACCACTTACCGTACCCAAATCAATGGTTGAAGTCATCGGTAACGAAGCCACCACGCTCACAGTGTCTGTAGTCGAGCTAAATTCCGTTGAGCCACCGTTGACCGCCGTGTTTTTATACACGCCTTCGGCAGTATTGGTTGTCATATCCCACGCGCGGAAAGTGATGGCGTCAGTGATAGTGCCCCCCGTGCCGTTGGCTTGGTAGAACACACGGGTATTGCTGTCTGCGGCCAGCAGCAAAGCATTGGTATCACTCACACCGTTCACCTGCAGCCAGTTGGAGCCTCCATCTAGCGTGTAATACAGTGTGCCACCTGTGTGCACCCCTGTGATGGCGATGCCCTTGATCGATCCTGTGTCAGCATCACTGATGCCGCCCACCAAGGTGCTGACCAGGTCGCCTGCAGTGGTGTTGCCGTTCACCGGCTGGACAGCAGAAGACGACACGCTCGTCAACGCTGGCGACTGCGCAGCATCTAAAACAGGGGCATCGTTGGTACCAGTAATGAGCGCATTGATAACTTGTGTTGTGTTGTCAGCGCTGGTCACAATAAGGCTATCAGTAACCACTTGCCCCGCTGTGAGTTGGTTTTGGGCATTGTCCATCACATAAGTCCAAGCACCTGTCTGGCTAATCGTGAAGTGCCCCAAACCTGCACTGCCTGCTACATTGGTTTGTGCCGCAACAGTGGCTGGGCTGTCAATATCGGTAATGTTCAATTGGCCGCTCACAGTTTGCGCCACATTACTTTCACTGATTGCTTTGCTGATGTCGCCACTGAAAGTCGCCGCATCATTGACAGGCGTGACCGTGACTGCCAATGTGGCCGTGTTGGTATTACCTGCAGCATCAGTCACGCGGTAGGTGAAGGTATCTGTGACGTTGCCTGTGATGGCGTGTATACCCGCGTTATAGGTATATGTGTAAGCACCGGTATTCTGAAGCACAAGCGTGCCATAAGTACCTACGTTGGTACCGACCAATGTGAAAATTTCCGTGTTGTCAAGCGAAGAGTCATTGGTTTTGACATTGCCTGTTTGTGGACCTGTATTTTCATTGGCCGAACTCGTGTCATTCACACCGACAGGCGCCACTTTGTCCAATGCCGTGATAAGCGCCTGGAGCTCTTCCAGAGTATCAGTTTCGGTGCCATTGTCATTTTTAGCAGCAATGGCACTCAAGAGTGTGGGCAGGTTATCGACAGTGACACCAGCGGTGTCAAGACCTATCGCAGTAAGGTCAGCCACAGTGATTGACGGGCTGGGAGAACCTCCTGCGGCTTTGAGTTGAATAGCATTTGCAATGTTAGCCAAGGCTTGCACTTCGGCCACAGTGTCAACATCGGCTGTTTGCTTTCCACCAACAATCGCATTAAACAACCCCAAAGTTTCCGCATCGGTAGCAGCAGCGCCAAGATCCACACCGATGGCGGCATATTGCGCCGCTGTAGGATGACTACCCGTATTGGCATCAGGTGTACTGTTTCCTGCGGTATTGGCTGTGTCATTGGCCTCAGCCAAGATGGCTTTGTACGCATCAACCACCGCTTGCACTTCAGCCACGGTGTCTGTCGCCACGCCATTGACCGCTGCGCTGTTCAGGGCGCTTTGGATCGCGGCCACGTTGTTCACGTCCACCCCGCTCACTCCGGCTGTGGCAAACACGCTGACGGGCACGTTGCTGTTGCTGGCGTTGTCCGCTTGGGCTGCTGCGGAGATGGCGTTCAGCGCTGCCGCTGCCGCTGCTGCGTTGTTGGCATTGTTCGCACCGGTGTTCACCACATTTTGCAGCTCGGCCAGTGTGTCCACGCCGGTGCCGTCGTCCGGTGTCGCCGCAATGGCCGCTTGCACCGCAGCCAAGTTGGCATCGGTCACGCCTGTGATCCCCAGCGCTTCCAGTTGGGCTTTGCTGGGGGCTTTGCTGGGGGCTGTACCTGCTGCCGCACCGGTCATGACGGCCGCTGCTGCGTTGGCCAGGGCCTGCACTTCGGGCACGGTGTCCACGTCGGCAAAGGCTTTGCCGTCGATGGCGTCGCCCAGCAAGCTGGTCTTGACGGCGCTGTCCACACCGGTCACGCCAATGGCGGCGTATTGGGCCTGAGTCGCGTTGGCGGCGCTGGCTGTGTCGGCATTGGCCAAGATGGCTTTGTACGCATCAACCACCGCTTGCACTTCAGCCACGGTGTCTGTCGCCACGCCATTGACCGCTGCGCTGTTCAGGGCGCTTTGGATCGCGGCCACGTTGTTCACGTCCACCCCGCTCACTCCGGCTGTGGCAAACACGCTGACGGGCACGTTGCTGTTGCTGGCGTTGTCCGCTTGGGCTGCTGCGGAGATGGTGCTCAGTGCGGCTGCGGCTGCGTTGGTGCTTGTACCACTTGTACCACCTGCACCACCTGCAGCAGCAGCTGCCGCACCAGCCACACCCAGTACGGCCGCCAGTGGATTGAACGCCGCTGCAGCCAAAATACCCACAGCGGCACCTGCGCCCTGTACTTCTTGACCACCCAAAGCGACGTTGACGCCTTGAGCACCATCGGTCAATTCAGAAATAAGCCCTTTGACAGAGGGGTCTTCGGGCAAGTATTCATAAAAAGCACCATTTTCCGCCTGACCGACGACGGCGTTGTAGCCTTCAGGCATGACACTGTAATAGTCTTCAATGATCAGATCTGCTGCGCTGTCGCCTTCAAAAGTGATGTGCAAATCTTTACCTACACGCTTGGCTTTAACATATTGCGGCGCAACATTCTTGTCTTGCGCAACTTCCTCCAATTGATATTTAACACCGACTTGCGCTTTGATACGTGCAGGTTGCCCACGGTCGCCTGCGCCTTGCGCAATCTCGAGTATTTGCTTGTTTTCTGCTTTGCTGGAATTCACGAGCACTTTGTACTGCTTGCTACTGATTTTGCTGGCGGCCATGTTCTGTCCTATTGAGTTGATGAGAATGAGGGTTACCCCGATTTAAGCCACCCAGTTTGCCGCAAAAAAGAACCCATCCAGTACGCCAATTGGATTACTTTTGTTTTAATTTGTAATTAATTTATTAATTTAATTTACTAATTATTATTAAATTTATTCAACTCGAATTTTTAGCACGCTGATACATCAATATGCTCGAACTTGCTTGAAACTTTGGAATCCACACTGCGAATAAAAAGGCCCTGGATTCTTAAGAACCCAGGGCCTTGCAAGCAATCGCCTTTATGCGTAGCTCAATTGCCGCGATGAACACCTAAAATTTCAACCACTACGCGACGATTTGGTTTGTTGCACGACACCGATGCAGGACTGAGCACAGGACTACAGGTTCTCAAAACAGGCTCGCGCGAACCTTTTCCTTCGCTTGAGATGCGTGTGTTTTGCAAACCATGACCCAACAAATACTCACGCACGGTCATAGCTCGGTCATTGGCGAGACGTTCATTGATGGCTTCGTTTCCTAAAGGATCAGCATGGCCAATGACATTGATGCGATCAATATTGATGTATTCGGCTTTAATCTTGCTCACCAGAGTGTCCAGTGATTGACGACACGTCAATGTCATGCTGTTTGGGTCTGATTTACTGAAAGCAAAAAGGGCATCGGCAGCAAGGTTGATTTGCTGAGGCTTGGCAATAATCGGTGCAGGAGAAGGCCCGCTATCGATACATTGTGCTGCATCAGGCACACGACTGATTGTATGGATCTGCTCGCGCGTGAGTTGAAGTTCAGCGAGCGCTTCGCTTGCGGCAACAGGCTGCAACACAGCACGGGATGCGCCTTGCTCACGCAAGCGCATGAAGGTGGTTTGTCCGGGATTCAACGTCACAACGGTAATGGTGTCCAAACTGTCTTTTGGGCGATCACCAACTTTGACCATGCGCACACCAATTTCAGCTTTGTTGGGAGGCATGCACAGCTCGGCATAAGCCCCCGGAACCAGCGATGCATGGTGCCTGCCATTGACATAGACGGTGGCTGCCCCAGGCTGCGTTTGGGTTGCTGGACGGTAAAAAATGACACGAGTTTGCAGCACTGCAACGCGATCAAACATGCTGAACTTATCGCCCAACGCCATTGAAGCCAACGCCTTATGATCACTTTCTGTATTATTTACAGCCAAAGCTGCACCAGAAAGACACAGCGTCCACACACAAGTCATACTCAGCACGGTTGCGCGCGCAGAGCGAAATTTCGCAAATTTCATGAATTACTCCAAGTATTTTTAAAAACCCAAAAGAATTGAATTTGTTAAATCACACAAACTGACGCATGAAGAATCCGTATCTCCATGCCGATTACCAGCGTGATTGTTCAATTTTCTTGCGAATTCAAAGGAAGTAAATACGCCATTTGGACTATTAAATACAAATGAAGTAACAATTTATATTTAAATAAAAATGATCAGGATGATTTGCCGCACCCAGTTGGTGCAACACTCACAAAGCACTCAAGGCTTGAGCAAAGCGAGGTCTTCCTCGGTCAGCCAGCGCCATTGACCCGGCGCCAGATCGTTCAAAACCAAGCCGCCGATTTGCGAGCGGTGCAAGCCTTCCACCCGATTGCCCACCGCCGCCAGCATGCGTTTGACCTGGTGGTATTTGCCTTCGGTCAGGGTCAGCTTCAGGTGCAACTCGCCGACTGCCTCACAAGCGGCGGCCTTGACGGGCTTGGGGTCATCGTCCAGCACCACCCCCGACAAGAGCTTTTGCACCATCTCCGGCGTGATCGGGTGTTTGGTGGTGACTTCGTACACCTTGGGCACATGGTGCTTGGGCGAGCTCATCTTGTGGATGAATTTGCCGTCATCGGTCAACAACAGCAAACCGGTCGTGTCCTGGTCCAACCGACCCACCGCCTGCACGCCCTGCACTGCGGCCTTTTGCGGCCGTTGGCGCAAGGGACCGGGCAATAAGGTGTAAATGCTCGGCCAAGTCGAAGGTTTCTGCGAGCATTCGGTGCCTGCGGGCTTGTTCAGCAACACATAAGCGTGCTCCTTGAACGGCCAAGCGGTGCCTTGCACATTGAACACCAGCCCTTCGGGCGCAAAAAATTCTCCGGCGTCGGTGACGGTTTCACCTGCGACCGTCACATGGCCCTGTTGGACCAATCCGGCACACACGCGCCGCGTGCCAAAGCCCTGACTGAACAAGATGTCTTCCAGGCGCATGGGTTTGAGGGATTTGGCTTTCATGGGGCATGATTGTCGCCTCGAATCCGCGCCTCATGCGCCGCCCATCGCCACGAAACCTGCTGGAGAACTCAGCCTATGCCTGCCGCCCGTGAAACTTTGACCCACATGAACGATGCCTTGACCGCCTGCCTGCAAGGCCGCATGCCCCAAAGCGACATGATCGCGCTGTGGCGCGCGGGTGCGTCCAAGCTGCCTTTGCCAGAAAAATTTGGCCACGTGCTGGGCGACTTATTGGACCGATTGGAAGCCAGCGCCCTCTTCAGCGAAGAAAGCTGCTCGTTCAGCCAAAAAGACTTGCTGGCCAGCCTGCAAATGTGGGTGGACAAGGCGCAGAACAAGCTCTCGGCCCAGTAGGTCGGCGGCTTTAGCCCCGACATGAACGCCCACGCCGAGCCGCAGATGTCGGAGCTGAAGCTCCGACCTACAAGAGGGACCAAGGTCGGCGGCTTCAACCTGACAGACCCGTCGCATCTGTAGGTCGGCGGCTTAAGCCCCGACGCTGTGCCACGCCAATAACCTCATGTCGGGGCTTAAGCCGCCGACCTGCAAATCATCAAAATAAAACGACAACGGGCCCCGAAGGGCCCGTTGTCGTTATGCAAAGCAGTTGATTACTTCAAAGCCTTGAAGCGCACGCGCTTGGGCTTGGCACCTTCTTCGCCCAGACGCTTTTTCTTGTCGGCTTCGTATTCCTGGTAGTTGCCGTCAAAGAACACCCACTGGCTGTCGCCTTCGGCGGCCAAGATGTGGGTGGCGATGCGGTCCAGGAACCAGCGGTCGTGGCTGATGACCATGACCGAACCGGCGAATTCGAGCAGCGCGTCTTCCAGGGCGCGCAAGGTTTCCACGTCCAGGTCGTTCGAGGGTTCGTCCAGCAGCAACACGTTGCCGCCTTCGATCAGGGTCTTGGCCAGGTGCAGACGGCCACGCTCGCCACCCGACAGCATGCCGACCTTCTTTTGCTGGTCGCCGCCGTTGAAGTTGAAACGGCCGCAATACGCACGGCTGGCCATCTGGAACTTGCCCACGTTGATGATGTCCAGGCCGCCCGAGACGTCTTCCCACACGGTCTTGTTGTTGTCCAGGTCGTCGCGGTTCTGGTCCACAAAGGCCATCTTCACGGTCTGGCCGATCTTGACTTCGCCGCTGTCAGGCTGCTCGCGGCCCGAGATCAGTTTGAACAAGGTCGATTTACCGGCACCGTTGGGGCCGATGATGCCGACGATGGCACCCGCTGGCACCTTGAAGCTCAGGTTGTCGATCAGCATGCGGTCGCCAAAGGACTTGCTGACGTTCTTGAACTCGAACACTTCATTGCCCAGACGCTCGGCCACAGGAATGAAGATTTCCTGGGTTTCGTTGCGCTGCTGGTATTCGTAGTCGCTCAGCTCTTCAAAGCGGGCCAGACGGGCCTTGCTCTTGGCTTGACGGCCC
>Ga0228702_1001523_pt1 | contig 14462 bp, 14 predicted proteins | sample McNCre217_Aug_MG_2_FD_178018 | JGI IMG/M metagenome (GOLD analysis project Ga0228702, IMG submission 178018) | Freshwater microbial communities from McNutts Creek, Athens, Georgia, United States - 20-17_Aug_MG | ecosystem: Environmental > Aquatic > Freshwater > Creek | place: USA: Georgia... | reverse complement strand
GTTACTCACCCGTTCGCCACTAATCCACCGGAGCAAGCTCCAGCTTCATCGTTCGACTTGCATGTGTTAAGCACGCCGCCAGCGTTCGTCCTGAGCCAGGATCAAACTCTCCGTAAAAAATGTTTTCATCCAGCAAGCTGGACGAAGTTTTTTCGAAAGCCCCGGAAAATGGGGCATTCAAGTTTGATCTGACTAAATCAGATTGTCTGACAATCTGTCTAATCCAAATTGTGTTGACTGATAGGCAAAAGCTTTCTCAGCCAAACTATTGGCATCGACATTGTGCACACTGTTGAGTTCTCAAGGATCGGATGCATCTGAGGCTTTGCGTTTCCGCTGGGGCTTCAGAGCAACTTCTCTAACTTACCTGCAAATCTTGTTTGTGTCAAATGCGACACACCAGAGGATTTGGGAGGAAGTTCAATCATAAACATTCTTGGAAAAGCCCGCAAGGGCTCTTCTAGAGTTTTTGATTGGCCACACTTGAGCCGGGCTAACCATTCGGTTTTCTGCCTCAGCTTTGGGCAACAGGTAAAACATTACGGGGAGATAACGGAGATGTCAAATCCATTTGGCATTTAGGTTAACTTCCCTGATCTGACGCGGATTGTGGCGAGTTACAACGGTGTAATTCGCCCCACTTTTGGCAGTTTTGCCAAAAAATCCTCGAAATTTGTTTGAAAAGTTGTCGAAAAAGTACAAATCCGCGCCGTGGCGCGGATTTTGACCCGGGAAGCTGGGCAAATTTGCCCGCCTGGAACAGCTTTTGTTCGCCAAAAACCCCTAGTTTCCCGCAAATACTCCGGCAAGAGTCCTCTTGCCGCGGCGCAAAACGGCAAATTTGCCGTGAATCAGGGAATCCAACGTGGCCGCTTCATCGGTGACCTTCGCGTTGTTGAGATACACGCCGCCCTCCTTGATGGCGCGGCGACCAGCAGAAACGCTGTCGCAAAGGCCGGTGTCCAGCAAAAGCTGGGTTACCAAAGTGCCCTTGATGGCGTTGGTGTGAGGAAGCTCCCGCAACGCAGACTCAAAGGTTGCGGCGTCAAGCGCGTTCAGTTCGCCTTGGCCAAACAACGCGGCAGAGGCATCGATGGCCCCCTGCGCAGCAGCGGCACCGTGAACCAGAGTGGTTACCTCCAGTGCCAGGCGTTTCTGAGCCGCGCGCTTGAAGGGTTCGTCTGCCACCTGTTGTGCCAGGTCTTCGATCTCGGCGCGAGTCAGGAAGGTGAACACCTTGAGGCGATCAACCACATCGGCGTCTTCAACGTTCAGCCAGAACTGGTAGAACGCGTATGGGCTAGTGAGCTCGGCGTCGAGCCACACGGCATTGCCCTCGCTCTTGCCAAACTTCTTGCCATCACTGTTGGTGATTAGCGGGCTGGCCAGAACGTGCGCGCTCTTGCCCTCAACTCGGTGAATCAAGTCGGTACCGCTGGTTAGGTTTCCCCACTGGTCACTGCCACCGGTCTGCATGGTGCAGTTGTAGCGACGGAAGAGTTCCAAAAAGTCCATGCCCTGCAGGATCTGATAGCTGAACTCGGTGTACGAAATGCCGGCTTCACTGTTCAAACGCGCACTCACGGCGTCTTTGCTCAGCATCTTGCCAACTCGGTAGTGCTTGCCAATCTCGCGCAAAAAGTCGATTGCTGACATTGGCTCTGTCCAGTCGAGGTTGTTCACCCAACGGGCCGCGTTCTCCCCCTCAAAACTCAAAAAGCGCTGGGCCTGGCTGGCAAGGCGCTGAACCCAGTCGGCAACGGTTTCCTTGGTGTTCAAGGTGCGCTCGGAGTTTGGCTTTGGATCACCGATGAGTCCCGTGGCACCGCCAACCAGAGCGAGCGGCTTGTGTCCGGCTAGCTGGAGTCTACGCATGAGCAAGAGCTGAACTAGGTTACCCAGGTGCAGACTCGGTGCGGTTGGGTCAAAACCGCAGTAGTAGGTCATGCTGGTTTGGTTTAGTGCCTTGCGCAGCTCGGCTTCATCGGTGGAAATAGCGATTAGACCGCGCCACTGCAGTTCCAGCCAAATCTCGCTAAACGATGAGTCGTTGCTCTGGGTTTTTAAAACGTCGGGGGTTGCGAGCACTTCCGGGTTTGCCATAACTAAACCTTTGATTTGGCCCTACTGGGCGGAAACAATCTTGCGAATTGCGCTGAGCTGCTCCAGCACGCGAGGCAGCGCGGTACCACCTGCGCCGGCGCGGGCGCGGATAGAACCCTGCACCGTGAGCACGTCGCGCACCTCTGGGGTGAGGTGCTTGGAAATCTTGGCCATTTCGCCGTCTGGCACCTGGTGCAGTTCTAGACCGCGCTGTTCACAGAAGGACACCAATTCGCCAGTGATTTCGTGAGCGTCGCGGAACGGAACCTTTTGCTTCACCAGCCACTCGGCAACGTCGGTTGCGAGCGAGAAGCCCTGAGGAGCAAGTTCCTCCATGCGGTTGGTGTTGAAGGTCATGGTGTCTACCATTCCCGTGAACGCAGGAAGTAGCACAGCCAAAGTGTCGATCATGTCGAACACCGGCTCCTTGTCTTCCTGCAGATCGCGGTTATAGGCCAACGGCAAACCCTTGAGGGTTGCCAGCAAACCGGTTAGGTCACCGATGAGTCGACCTGCTTTACCTCGGGCCAATTCGGCAACGTCCGGGTTTTTCTTTTGCGGCATGATGCTCGAGCCGGTGCTGTAGGCGTCGGCCAGTTTGATGTAGCCAAACTCTGCGGTTGCCCAAACAATGATCTCTTCGGCAAAGCGCGAGAGGTTAATGGCAATCATCGTTGCAATAAATCCAAACTCGGCAACCACGTCGCGACTGGACGTGGCATCGATGGAGTTCTGGGTGGGACCCGCAAGGCCAAGCTCGCGTGCCACCAGGTTTGGATCGATGCCCAGGGTATTACCCGCCAAGGCGCCTGCACCGTAAGGCGAAAGCGAAGCCCGGCGACGCCACTCGTGCAAACGCTCGAGGTCGCGAGTGAGTGGCCAGGCATGTGCGAGCAGGGAGTGCGAAAGTAGCACAGGCTGAGCGTGTTGGAAGTGCGTGCGGCCCGGCATTGCCACACCGATGTGTTCTTCGGCACGGTTGGCGATTGCGTTGAGCAGACCGTGCACCAACCCCTCCAGGTGACGCGATTCGTCGAGCAGGTAGATGCGGATGAGTGTTGCAATCTGGTCGTTTCGGCTTCGGCCGGCGCGAACCTTGCCGCCTAGTTCCTTGCCGGAGATTTCGATAAGCCCGCGTTCGAGCGCCGAGTGCACGTCTTCGTCGGAGGGCTTTGCAACAAAACTGCCGGCATCAATGCGATTCCAGAGCTCGGTAAGGTCTTTGTCCAGCTTGTCCAGTTCGGCAACAGTTAGGTAGCCGGCCTGCTGCAAGGCACGGATATGCGCCTTGGTTCCGGCAATGTCGTAACGAGCCAAACGCCAGTCGAAGTGCACGGAGCGGCTGAGCGCCGCCACGGATTCCGCCGGTCCACCGGAAAAGCGGCCGCCCCAAAGTGCGCCGGCTGCGGATGCTTGCTCAGACATGATTTCCCTTGCGAATAAGAAGATTTGGGTCAACCCACCGCGGGCGGCGGGGACTCTTCAATCTTAGTTGCGGGCTATCCGGTGGTGGTTTTAACCACGATGCCGTGCTCGACCCAGAGGTTGATACGGCCAAACTGCAGATCCATGGTCACGGCTATCACTTCGTTGTCGCGAGCAACCGTGCGAACCGGGAAGCCTCGGTTCCGTGCCGCCTTGGTTGCCTTTTGCTCCGTGAGCCCGATCAGCGTGGCTCCGTATGCTTCGGCTCGCATCACAATCTTGCAGGTGCGCGTATCCACGTTCTGGCAAAGCACTGGCAACGTTTCCGTTGGCGTTGCGGTGGCAGAAGCACTCGGCTGAATGCCAAGAATCTGGTAAGCGTTCTGTACGGTTGCAGCAACCAAGCCGGCGGCACCAAGCAGAACAATCAGAATCGCAACCGCGATTCGCCACTTGCTAGTCACGCTTGGAGTCCAGCCAGGTCAGCAGCGCCTTCTGGGCGTGAAGACGGTTCTCGGCTTCATCCCAGATCACGCTCTGACTTCCATCGATGACATCTGCGGTCACCTCGTAGCCGCGATACGCAGGAAGGCAGTGCAAGAAGATGGCATCCGGCTTGGCGTTGGCCATGAGAGCCGCATCGATGGTGAACCCCGCGAAGTCCTTTACGCGCTGTTCCTTCTCTGCCTCCTGGCCCATGCTGATCCAGGTGTCGGTGGCAACTGCGTCTGCCCCGGCAACGGCCTCGGCCGCGTTGGTGGTGACCAAAACCGAACCGCCCTGCTGGGCTGCAATCTCCTGGGCGCGCGCAACCACGGCGGCATTCGGCAGGTATCCGCTAGGACCGGCAACGGCAACGTGCATTCCCGCGAGCGCCATGCCAATGAGATACGAGTTGGCCATGTTGTTGCTGGAGTCGCCAACGTAAGCAAACTTGAGGCCCTTGAGGCTGCCCTTGTGCTCGCGGATGGTCTGAAGGTCGGCAAGGATCTGACAAGGGTGGTAGTCATCGCTAAGCGAGTTGATAACCGGCACGGTTGAGTTGGCGGCCATTTCTTCGAGGCCTGCATGCGCGTACGTGCGCCAAACGATTGCTGCAACCTGGCGGTCGAGAACGCGAGCGGTATCGGCCACCGATTCCTTCTTGCCCATCTGACTGGTGCCGGTATCGATTACCAGAGGAACGCCACCCAGGTCGGCAACGCCAACGCTGAACGAAACACGAGTACGCGTGGAGGTCTTGTCAAAGATCAGTGCAACGGTCTTTGGACCTTCGTAAGGTCGGCGCGAGTAAGGAGCGGCCTTCAACGCAATGGCGAGGTCCAGAATCTCGGACTGCTCGGCAGCTGTGATGTCGTCGTCTTTTAGGAAATGGCGAACCATTTGCGCTCCTACTGTTTGGTGAATGAAAAAGTTTAGTTGGGCAGCACCAATGTGCCAACACCACTGGTGGTGAAGATTTCCAGCAGGATGCTGTGCGGGGTGCGGCCATCGATGACGTGTGCGCGCGGCACTCCCCCATTAACCGCTTGCAGGCATGCCTGCATCTTTGGAATCATTCCGGACTCCAGGCTAGGCAGCATGCCCTCGAGTTCGGTGGCCGTGATTTCGCTCACCAGCGAATCCTGGTTAGGCCAGTCGGAGTAAAGGCCGGCAACGTCGGTGAGCACCATGAACTTTTCGGCACCCAGGGCCACTGCGGTGGCGGCTGCGGCCAGGTCGGCGTTCACGTTGTAGAGCTCGCCATCGGTGCCCGGAGCAACGGTGGAAATCACCGGAATCTTGCCCTGGGCAATGGCTTCCAATACCGCACGAGGGTTGACGCTGGTGACCTCGCCCACAAAGCCAATGTCAACGGGACCATCCTCGGAATCCAAATAGGTCTTCTCGGCACGGAACAGGAATGCATCCTCGCCGGAGAGCACCACCGGGTCTCCCCCCGCCTCGGTGATCAAACCGGCCAGCTCGGCGGAAATCTGGTTGCGGAGTACGTCGCGAACCACATCGATGGTTTCCTTGGTGGTAACGCGCAGCCCGCCCTTGAACTCGCTCTCAATGCCGAGTTCTTTGAGCTTCGCGCTGATCTGAGGACCACCGCCGTGAACCACAACAGGCTTGATGCCCACCCAACGCAGGTAGGCCATGTCTTCCGCGAATGCGCGCTGAAGCTCGGTGTTGGTCATGGCGTTACCGCCAAACTTGACCACCAAGATCTTGTCGTGGAATTGCTGCAACCAAGGCAGCGATTCGATCAGCGTGGCCGCCTTGATGCTGGCCAACTGCTGGTCTTGGCTTGCGCTTGGAATCATTAGCTGGAGTACTCGCTGTTCTCGGTCACGTAGGCGTGAGTGAGGTCGTTAGTGTAGATGGTGGCCGCATGGCTTCCTGCGTTGAGGTTGATGCCAATGTCAACGCGCCGCGGAGTCATGTCTACCAAATCGCGTGGCTGGTCAGGTTGACCCAAACGGCTTACGCTCACCCCGTTGATGCTCACATCGATGTTGTAAGGGTCGAACTCGGCCGAGGTGGTGCCAACGGCTGCCAAGATGCGGCCCCAGTTTGGGTCGTTGCCGTAGACGGCAGCCTTGAACAGATTATTGCGGGCAACCGAACGGCCCACCTCAACGGCATCGGTCTCGCTGGCTGCACCGGTAACTGCAATGGCAATGTCGTGGCTGGAGCCCTCGGCGTCTGCCAAAAGCTGGAGCGCCAAGTCTTCGGAAACCTCGCGAAGCAGGGTTGCAAACTCATCCGCACTTGGAGTGATGCCGCTGGCGCCCGAAGCCATGAGAGCTACGGTGTCGTTGGTGCTCATGCAGCCATCGGAGTCCAGGCGGTCAAAGGTAACGCGGGTTGCGGAACGCAGTGCGGTGTCAAGGCCCTTGGCATCGATGTGCGCATCTGTGGTGATAACCACGAGCATGGTGGCAAGTCCCGGTGCGAGCATTCCCGCGCCTTTAGCCATTCCACCAATGCTCCAACCGGCCGAGCTGGTGCGGGCGGCGGTCTTGCTCACCGAGTCAGTGGTCATGATTGCTTCGGCCGCTTGCTGACCGGCTTGGGGCGAGAGGCTAGCCGCGGCGCCGGAAACTCCGGCGAGAAGTTTCTCGCGGTCGAGTTGGTCGCCAATCAGCCCGGTGGAGCAGACCAGCACATCGCCGGCCGAAACCTCGGTGCCCATAAGCGTGAGCTCCTCGGCCACCTTTTCGGCGGTGGCGTGAGTAGTCTGAAAGCCCTGCGGACCGGTGTAGCAGTTGGCGCCGCCAGAGTTGAGAACAATGGCTTCAATCTCGCCGTCGGCGATTGCCTGCTTGCTCCAGAGCACGGGGTTGGCCTGACAACGGTTGCTGGTGAACACCGCAGCTGCCGCCTTGAGCGGGCCCTGGTTCACCACCAGAGCAACGTCTTTATTGCCACTCTTCTTGAGGCCGGCGGCCACGCCGCTGGCAACAAATCCCTTTGCAACTGTTACCGTCACGGGGCAACTCCATTCACTGCTAGACCGGATTGCTCCGGTAGGCCTAGGGCCAGGTTCAAAGACTGAATCGCGGCACCGGCAGTGCCCTTCACCATGTTGTCGATTGCGGAAACAATGACCACGCGACCCGCGTGCTCATCAACGGCAATGCCAATCAGACAGGTGTTTACACCCAGCACACTGCTGGTAGCGGGGAACTCGCCTTCCGGCAGCACGTGCACGAAAGGCTCGTTGGCGTAGGCCGTTTCCCACGCTTTGCGAACATCGATGGCGGTTTTTCCGGCTGCCAACTTTGCGGTGTTAACGGCCAGAATGCCGCGCGACATTGGAACCAGCACCGGAGTGAAGTTGATCTGCACGGCCTTACCGCTGGCCTTGCGCAGGTTCTGCTCGATCTCCGGGGTGTGACGGTGCACGCCACCAACGCCATAGGCGCTGGCGCTACCCATGATCTCGGATGCCAAAAGGTTTGCCTTGAGGGTACGCCCGGCACCCGAGGTGCCAACCTGCAAAACGCTCACAATGTCGTGAGTCTCAATGACCTCGGCGGCCATACCTGGGGCCAAAGCAAGCGTGATGGCCGTGGCGTTACAACCCGGAACGGCTACGCGCTTCACGCCCGCCAGGTGTTCGCGCTGTAAACCACGACCGGCCTCGGTAATGAGTTCCGGCATGCCGTAGGTCCAGTGACCCGCGTGCGGCCCGCCGTAGAACTTGTCCCAAGCGGTTGGCTCTTCCAAACGGAAGTCGGCGCCGCAATCTAGCACCAGGGTCTCGGGAGAAAGCAAGGCCGCAACCTCCGCGCTCTTGGTGTGAGGCATTGCCAGGAAAACCACATCGTGGCCGGCAAGGTTCTGGGCGTTGGTGTCAACAAACTCTAGGTGCGCAAACTCACGAAGGTGCGGGTGAAGCGAACCGACCGTTTGCCCTACATTGCTGTTGGCGGTAACGGTTTTGACCTCAAGCTGCGGGTGTTGGGCAATCATGCGCAGCAACTCGCCCCCAACGTAACCGCTGGCACCTGCAATGGCTACCGAGTAAACCATGGGTTCTCCTAAAAGTGAGTGGCGAAAAGTTTTATGCGCGAAGGGTTGCTCCGAAACGCTGGCCAGCGAGTACTACCGCCGAATCTCTTGCCTCGGTTGCCTCGGCTTGAGTGAGCGTGCGGTCGGCCGCGCGGAAACGCAGAGCAAACGTGAGGGCCTTGGAGCCCTCTGGAAGTCCGGTTCCGCGGTAATCATCGGTGACCCAAACCTTTTCCAACAGCTCGCCGGCTCCTTCACTAATGGCTGCCAGAAGGTCCGCAGCACTTACGTGCGCGTCTACCACCAGGGTGAGGTCCTGAGTTGCCGCCGGGTAGGTGTGCACCGCTCCGGCCTGCACTACCTCGGGAGCTAACTGGCCCAAGAGATCCAGGTTCAGTTCGAGCACACCAACGCGGCGAGGCAGGTGGTTTTCAACCGCCAAAGGTGGATCTAGTTCGCCAGCAAAGCCAACCAGAACGCTTCCGTTTTCGGTGGCTACCAGCAACTCGGCCGTGCGACCCGGGTGGAAACCGCGAGGGGTTGCCTGACGGATTTCCAGCTGTGCACCAACCGCAAACGCGGCAACCTTGGCTGCCTGAATGGCGTCTTGGTAGCCGGATGAGGCCGGCTTGGTGCCAACCTGGTCTTCCATGCGAGCGCCGGTGAATACCGCTGCAAGGTGCTTTGGCTGAACCGGAATGGTTGCCTCAAGCGATGCCAAGGTCTTCACGTCTGGTCGTTCGTTGCCAACGGGCAAATCGGCGTTCTTGCCTATAGTTGCGGCCGGGTGGAATACCGAGCCGATCTCGTAAAGCGCAAGGTTCACCAAACCACGCGAGTGGTTGCGAGCCGCGGCCTCGAGCAGAGCAGGAAGCAGAGAAACGCGCAAGTTTCCGGCCTGACCCTGAAGCGGGTTTGCCAGCTTCACCGCAACGGCAGGCTTGCCGAGCAAACCTACAACGTCAACCCAGTGAACCTGTTCGTCGGTAACAAACGGGTAGTTCAAAACTTCGGTGTGACCACTTGCGGCGAGCGCGTTGGCAACCTTGCGGCGCTGCTGCTGAGCACGAGTCAAGCCGCGGCCAGGAGGAGCAACCGGCAAACGCGTTGGAATGCGGTGGTAGCCCGTGATGCGGGCAACTTCTTCAACCAGGTCGGTCTTGTGCTTCAGGTCTGGGCGCCAGGTTGGCGGAATCACTTCAAAGCCGTCGGCAACGTGGGCAACCACACAACCAATCTGCTGGAGTGTGCTGACAATTTCATCGATGCTGTATTCCACACCCACCTGCTGCGAAGCAAACTGCTCCGGCAACCAGATGGTTGGCTGAGGCTCGTAGGCGCGGTAGTCGGCACCAACGTACTCGGTTTCACCGTGGGCGTGAACTTCTAGCAACTGCACCACACGAGCCGCCGCGAACTTGGCCACCGAGTGGTCAACGCCGCGCTCGAAACGCTTGGAAGCCTCCGATGGCAGCTTGTGGCGACGAGCGCTACGAGCGATGGAAATCGGGTCAAAGTTTGCGGCCTCGATGAGCACGTTGGTGGTGCCCAGAGTTACCTCGGTGGTCTCGCCACCCATAACTCCGGCAAGGCCAATGGCCCCCGAATCGTCGGCAATCACCAGATCCTCGGCGTGCAGGTTTCGCACCTGGCCGTCGAGAGTCTTGAGGGTCTCACCCTTCTTGGCCCGGCGAACCTGTATGCCGCCCTGCAGCTTGTCTAGGTCGTAGGCGTGCAGCGGCTGACCGAACTCCAACATCACGTAGTTGGTGATGTCTACCACCAGGCTGATGGAGCGCATGCCCGCCAGCTTTAGGCGGGAAATCATCCAAGGTGGAGTTGGGCGGCTGGCATCGATGTTCTTTACCTGACGCAGCACAAAACGGCTGCAGCCCTGAGTGCCACGGATTGGAGCTTCGTCTTTTACCTCTAGCGCAAAGCCCTGAGTGGAAACCGGTTCAACGCTACCCAACGGGTCGCGGAAGGCAACGCCAGTGGCGTGCGAATACTCGCGCGCCACACCGCGAATGCTGAGGCAGTAACCGCGGTCCGGAGTCACGTTGATTTCGGCGGCCTGGTCATTTAGGCAAAGAAGCTCAATGGCGTCTGATCCAACCTTTGGGTCCAAGCCCATGTGGTTCAGGCGCAAAATGCCTTCGTGGTTGTCGTTCAGACCAAGCTCACGACCACTGGCAAGCATGCCGTCACTCACGTGACCGTAGGTCTTGCGAGCCGCGATCTCGAATGGACCGGGCAGCACTGCACCTGGCAGGCAAACCACTACCTTGTCGTTCAATTCAAAGTTGCTGGCACCGCAAACAATGCCTCTAACGTCGGCACCGCCATCGGCAGCCTGCTGGCCAGAAGGCGCAACCTGAACCTGACACCAGCGAATGGTCTTGCCATTGCTCTGCGGTTCTTCAACGAATTCCAAAACCTTGCCAACAACCAGCGGGCCGGTAACGGAATAGCCGTGGCTACCCTCTTCTTCCAGACCAACCTTCACCAGCTCGGCTTGAACCTGCTCCGGGGTCACATTTCCCGGCAGGTCTACGTACTCTGCCAACCAACTCAACGGAACGCGCATTACAGCACCAATCCAAACTGCTCGCTGAAGCGCACGTCGGCTTCAACCATGTCGTGCATGTCTTTCACGTCGTTACGGAACATTAGCGTGCGCTCAATGCCCATGCCAAAGGCAAAGCCGGAGTATTCCTCAGGGTCAATGCCGGCGGCCAACAAAACATTAGGGTTCACCATTCCGCAGCCGCCCCACTCAACCCAGCGAGCACCGCCCTTGGCACCCGGGTGCCAAACGTCTAGCTCGGCCGAAGGTTCGGTGAACGGGAAGAACGAAGGACGCAAGCGAATCTGAGCCTCTGGGCCAAACATGCTGCGAGCAAAGTGCTCGAGAGTGCCGCGCAGGTCGGCCATGGTCAAGCCCTTGTCAATGGCAAGTCCCTCAACCTGATGGAACACAGGCGTGTGGGTGGCATCCAACTCATCGGTGCGGAAAACGCGACCGGGGCACAACACGTAAATGGGAACCTCGCGGTCCAGCATGGAACGAACCTGCACCGGCGAGGTGTGGGTACGAAGCACCAGGTGCGACTCGACCGGCTCAACAAAGAAGGTGTCCTGCATGGCGCGCGCAGGGTGGTCCTGATCAAAGTTCAGGGCGTCAAAGTTGAACCACTCGTTTTCAACTTCTGGTCCTTCGGCAATCTCCCAGCCCATGCCAACGAATACGTCGGAGATGGTCTCCTGCAAGAGGGCGAGCGGGTGGCGCGCACCAATGCGTGCGGTTAGCGGCGCGGCGGTAACGTCAACGGCTTCGGCGGCCAACTTGGCGCGCTCCTCGGCCTCGGCCAACTGAGCTTCCTTAGTGGCATATGCCTGGCTGATTGCCGCACGGGCTTGTCCAACCAGCTTGCCGGCTTCGGCCTTAAACTCGGGCTCCAGCTTTCCCAACTGGGAATTCAAGGCACCGATGGTGGACTGATCGCCCATAACAGTGCCGCGCACGCCCTTGAGCGTGGCTAGGTCGGTGGCGGCGTTGATGGCTTCGGAAGCCTGCTCAACAGCCTGCTGCACCGCTGAAGCGGAGATTGGATTTTGGTTAGACATAAGGGTTTCAGTCTACCTTTTAGCCAGAAATGGCGGGCTAAGGCGGGCTCTAGAGAGCATGAAATGCTTTAGGAAAATGGTCGTCTCGCGCCTTATTGCGCGCGCCCGCCAGCTAAACGTTCTGAGCGAATGCGCTTGCGTAGAGACAGACGCTGGCTGCAGAGGCCAGGTTCAGGCTCTCGGCACCGCCATAGAGCGGCACGCCAACCACGCGGTCAACCTGCTCCAGAGTCTCGGGCTCAAATCCCCAAGCTTCGTTGCCAAAAACCCAGGCGGTTGGTGCAGCTAGCGCACCCGCAGGGAGGTTCGGTATCAAATCGCCACCACCATCGGCCGCAAAAATCTGCAATCCCGCCGAACGCAACTCGGCAATGGCTTCGTCAACCGGAACATCAATGGCAAATGGCAGGTGGAACAACGAACCCGTGGTGGAGCGAACCACCTTGGGGTTGTAAACATCAACGCTCGAGTTGGTGAAAATCACCGCGTCGGCGCCAGCCGCATCCGCGGCTCGCAGCACGGTACCCGCGTTCCCTGGGTCACGAACCTGTGAAAGCACAGCAACCAGCTTGGGCTTGGCTGCAACGATTTGTGCAAGCGTGGTGTGAATCTGCTTGCACACCACAACAACACCCTGAGGTGTGGTGGTGTCGCACATTACCCGCAGCACGGCCTGAGATACCTGAACCACATCGATGCGCGCCTTGGCAGCCCGAGCAAAAAGCTCCGGGTAGCGTTCAACGCACTCAGGGGTGGCGTAGAGCTCAACAACTTGTTTGGGGTGCTCCAGAACTTCTTTCAGCCCTTGAGGCCCCTCAAGCAGAAAGAGCCCGGTCAATGACCGGGCGTCTTTCCGAGCGAGCTTCGCGACCCCTTTGACCAAACTGGACTTGGGATCGATCAGCATTGAAACTAGTTAGCCTTTGGGGCCGAGGTGTCTGCTGGCAGAGCTGCCTTTGCCGCTGCAACCAACTTGGTGAAGGTTGCTGAGTCGTTGATAGCCATGTCAGCCAAGATACGACGGTCAACCGTGATTCCAGCCAAGTTCAAGCCCTGGATGAAACGGTTGTAGGTCATGCCGTTGGCGCGGGTTGCAGCGTTGATGCGCTGGATCCACAGACGACGGAAGTTGCTCTTGCGGTCGCGACGGTCGTTGTACGCGTAAACCAGCGAGTGCAGCATCTGCTGCTTTGCCATGCGGTACAAACGCGAGCGCTGGCCACGGTAACCGTGTGCGCGCTCGAGGACTGTGCGGCGCTTCTTCGCGGCGTTAACCGCGTTCTTTACTCTTGCCATTGTTCTTTAGCTCCTAAATAAACGCGGGCCCTAGTGGCCGAGCTGCTTCTTGATGGTCTTGAAGTCTGCTGCCGAAACAACCTGGTCCTGGTTGAGGCGACGGGTACGACGGCTCGACTTGTGCTCAAGGTTGTGGCGCATGTTGATCTGCTGCTTCATGAGCTTGCCGCTACCGGTGAAGCGGAAGCGCTTCTTGGCACCCGAGTGGGTCTTCTGCTTTGGCATTGCTTTCTCCTGTTTTTCTTATTCGGCCGCTGGGGCCGCTTCGGTTGGTTCGCTTGCTTCGGTTGGGGCCTGGGTGGCCTTCTCCGCTGCGCGCTTAGCTTCGGCCTTAGCCTCTGCCTTGTTCTTGAGTGGTCCGATAACCATCACCATGTTGCGTCCATCGATGGATGGAGTGGACTCAATGGAGCCCAAGGTGGCAACTTCTTCGGCAAGCTTCTGCAGCAGTCGCATACCCATTTCTGGGCGAGACTGCTCACGTCCGCGGAATACAACCATTACCTTCACCTTGTCGCCGGCCTTGAGGAATCGCTCAATCTGGCCGCGCTTGGTGGAGTAATCGTGATCGTCGATCTTTAGACCGAAACGAACGGTCTTTAGCACGGTGTTTACCTGGTTCTTGCGAGCCTCGCGCACCTTCTGTGCGGCCTCGTACTTGAACTTGCCAAAGTCCATCAGCTTTGCAACTGGTGGTTTGGACATTGGGGCAACCTCAACTAGGTCGAGGTCTTGTTCCTGCGCCATGCGCAGTGCGTCCTCAATACGGACAACACCAATCTGCTCACCCGCTGGGCCTACGAGGCGGACCTCTGGCACGCGAATGCGCTCATTGATTCGTGGATCGCTGATCTGCTGCTCCTAAAACGTGACGGATTGGCCACGAGATAGAGCAGGTGCTCTAAAACGCACAGAACTGAAGTTCTAAAAGCTAACCCGGCCATCTAAAGATGCGATGATCGCGGGTGGGAACTGAATCCACTTCTGACCGGAGCACGCCCCGGAGCCATCGGCTAGTCTAGCAGGGTTAGTTGGCTTGAGTAAAGCCCCGCTTCAAGAAGCCTCGGGAATCATCGGGGCCGGAAAGACACCGATGACCGATCAGGCGCCACAAGAATCCACCGAAATCATCAACGACCTCGCGGATATTCCCGCGGTTGAGGTGATTGGTCGCTACTTTGTGGAGCTGCTCAACTTGGCCGCAGTGCACTGTGGCTTGAGCGAGGACGGCCGTACAGCCGACCTAGACGAGGCGCGCAAATACATTGACTCGGCAGCCGGAATGCTTACCGCTGCAGCGCCTTACATGGGCGACCAGCACGCTCGAATTTGGCGCAATGCGCTTCGAGAAGTTCAGTTGGCGTTCCGCGAAGAAAGCGCTATCAAGGATGCTCCAGGGTCTGGACCAGGTGAAAAGTTCACGGGTCCAGTTGCCTAGCATCACCCTTTAGTTGGCGACTCACATCGCCAACTGTGCCGCCTAAACGCCCAGTTGAGCGCGGAGGCGA